>OKRY01003404.1_pt1 | contig 11750 bp, 9 predicted proteins | sample 1601121 | NCBI WGS metagenome assembly OKRY01 (sample SAMEA3541546, study PRJEB24748) | human gut metagenome | biome: human gut; feature: human-associated habitat; material: faeces | place: China | collected 2012
GGGGTAGGGCGTGCAGTGATTGTCATTACCGATGGTGAAAATCATGAAGGTGGTGCAGTGGAAGCTGCTAAAGATGCCGCAGAAAAAGGTATTCAAGTGAATGTTCTTGGTGTAGGTATGCCTGAGGGAGCTCCCATCCCGGCAGAAGGGACAAATGATTATCGTCGCGACCGTGACGGGAACGTGATTGTAACCCGTTTGAACGAACAGATGTGTCAGGAGATAGCTAAGGCGGGCAATGGTATCTATGTGCGTGTAGATAATACAAATGGCGCTCAAAAGGCGATTAGCCGGGAAATTAATAAAATGGCGAAAGCTGATGTGGAAACACAGGTATACACAGAGTTTAATGAGCAGTTCCAGGCTGTGGCATGGATTATTCTGTTGCTTTTGTTGGCAGAAATGCTGGTATTGGAGCGCAAGAACCCTCTGTTCCGTAATATTCATTTGTTTTCCAATAAGAAATGATGCGTATGTTACAGAAAAAATATATAAGCTTTTTTTTATTGCTGCTAATGGCAGCTACAGTTTCGGCTCAGAAAGCCGAACGTGATTTTATCCGTAAAGGGAACCGTTTTTTTAAAGATAGCGTGTATGTGGATGCGGAGGTAAATTATCGTAAAGCTTTGGAGACGAATCCTCAGTCTACAGTCTCTATGTTTAATTTGGGAAATACATTGGCTCAGCAGAATAAACTGCAAGAGGCTATGGAACAATATGTTGCCGCTACCAAGATAGAAAAGGACAAGAATGATTTAGCGCAAATCTATCATAATATGGGGGTGATTTTTCAATCACAGAAAGATTATGGCAAAGCGGTAGAAGCATATAAGCAGTCATTACGTAATAACCCGAAAGATGATGAAACACGTTATAATTTGGCCTTGGCGCAAAAGATGCTGAAAGACCAACAGCAGAATCAGCAAAACCAAGACCAGAATAAACAGCAGCAACAGGACCAGCAGGAGGATAAAAAGGACCAAAATAAAGATCAACAGCAGAATAAAGACCAACAACAACCGCCGCAACCACAGAAAAAGGACAGTGAGATGTCTAAAGAGAATGCCGAACAGCTTTTAAATTCTGTGATGCAAGATGAAAAAGATGTGCAGGATAAAGTAAAGAAACAGCAGGTTATTCAAGGTGGTCGTTTGGAAAAAGATTGGTAATAAATATAACAGGAAATAATATATGAGAAAAATAATTGTCTTATGGATGGTGCTGATAATAGTCAGTTTGCGTGCTTTTGCAGATAGCAAGGTTTCGTTTACTGCATCTGCACCTGATGTTGTGGCAGTAGGTGATCAATTCAGGCTGTCATATACAGTGACCACACAGAAAGTGAGAGATTTCCGGGCTCCTTCTATAAAAGGTTTTGATGTACTGATGGGTCCCAGTCGTTCACAACAGAAGAATGTGCAAGTTATCAATGGGCAGACAACCTCTACAAGTAGCATAACATTTACTTATATATTGATGGCTACGGCTGAAGGTAGTTTTACTATACCCGGGGCTACTATAACGGCAGAGGGCAATCAGATGGTTTCCAATTCTGTGTACGTAAAAGTACTTCCTGCTGATAGAACAAATGGAGGGGCTTCCGGAAATAGTGGAAGACAAAGTGGCTCTGCAAGTCGTGCTTCATCAGGAACGTCAGTATCGAATAACGATTTGTTTATTACAGCTACTGCCAATAAGACGAACCTGTATGAGCAAGAGGCTCTCTTGTTAACATATAAGATATATACTTTAGTAGACTTGAGAGGTTTTGACAACGTGAAACTTCCCGATTTTAAAGGGTTTCATTCTCAGGAAGTCGAATTGCCTAATGACCGTAAATGGAGTCTTGAACACTATAAAGGAAGAAACTATCAGACGACCGTATACCGTCAATTTGTATTATTTCCGCAACAACCGGGAAAAATAACGATTGATGCGGCACGTTTTGATGCATCTATAGCCAAGGTTACTCATGTGGACGATCCTTTCGAAGCTTTCTTCAATGGTGGTTCTAATTACGTAGAAGTGAAGAAGACATTAATGACCCCTAAATTGGTTGTTGATGTAAAAGCTTTACCGGATGGTAAGCCTTCGGGATTTTCCGGAGGAGTGGGAGAATTCAGTATTTCTTCTTCTATAAATAGTACGAATGTTAAGACAAACGATGCTGTTACTGTGAGGCTTGTTATTTCGGGTACGGGTAATCTGAAATTAATCTCTACTCCGGAAGTTAAATTCCCAGAAGACTTTGAAGTCTATGACCCGAAGGTTGATAATAAGTTCCGTTTGACAAATGCCGGACTCTCCGGCAGTCAGGTGATTGAGTATCTTGCCATTCCCCGTAATGCGGGAACATATAAGATTCCTGCTGTAAAGTTCAGCTATTTCGATATTAAATCTCGTACATACAAGACTTTAACGACCGAGGAATACGAACTCCATGTAGAAAAGGGAAGTGGTAATGCAGCTCAGACTATTGCCAATTTTACTAATAAAGAAGATTTGAAAGTTTTGAATGAGGACATACGTTATATCAAGCAGAATAACGTAACTCTTTCCCAAAAAGGAGATTTCTTCTTCGGTTCTTTGGCTTATTGGCTGTTTTACATAGTGCCCGGCATTGCATTTGTCCTGTTCTTCATTGTTTATCGTAAACAGATTGCAGCCAATGCCAATGTTGCTAAAATGCGTACGAAGAAAGCAAATAAGGTTGCTGTGAAACGTATGAAGTTAGCGGGGAAATTGTTGGCAGATAACAAGAAAGATGCATTTTATGATGAAGTATTGAAAGCATTGTGGGGATATATTAGCGATAAATTGAGTATTCCGGTTTCACGTTTATCTAAAGATAATGTCGAGGGAGAGCTTCTCAATTACGGTGTTGATGATGCACTGATAAAAGATTTCCTTGATGCATTGGACAATTGTGAGTTTGCCCGTTTTGCTCCCGGAGATGATAATCAGGCTATGGATAAAGTTTATTCAGATTCTTTGGAAGTTATCAGTAAAATGGAAAACTCTATAAAACATTAAATTGGGAGGATGTATAATGATGAAGAAAGTAATATCCTTAGTATTTGGTCTACTGATAGGATTAGCTGTTTGGGCGCAAGGAACGGCAGATACTTCGGCTTCTGCCAAAGATTCTGTGTCTATAGGTTCGCATACGGAATTTTCTGCAACTAAATCAGCTGACAATGTTACGAAAGCACAAGGTGACAGTGCATATATGCGTAATGATTATGCTTCTGCCATTCAAATATATGAGAGCTTATTAAAAAAAGGTGAAGCTGCTGAAGTTTATTATAATTTGGGTAATAGCTATTATAAAGCAGACGATATAGCAAAGGCAATTTTAAATTATGAACGCGCTTTGTTATTGCAACCGGGTAATGCAGATATTCGCGCTAATTTGGAAATAGCACGTTCCAAGACGATAGATAAGGTAGTTTCTGTACCTGATATATTTTTTGTAGCTTGGATTAAGTCGTTGACAAATTGTTTAAGTGTAGATGCTTGGGCTAAATTAGGTATTGTGTTTTTTATTCTTTTGCTTATCTCGTTTTCCCTATTCTTTTTTTCCAAACAGATTATCTGGAAAAAAAGCGGGTTTATAGCGGGAATTCTATTTTTGGTATTTACTGTACTAAGTAATATTTTTGCTTCGGAGCAGAAAAGTGAATTACTGGATAGGAATGATGCAATAGTCTTGTCTCCCAGTGTTACAGTACGGAGTACTCCCAGTGAAAGTGGTACTGGTTTATTCGTTCTGCATGAAGGGCATAAAATTGAAATTAAAGATAATTCCATGCGCGAATGGAAAGAGATTCGCTTGGAAGATGGTAAGGTAGGGTGGATTCCTGCTTCTGCGATAGAAGTGATTTAAGAGTATCCATTGCTAAATATAGAAGCCCGTATGAAATAAAGGAAACTATTTCCTTTTACTTCATACGGGTTCTTTTTGTATTTATGAGAATGTTAAACATATAATGGAAAAATACAGATAAATAGTTTGTTTTATCTTTTTTTTTCCTTAAGTTTATAGCGTGATAAAGAAATAACAAAGTATTAACCATTAAATTTATGAATATGAGAACGATAACATTTAATGAACTCCGTAAGATTAAAGACTCATTACCTAGTGGTAGTATGCATAGAATAGCCGATGAACTTGGACTTAATGTTGACACTGTAAGAAATTTCTTTGGCGGTCATAACTTTAAGGAGGGTAAAAGTGTTGGAATTCACTTAGAACCCGGTCCGGATGGCGGTTTAGTAATGATTGATGATACTACCGTTCTTGATCGGGCTTTAAAAATTTTAGATGAAATGGCAGGTGAAACTGCTGAACCTGTTCAGGCTTAAGAAAAGAAAGTAAAGAAGGATCCCAATTGCTGAGAAACAATTGGGATTTCTTGTTTGTTTTGTAAATAAATATAATAGACGACTTATGGAAGATAAATTAGTAACATTAGCGATTCTTACGTATGCTAAAGCACAAATACTAAAGAATGTTCTCGAAAATGAAGGTATTGAGACTTACATTCATAATGTAAATCAAATACAGCCGGTTGTATCTTCCGGTGTGCGTGTTCGTATAAAAGAAAGCAACTTACCGCATGCTTTGAAAATTACGGAAAGCTCGGCATGGTTGTCCGAAGAAGTAGTGGGAGAGAAGATGCCCCAAATAGAGAAAGGCAGTAATAAGGTCTTGATTCCTGTCGATTTTTCAAGTTATTCATTGAAAGCATGTGAGTTCGGTTTTAATTTTGCAAAAAACATAGATGCTGAAGTAGTTTTGCTTCATGTATATTTTACACCTATCTATGCGACTTCATTGCCATACGGTGATGTTTTTAACTATCAGTTGAGTGATGAAGAGAATGTCCGGAATATATTGCAGAAAGTACATTCGGATTTGAATGCTTTGTCCGATAAAGTAAAAGCTAAAGTTACATCCGGAGAGTTTCCTGATATAAAATACACTTGCGTATTGAGAGAAGGCATTCCAGAAGAAGAGATATTACGCTATTCTAAAGAAAATCGTCCGAGAATTATCATCATGGGAACACGTGGTAAGAATCAGAAAGATATTGATTTGATTGGTAGTGTAACCGCTGAAGTTATCGAGCGTAGTCGCGTACCGGTTTTAGCCATTCCGGAGAATACACCGTTCAAAGAATTTAACGCTGTGAAACGTATTGCATTTATTACGAATTTTGACCAGCGCGACTTGATAGCTTTTGATTCATTAATTAATAGTTTAAAGCCATTTTGCTTCTCTGTTTCTTTAATACACTTAGCTGATGTAAAAGACACTTGGAATGAGATAAAGTTGGGTGGCATTAAAGAGTATTTCCAAAAACAGTATCCGCAATTGGAAATTCATTATGATGTAGTGAAGAATGATGACTTCCTTAATAGCTTGGATGAATATATTAAAACTAATCACATAGATATTATTACATTGACATCATATAAGCGAAATATATTTTCTCGTTTGTTTAATCCAGGAATTGCCAGAAAAATGATTTTCCATTCTGATACACCATTGCTGGTTATCTATGGGCGGCCTAATTGAAATGATAATTTTAATTTGTCTAGGTAAGGATGTGGGCTACCGCTAAATGCTGAATTAGTTTTAGTGGAGTCCACTTATTTTTTATCTTTTCATGGTTATACTATTACATGTCCCATTTCCTATGTTTGTGATGTAATATCAATATTATGTTTAATATATAACACTATAAACTAAAATAAACCTTTATCCTTCTCTAATTTGGAAGAAAATTATACCAAAGATAGCTTACATATTCAAGCTATCTTTGGTATAGTAGCAATTCAATTATTGCATCAATTTTTCTATTTCATCAAATTCAGGACCCATTTGTAAGTTATAATAAACTCTGTATAATCCATTTAGCCACAAATCTTTCTGTTCAGGTTTCAGTTCTCTTGCTTTTTCATAATTAGGTCTTGCCTTTTCATAGAAAACTTTCAGTGTAGCTTGGTCTTCTTTGTATTTTGGATTATTGACATCAGTAGTAGCTTTTTCAGAGAAATCCTGAGCTTGCAGGCAATAGATTAAGCCCAAGTTGGAATATGCTTCTGCATAGTTAGGATCTACTTCAATGGTTTTGTTGTAGAATTCAATGGCTTTTTCATAATCTTTCATGTTATGATAAAGGTATCCTTTTACGTACAAATAGAATGTGTTATTAGGATCTTTAGCCAACATATCATCTGCAAACTGCATTGCTTCGTCAAACTTATTATTATTGCTATAATAATCAATCAGATGTCCAAAGAAGAATGAATGTTCAGGATACTTTTGGATACCATCTTTTAAGGAAGAGATCCACTTGACAGTATCACCTTGAGCTTTCAATGCTGTAGAAATAAATTCCATAGCATATTTACCCACTTCTTTGTCCTCTTTTGCATAAGGTGCATATTTCAACACGCTTGGATAATCTTCCATTTTGGCTGCAGCTAAGCTTGCATAATAAGCAATTTGGGGCAATACAGTATCTGTTTGAAGCAGATTCTCCTTTTCAAACATAGGATTGATGGCAATGTCTACATAAGTTGCGAAGAAATCCAAAGCCTCTTTATTCTTATCTAAATTAAAGAACTGGATACCACCATTAATCAGGTTGGGACGCGCAGCTAATATAGCAGCACTGTTCGATCTTCTGAATTTATTTTTGATTTTACCTTTTTCGTTAGGAATCTGTGCAAGTTCATCGCATTTAAAGTAGTATTTGCACATATTCAGTGCGCTGTTATACACTTTAAGAGTATCATAAGGCTTTCTTAAATAAGCATTCTCCATTTCCTTTTCATTGATTCTCTTTTGAATAAAGCCGGCTACATCCCATGTTTCGGCGTTGTCTTTGGTTTCAGCATTGTTCAGAGCTTCATTGATGAGCTTCTCTGCTTGTGCAAAATCCGGTTTTACGTCGTTAGCGATGCTTTTTGCCTCTTTCACGCTCTTTTCCTGAGCGAAGGTAAAGCCTGCCGCAAGTAGTAAAACCATTGAAAATAATACTCTTTTCATGATTGTAGAAAATTTTAAATTAATATTGTGTCTATTCTTCATTTTCATTGTTTACTATATCGTTCTGAGTTTTTTCTGATGCATCGCTATCCTCTTCTGCAATGATATCCTCTTCGGTTTCCGAGGTAACTTTACATACGGAGCCAATTTCATCATTACGTTTTTCAAGATTAATCAGTCGTACTCCCTGCGTAGCACGTCCCATTATACGAACATCTGCTACTTTCAGACGGATGGTGATACCCGATTTATTGATAATCATTAAATCGTTCTCATCTGTTACAGACTTGATTGTTACCAGTTTACCGGTTTTATCGGTGATATTCATAGTTTTTACACCTTTACCGCCACGGTTCGTCTTACGATAATCCTCAATATCGGAACGCTTACCGTATCCTTGTTCTGACACAACCATGATTGTCTCAGTTTCAGGGTCTTTGATGCAAATCATTCCGACAACTTCGTCTTGTCCGTCTTCATCAAGCGTCATGCCGCGTACACCGGTAGCTGTACGTCCCATTACGCGTACGGCACTTTCGTGGAAACGGATGGCACGTCCGTTACGATTGGCAATGATAATCTCATTGTCACCGTTAGTCATGCGCACTTCAATTACGCGGTCATCTTCGCGGATTGTAATGGCATTGACACCATTTTGGCGAGGACGGGAATATTGTTCGAGCAATGTTTTCTTAATGACGCCATTCTTTGTACAGAACAGTACATAATGACTGTTAATGAAATCCTGGTCGTTCAGGTTCTTCACGCGCAGGTATGCATTTACGGCGTCATCAGAGTCTATATTCAACAGGTTCTGAATGGCGCGTCCCTTAGAATTTTTGGTTCCTTCGGGTATCTCATATACTTTCAGCCAGTAGCACTTACCTTTTTGAGTGAAGAACATCATGGTATTGTGCATTGTTGCAGGATATATATGTTCTACAAAGTCCTCATCGCGTGTCTCTGTTCCCTTAGAACCTACCCCACCGCGGTTTTGGGCACGGAATTCGCTTAACGGCGTACGCTTGATATATCCCATATGAGAAATGGTAATAATCATTTCATCGTCTGCATAGAAATCTTCCGGGTTGAATTCTTCCGACGAATAAACTATTTCAGAGCGGCGTTCATCACCGTATTTAGTTTTAATCTCGATTAATTCATCTTTGATAACCTTGCGGCAGAGTTCATCGTTAACAAGGATTTCTTCCAGATAAGCAATCTGCTTTTGGATTTCCTCATACTCGGCATGGAGTTGGTCCTGCATGAGTCCGGTTAACTGGCGCAGACGCATTTCTACGATGGCGCGCGATTGGATTTCAGTCAATTCAAAACGCTCCATCAAACCGCTGATTGCGTCATTCGGAGTTTTGGCGGCACGGATGACTTTGATTACCTCGTCAATATTGTCCGATGCGATAATCAAACCTTCTAAGATATGGGCACGTTCTTTAGCTTTACGCAAATCATATTGTGTACGGCGGATAACTACGTCGTGACGATGCTCTACGAAATACTTGATGAGGTCTTTCAGGTTCAGCAAGCGAGGACGTCCGTGTACCAATGCCACGTTGTTTACGCCGAAGGAAGTCTGCAACAATGTCATCTTGTAGAGCTTGTTCAGCACTACACTGGCGTTGGCATCGCGTTTTACGTCGATGACGATGCGCATACCTTCGCGGTCAGACTCGTCGTTGGCATTGGAAATGCCCTCTATCTTCTTTTCGTTGGCCAAATCGGCGATGGATTTGATTAATTCGGCCTTATTTACTCCGTAAGGGATTTCGGTTACAACGATTTTGTCATGCGTGGAAGATGTTTCAATCTCAGCCTTGGCGCGCATTACGACACGTCCGCGACCGGTCATGTAGGCTTCGCGCACACCGCTCATACCATATATATAACCGCCTGTCGGGAAGTCGGGAGCTTTGACGTAAGTCATCAAATCTTCGATGTCGATATCATTGTTGTCGATATATGCGACGCAGGCATCTATCACTTCGGACAGATTATGGGTCGGCATATTCGTAGCCATACCTACGGCGATACCGGAAGCACCGTTGACAAGAAGGTTCGGAATGCGGGTTGGCATTACGGTGGGTTCCAGCAACGAGTCGTCGAAGTTGGTTTGCATGTCTACAGTCTCTTTATCAAGATCCTGCATCATTTCTTCTCCAATCTTTTGCAAGCGGCATTCCGTGTAACGCATGGCGGCTGCGCTGTCACCGTCCACAGAACCGTAGTTGCCTTGTCCGTCTACAAGCATGTAGCGCATAGCCCACGGCTGTGCCATACGGACGAGAGCGCCATATACGGATGAGTCACCGTGCGGGTGATATTTACCTAATACCTCACCGACAACTCTCGCAGATTTCTTATAGGGTTTATCCGACGTATTTCCCAGTCCCATCATACCGAAAAGAATTCTTCGGTGAACAGGTTTAAAACCATCTCTAACATCCGGAAGGGCACGTGAAACAATGACCGACATGGAGTAGTCAATGTACGAAGACTTCATTTCCTCCTCGATGTTAATCTTTATAATTCTGTCTTGTTCAAGCATTTAAAAAGATTATTAATTATACATTTGCGGGTTTGTGAAAAACCACGCTAAAGTACTGCTTTTTTACGATATACAAAAGTTTTCCCTCATAAACTTTGTTGCAGATTTCCATGCTTGAAACCCCGTTTGGATATATGGTTTTTCGTTTGATGTATAATCGGTTAAAAATAAGACAGATACAAGTACCAGAAAGATACCTCCCTTTGGTACTCAGTGTACCTTACTAAGGTACGAGTCGTACCAAGCTTAGGTATATGAAGTTTCTTAGGTTGGTACATCGAATACCAACCGTTGGTACGGATGAAATTCCCACGTATTATAATATAATGTGTAGGGCGAACCGGAAAGATGTGATTTATGGCACGGGATTTGTATATTATTAATCCAGTTTATGGTATGCAATATAAAGAAATGCGTATCTTTGTCAGTCAAAACCTTTAATTAAGGAGATAAAAATTATATGAACAATCAATTTTCACAAAGAGTTTCTGATATTATAACTTATAGCAAGGAGGAAGCCAACCGACTGAGAAATAGATATATCGGCCCGGAGCATCTTCTGCTCGGCATGCTACGTGACGGCGGAGGAAAAGCTATCGAGATATTGATGAAACTCGATATAGACTTGAAGCAAGTAAAAAAGCGCATTGAAAGCTTCTTGAGAGATGCCGAAGACGATACCCTATTGCCCGATGCGGATGTACCATTGTCGCCAATGGCCGCTAAGATATTGAAGATGTGCATTCTGGAAGCGCGCATTTTAAAGAGTGCAACAGCCGATGCCGAACATGTGTTGTTGGCTATACTGAAGGATGGCGACAACCTGGCTGCTACCGTCCTGGAAGAAAACCGGGTGAATTATCAAGCTGTATTTGAACAGCTTACAATGCAATCTACCAACCCGAATGCTGGTATGGGATTTCCGGAAGAAGAGGAAGAAGACGATGAAGACATGAATATGTCCCATCCCTCTCGCAATGCAGGACAGGGCGCGGCTTCTTCTGCACAGACTGCATCGAAGAAGTCTTCCAATGATACTCCGGTCCTGGACAACTTCGGTACGGACATGACCCGTGCGGCAGAAGAAGGCAAGCTCGATCCGGTTGTAGGGCGTGAGCGTGAGATAGAACGCTTGGCGCAGATATTGAGTCGTCGTAAGAAAAACAACCCGGTGCTGATTGGTGAGCCGGGTGTTGGCAAGTCGGCTATTGTAGAGGGATTGGCACTGCGTATCGTTCAAAAGAAAGTATCCCGTATCTTGTTTGACAAGCGGGTGGTAATGCTCGATATGGCCTCTGTTGTAGCCGGAACCAAATACCGCGGACAGTTTGAAGAGCGCATTCGTTCCATTATCAACGAGTTGCAGAAGAATCCGAACGTAATCTTGTTCATAGACGAGATTCATACTATTGTAGGCGCGCTTTTCTATAGGCCGCCGTCACCGCCGCAACGTATTCCGGGCTTTTCAGGCGACCCTCTATCTTATAGCTTTTTACGCCCATGCGGACCAGGTCCGGGATGCGGTCAATGGCGCACAGGTCCTGGGGGCTGAGCAGGTAGCGCCGTTCTCCCAGGGGAACGGCTGTGCCGTCTACAACCAGGGAATAGGGCAGGCGGCAGGCCTGCGCGCATTCCCCCCTGTTGGCGCTGCGCTGGCCCAGGCTTTCCGATGTAAGGCACTGGCCGGAGTAGGCCACGCAGAGCGCCCCGTGAACAAATACTTCCAGGGGTATGTCCGTATGCCGTACGCATTGCCCGATTTCCTTCAGGCTCAGTTCCCGGGCCAGGACGGCCTGCTTCAGGTCCAGGAATCCGGAGGCGAATTCCAGCCCGTCCGGAGAGGAAAGCGTCATCTGGGTGGAGGCGTGCAGTTCCAGCTTCATGCCGGGAACCTGCCTTCCCCATTCCGTCAGGCAGCGGGCAAGTCCGATGTCCTGCACGATGACCCCGTCCGCGCCGGCGGCATTCAGGTGGCCCAGGTAGGAGAGGGCGTCCGCCAGCTCGGAGGTGAAAATGAGCGTATTCATGGTCACGTACCCCTTCACGCCGTGCGCGTGAAGGAAACGCATCAGCCCCGAACATCCGTATCCGGAAGGTGGCATCGCAGGTTACCACATATTCAATCTT
>OKRY01003406.1_pt1 | contig 11745 bp, 7 predicted proteins | sample 1601121 | NCBI WGS metagenome assembly OKRY01 (sample SAMEA3541546, study PRJEB24748) | human gut metagenome | biome: human gut; feature: human-associated habitat; material: faeces | place: China | collected 2012
GGAGGTGCAACAACATGCCTGGAATTGTTTTGATCGGTGCCCAGTGGGGAGACGAAGGCAAGGGTAAGGCGACCGACCTGATCGGCACGAAGGTCGACTATGTTGCCCGCTTCAACGGCGGCAACAATGCGGGCCATACCGTGGTGGTCGGCGACGAATCGTATGCGCTGCACCTGCTGCCCTCCGGCATCATCAGCCCGACCGCGACTCCGGTTATCGGCAACGGTGTTGTTGTTGATCCTGAAGTGCTTTTCGAAGAGATCGACGGCTTGGAAAGCCGCGGTGTGGACTGCTCCCGACTGCTGGTGAGTGAGGGTGCGCACATTATTGCGCCGTATCATCGTGTGCTTGATAAGGTGACGGAACGTTTCCTGGGTAAGCACAAGATCGGTACCACCGGTCGCGGCATTGGACCTGCGTATGCCGACAAGATTAATCGCGTGGGCATCCGCGTGCACGACCTGTTCAATGCTGAGCATTTGCACGACAAGGTTGAGGCAAGCCTGCATCAGAAGAACCAGATGCTGGTGAAGCTGTACAATCGTCGTCCGATTGATGTGAACGAAACCACGGATGAGCTGCTTCGTCTTGGCGAGCGCCTGAAGCCGTATGTTGCCAATACTTCGCTGGTGTTGAACAAGGCGCTTGATGAGGGTAAGACCGTGCTGTTCGAGGGTGGTCAGGCGACCATGCTTGATGTGGATCACGGCACATATCCGTTTGTCACGTCCTCCAACCCGACTGCCGGCGGCGCATGCACCGGTACCGGTGTCGGCCCGACCAAGATCACCCGCGTGATCGGCGTTTCCAAAGCGTACGTGACCCGCGTGGGCGAAGGACCGTTCCCGACCGAGCTGTTTGGCGAGGAGGGCGAATGGCTGCGAGCCCAGGGCCACGAGTACGGCGTGACCACCGGCCGTCCGCGTCGTTGTGGCTGGTTCGATGCGGTCGTCAATCGTTATGCGGCTCAGGTCAACGGCCTGACCGACATCGTGCTCACCAAGCTCGACGTGCTTACCGGCCTGAAGGAAATCCCATTGTGCGTGGCCTATGATGTCAACGGCGAACGCCGCGACGATATGCCTACTGATCAGTCCGAATTCGCGGCAGCGAAGCCGATCTACGAATCCATGCCGGGTTGGGACGAGGATATTTCCCAAATCCACGACTTCAATGATCTGCCGAAGACCTGTCAGGATTACGTCAAGCGTCTTGAGGAACTGTCCGGCTGCCGTATCTCCGTGATCGGCACCGGCCCGCAGCGCGACCATATCATCCAGATCAATTCGCTGGTCGACTGACCGTCGGCAACGAGTTTCCCGGCTTGACTGGCAACGACGCGGCACATGATATCCGCCGGCTGATTCCGCGATTCGACCACTTGAAGTGGAAGATGGCGGCGGCCGGCATAGTCATTGGTCTGGTTTCAGGATTGCTGGTCGTCGTATACCGTCTCGGCATCGAATACGGCACGGATGCGTCCCGCTGGATATATGCGCGGATTCGCGAGACCCCGTGGCTGATTGCGCCGTGGGCGGTTGCCGCGGTGGCGGCCGCGCTGGCGATCGCGTGGATGGTCGGCAAGGAGCCGATGGCCGGTGGCAGCGGCATCCCGCAGACCAACGGCGTGGTGATATGCGGCTTGAAGATGCGTTGGCAGACGATTCTGCCAGTCCGTTTCGTCGGTGGACTGTTGGGCGCGTTGTTTGGTCTGTCGCTCGGCCGTGAGGGGCCGTCCATTCAGATTGGTGCGTCGGGAGCGCAGTGTGTGTCCCACCGTTTGCGCGGCCACCGCCGTGAGGACATGCAGGAGCATTATCTGGTCACCGCCGGTGCCGCGGCAGGCTTGTCCGCCGCGTTCAGCGCGCCGCTGTCCGGCATGATGTTCGCTTTGGAAGGGGTGCATCGGAGTTTTTCCCCTGCGATTCTGATGGGCGCCACTGCCGCATCGCTGACCGCCGATTTCGTCTCGAAATACTGTTTCGGTCTGCGTCCGGTTTTGGATTTCGGTGATATCGGTCAGCTGTCGTTGGAAGAGTATGTGTGGCTGATTCCGTTGGGATTGGTGGCCGGTTTGGTTGGTTCGCTGATGAACCGCTCGTTGCTTGGCTTCCAGACGCTGTACGGCAAACTGCCGGCATGGAGCCGCCCGATGATTGCGATTGCGATCGCGTTGCCTGTCGGCATCTGGTTGCCCGACGTGCTCGGCGGCGGCTCGAATCTGATTGATACCGCCGAACATGCGCGCGTCGGCTTGGGAATGCTGTGTCTGCTGTTCGTGGCGAAGATGCTGTTCACATCCACGAGTTTCGGCTCAGGCGCGCCTGGCGGTATTTTCATGCCGATTCTTGCGGTCGGTTCGTTGGCCGGCGGCATCTGCGGTGAAGTGTTGCATCGAATCGGTGATCTGCCATCCGACGCAGTGGCGGTGTTTGCGGTGTGCGTGATGACGGGCACGCTCGCCGCGTCCGTGAAAACGCCGATCACGTCGATTCTGTTGGCTGTGGAGATGTCCGGAACGTTGACGCACATGCTGCCGGTCGCTGCCGTCGCTTTCATCGCGCTGTTGGTGTCCGATCTGCTGCGCACCAAACCGATCTATGGGGAGTTGCTGGAGCGGTACGTGCGTGCGCAAGGCATGCAGATGGCAATCGCAAGCCATGTGGGCAGCGGCATTATGGAACTGCCATTGGAAATGGGGGCGATTGCGGACGGCAAGCGGGTGCGTGACGTGCGTTGGCCGTCTGGGTGTCTGATCATCGGCCTGCGTCGCGGCGAAAGCGAGATCGTGCCGCGCGGTGATACACGGCTGCGTGCCGGTGACTATCTGGTGGTGCTGTTCAGTGGCGAGGAGGAGCGCGAGGTACGACCTGCGATGCGGCGGCTGTGTGATGCCCGGCTTGACTGAGCCTGGCTGAATTCGGCTGGACTCTGGATGTCCGAATCTGCGGAATCGGACATCCAGGGTGCATACGTTGGCGCTCCGTGTAAACTCATATGCGTTAGGAAGGCGGCAACCGCGGCCCAGCTCGTTGTTGCACGGCCTATGGGCGGAACAACGCTGTCCGCGGGAGGCCAGTACAGGGGGAGCGCAATGGAATCGCAAGAACAATCGCCGGGAGACGTGGTGACTGCGGGTGAGGACTCGCATCCCATCACGCAGGCAATCGACACTGTTGAGGTGACGCATGCTGGTGCAACCACGCCCTCCGCTAACACCATGGATCCGCCTACGATTCCCCTGGCACCGATGAAACGTATGCAGGCGCGGTTCAATCCGCTCGCCGACGGACTGATGTATGTTGTGGTGTTCGTCGGTGGATTTGTTGGAGTCGGCTGTCGGCATGCGTTGGATATGCTTCTGCCGTCGGTCAGCGGGACGCCGTTCGTTGTGGGCACGTTTGTGTCGAATATGGTCGCCTGCTTCCTGTTCGCGATGCTGACCGAATTCATGGCGACCGCTTCGTGGCTGCGTCGCCGGGTGCGGCAGGTTGTCAGCCGTGGTGTTGGGCTTGGCTTGCTCGGTGGGCTTTCGACGATGTCCGGCGTGATGCTGGAAACGATGGAAGGTCTGCACGAGCGGCATATCGCCAGTGCGCTTGGCTATCTTGCGGGAAATTTTGCAGGCGGTTTGCTCACTGCCGCCGCCGGCGTGGTTCTGATGCAGGCACTGCTGTCACGGAGTACTCGAAAGCGGGTTCGGGGTGCGTTTTCAGCTGTTTCCGTGTCCGATTCTGCCGAATCGGACACGCAGGGCGTACGCCATGTGAAAGTGGCCGACGTGGCGCGTTCTGCCGCGCAGGCCGCAATGGAAGCCGCGCAGGCGGCGCAGCAGGCCGCAATGGAAGCCGCGCAGGCGGCGCAGCAGGCCGCGCAGGCGGCCCAGCAGATTGCACAGACGGGACAGGTTCCGCGAGTCGAAACACCAACCGTGCCGCCGACCGCCAGCCAGACTATGCAGACGGGCCGCGTTCCGCAGATTCCTCCGCTGGCCGTTCCTCAGCTGGCACAGCCATCGCAGCCGTTGCTGCGCGAGCAGGATACTTCAGACTTGGGGCAGCTGCCCGAGCCGATTCAGCAGTCGCAACCAATCCAGCAGCCGGCTAACCCGCTTCCGCCCAGCTTCGAGCCCAAACCGATCACTGCGGAGATTTCGCTTATCGCCGACCCGGCTACCGGGGAGGTGCGCTGATGATGTGGATGATCTGTCTGTTCGGCGGTCTGGGCGCCATGGCCCGTTACGTGCTCGACGTGTCAATTCAACGAGGCTGGAATCGCGAGAATCGGAGAACGAACCGCAACTTCCCGCTATCCACGCTCGTCATCAACGGCGTCGCCTCGCTATGCGCGGGCATCGCCATGATGTCCTACTATTCGCAATCGGTGGATATGGACACGGTCATGATGTTCGTTGTCGGATTTCTCGGTGGTTTCTCAACATTCTCCACGGCGCTCAACGAAGTGGTTTCATTGATTCGCCAGCGTCGTTTTACGCTGGCTCTGGGCTATGGAATAGCAACCGTCGCGGTGCCTCTCATTTGCGTGGCCACCGGTTTCGGCATTGCGCTGCTCGCCAATCCGGCGTAATTTTCACGTTACGCGGACGGTCGCTGAGTAACATGAAAGAAATCTGAGCGCAACCGCCATCAAGGCCGTCAGCCCGGATGCGACGCTGGTGATTGCATTCGACCAGACCAAGCCGCTGCTGAAGGATGGCAAGGATATCCAGTACCAGGGCCAGACCGGTATCGGACCGTTCAATAAGAACAATGATCCGAGCTCCGCGAACATCGGCGTCTACACCTTCGACAAAGACAACAAGCCGGTCTTCGACCACACCCAGTCCGGCGACGTGCCGACCGACTGATCGCAATGTAGGTCATCATCAATACAAGAAGACGGCGCAAAGTGAGTGTGGATATCGCAAGCTTTGCGCCGTTTCTTTTGTTGTGCTGTGCTGCCGTTTTCCGTGTCGTGGGCAGCATACGAAAATCAATATTGAAAATCAAGTAAAGGGGTAACCCCGTTAAGCGATATACACGCCGGACTGTCGAACAGGTTCGAGAGAATGTAAATGAATGTAATATCTCGCGAGAAGCGCACGGAAAGCGCGCGGCAAGCACGTGAGAATACAACGATGGAACAGTGATAACGGGGAAGGTGCGATCATGGTCGGTATGCGCGATGTGGCGAAGAAGGCCGGGGTGTCTCTGAGCACCGTCTCGCTGGTGGTGAACGGCAACGGGTATGTATCCAACGACATGCGCGACCGCGTGCGTAAGGCCATGCAGGCCCTCAATTATGTGCCGAACGAGCTTGCCCGCAACCTGTATCATGATCGCACGAATCTGGTCGGCGTCATCGTGCCCACCATCCGCCACCCGTTCTTTGCAACGTTTACCGCGCATCTGCAGCATGCGCTCGCTGCGCAAGGATTACGCACTATGCTGTGCTCTACCGCAGATGAGGCGGACGGCGAAATCCAGTATGTCGACATGTTGCGTCGGCACATGATGGACGGCATCGTCATGTGCGCTCACACCTCGCATCCCGGCGATTATTGGACGTCCATCCACCGCCCGATCGTCGCATTCGACCGTGTGCTTGGAAATGGTATTTCGTCGATCGGATCTGACCACGAGCAGGGTGGGCGACTGATTGCGCAGATGCTGATTCGCAATGGCGCGCGCCATGTGGTGATGATTGGCGGTCCGCGCGATCAGTTCTTCGATCTGGCGGTCCGCGGCGAAGTCGAGGAGGGGTCGTTCGATTTGGGAAAGACCACGTTCCCGACGGTGCGCTACTACCTCACGTTGGAACAGGAATTGACCTCCGCGGGCGTGAAGTATGAGTATATCGAGGCCGGTGAGGTGATGGATTTCGCCGGCTATCATCGTGCGGTCAGCCGTGCGCTTGATGGGGTGGCGACCGACGGCGTCGATGCCGTGGTCAGCTCCGATATTGGCGCGGCGTTCTGCGTGCGTGAGGCGTTGAGCCGCGGAATTTCCATTCCCGACGAGCTGCAGGTCGTCGCCTATGATGGTACGTATTTGACCGATTTGGCCGGTATGAAGCTGACCGCGGTCGCACAGGATTTCTCGGCGATCGCGCAGTCGGCGGCCGACCATATGGTGCAGGCGATCGCCAATGAAGAGGCGGCTGCGGCCAACGCCTCGCGCAAGAACATCCCCAAGCCGTTCGAGCCGAACGTGCTTATTCCCATGACGCTGGTGCCAGGCGATACCACGCGTTGATGCTGCGCGTTGGAACGCTGGGTTGGGGTCGGACAGGCTGGGCTGCATAGAACACCGCATCAAACCGGTTCGACACGCGCATTCCGCTGTGTGACTGGACATTGACGCCCTTTTCGAGGTAATATCGAACCGGTTCGATACATACGTGAGTATGCAAATACGTAAACAACAAACAGGCAGACGCGCACACATTGCACCCGCACCCATGAACCAAGGGAGGTCCCATGAAAAACAAAGTGCAGCTCATCACCTACGCCGATCGCCTCGGCGACGGCACCCTCAGCTCGATGACCGACATCCTGCGCACCCGTTTCGACGGTGTGTATGACGGCGTGCATATCCTGCCGTTCTTCACTCCATTCGACGGCGCGGATGCAGGCTTCGACCCCATCGACCACACCAAGGTCGACCCGCGCCTCGGCGGCTGGGACGATGTCGCCGAACTTTCCAAGACCCACGGCATCATGGTCGACGCCATCGTCAACCACATGAGCTGGGAATCCAAGCAGTTCCAAGACGTGCTTGAAAAGGGCGAGGAATCCGAGTATTACCCGATGTTCCTGACCATGAGTTCCGTCTTTCCGAACGGCGCGACCGAAGAGGATCTGGCCGGCATCTACCGTCCGCGCCCGGGTCTGCCGTTCACCCACTACAAGTTCGCGGGCAAGACTCGCCTGGTCTGGGTCAGCTTCACCCCGCAGCAGGTCGATATCGACACGGATTCCGACAAAGGCTGGGAATACCTGATGTCGATTTTCGACCAGATGGCCGCATCCCACGTCAGCTACATTCGTCTTGACGCCGTCGGCTACGGTGCCAAGGAAGCCGGTACCAGCTGCTTCATGACGCCGAAAACGTTCAAGCTCATCTCCCGCCTGCGCGAGGAGGGCGTCAAGCGCGGCTTGGAAATCCTCATCGAAGTGCATTCCTACTACAAGAAGCAGGTCGAGATCGCGTCGAAGGTCGATCGCGTCTACGATTTCGCCCTTCCGCCGCTGCTGCTGCATTCGCTGAATACCGGTCATGTCGAGCCGGTCGCGCATTGGACCGACATCCGTCCGAACAATGCCGTCACCGTACTTGACACGCATGATGGCATCGGCGTGATCGACATCGGTTCCGATCAGCTGGACCGTTCGCTCAAGGGGCTCGTGCCGGATGAGGATGTCGACAATCTCGTCAACGCCATTCATGCGAACACTCACGGCGAATCGCAGGCCGCTACCGGTGCCGCCGCATCCAATCTTGACCTGTATCAGGTCAACAGCACCTACTATTCGGCGCTGGGATGCAACGATCAGCACTATATTGCGGCTCGCGCGGTGCAGTTCTTCCTGCCGGGCGTTCCGCAGGTCTACTATGTCGGCGCGCTTGCCGGCAAGAACGACATGGAGCTGCTGCGCAAGACCAACAATGGCCGCGATATCAATCGCCATTACTATTCCACGGCTGAGATCGACGAGAATCTGCAGCGTCCGGTGGTGAAGGCACTGAACGCGCTTGCCAAGTTCCGCAACGAGCTTGATGCGTTCGATGGCACCTTCTCGTACAGCGCCGACGGCGATACGTCCATCAGCTTCACGTGGGAGGGCACGACCACTCAGGCCACGCTCACGTTTGAGCCGGGCCGTGGTCTTGGTGTGGAGAACACCGCGTCCGTCGCCACGCTCGAATGGCGTGATGCCGCCGGTGAGCACCGCACGGACGATCTGATCGCCAATCCGCCGGTCGTGGCCTGATTCAGCCTCGCCTGATCCGGTCGCTGCCTGACCGCGCATAAATCCATAAATCTGTAATCGTCCTTCCTGTCACCTCTCCTTCAGGAAGGACGATTCGCATTTTCGTTTTTCGAGCAATCGTCTTATCGGGAAAACAATTTTCCCGGGAATCAGCTGAAATCCCAGCAAAAACGGGTAAGGTGAGCTTATGTCAAAGATGTCAAAGCTTTTCGATCAAGACAACATGTTTTTCGCCATTATGGGCGTGCTGTTCGATCTGATTATTCTCAACGTGCTCACGCTGTTGTGCTGCCTGCCGATCGTCACGGCCGGCGCATCGTTCACTGCGATGCACAGTGTGCTCTGGCGCATGGTCCGCCATGAGGAAACGTATGTGGCGCGCCAGTTTTTCGACTCGTTCAAGCGCAATCTCAAGCAGTCGCTGCTGCCGTGGCTTGCGTTCCTGCTGGCGGCGATTGTGCTGGTGGTCGACGGCATGCTCGCCCGGTCCATGGGGTCGATGAGCGGGCCGCTGATGGCGTGCGTCGCGTTCATGGGATTGGTGATTATTGCGATTGCGCAGTACTTCTTCCCGCTGCTTTCTCGCTATGAGAATCCGACTTCCGAAACGTTGAAGAATGCGACGAAACTCGCGCTCGGCTTTTTCCCGCGCACCTTGTGCATGCTGGTGATTTTGGCCGCGTTCGCCGTGCTGTATGCGCAGTTTTTCATATATATGATTCCGCTGCTGATTTTGATGGGCGTCACGTTGCCGCAATACTGTTGCGCGTGGATCTACAACTGGATTTTCCGCCGTATCGACGGTGAGATCGACGCCAAGGGGCGCAAGGTAGCGCAGTCCTGAAATTGTTTGCTCGTAAAGGCCGTTCCGCAGATTGCAAGTTCCGCGGAACGGCCTTTACGCGTTTTCGTCGCCTTGAGTGTCCGATTCTGGAGAATCGGACACTCTGGGGGCGGGATTAGCAGGGGAGGATGGTGGCGCTGCGGGCTGGGACGTGCAGTTGGGTGCCGTCGAAGCGTGCGGGGTTGCCGATGCTCAGCAGCGTTGGTCTCTCCGTTGGTTCTTGCGTTGGTTTCGCTGTTGGTTCTTGCGATATTTCCTGCGCCGAGCCGCCAGACAGCAGTTTCACATAGTCGCTCGGCAGTGTGCAGCTTGCGTCGGTGTTTGACGGATTGATGGCGACGACGATGCGCTCGCCACCTGCTTCGCGATTAATCTTGCTGCAGGTTTCACAAGGTGTTTCACAGCTGGTTTCGTGTGCTGTTCCGCTGCGTTCGCCGTCAGTTGCGTCGCGTTCGGCTTCGCCGGCCTCGGAGCTTCTCGCGTACACCAGCGGATACGCGTGATCTTCCGCGTAGAGGAACTCGATGCCTCCGTCGGCCTGCAGTGCGGGATGTGCCAGGCGTAGCGTGTTCAGTGCGCGTACGGTTTCCAGCAGCGAGTCGCTGCGTCCGGTCTGCGAAGTCCCGTTGGACTTGGGGCAAAACGCACTCTTACTTTTCTATCTGCCATGTCTTATTTTATAGCTATTTTTGAATTTTTCTGCAAATTTACAGTTTTTTTTGCGATTATAATAGTTTTTTTTCGTATTTTCGCACTGTAAAAAGGAATTAATGGGAGAAAAGATGCTTTTTTGCTCAATATTTGGGAAAATGAGCAGCTTTTTAGCCCAAAAACGTCACAAACCATAAAGCGTAACAAACATGAGTATATTCAACAATCCCGAGGAGAATTATTGGCGCAACCTGATCACCAAGACCATTCTCGTTATCTTTACAGTTTCCATCATTGTCTGGTTTTTGCCACGCAATGAGGGCAGACAGTTCCGTTACGACGTGGGAAAACCTTGGATGTACGGTTCTGTAATTGCCACCTTCGACTTCCCGATCTACAAGACCGATGAAGCCATCAAGCACGAGCAGGATTCGCTGCTACGGCAGTTCCAACCGTACTACACTGTGAAATCCAATGTCGGCAATGAACAGATCAAGCGTTTTCTCCACGACTTCAATCAGGGAATTCCAGGACTTCCGAAGGAATACGTGGAACTCATAGCCAACCAGCTGAAGCAGGTTTATCAGACGGGCATTGTCAGCACGCCTGAATATAACCGTATCTACAAGGATTCTACCAGTATGATACGCATCATCAGCGGCAAGAATGCCAAGAGCTTTCCTATCGGTAACTTCTACTCTACCATTGCCGCCTATGAGCACATCTTCTTTGATGAGAAGATATCAGCACAGCGGCAGATTCTCTCCCGCTGCAATCTCAACGACTATGTGGAACCCAACCTTATATATGATAAGGAACGCTCGGAGGCTGAACGAACAGACTTGCTGAGTAGCATTCCGCTAGCCAGCGGAATGGTGATGAGTGGACAGAAGATCATCGACCGAGGCGAAGTAATCAATGACTATACTTACCGAGTACTTAACTCTTTCGACAAGGAGACGAAGCGCCGAAGTTCTACGGAGGACGAGCTTACCACTACCATCATCGGCCAGGCACTCTTCGTACTGCTCCTCGTGATGATGTTTACCTTCTATCTCACGCTCTTCCGTAAAGACTACTTCGACAAGCCACGCAGCATCACCATGCTCTATGCGATGATTACGCTGTTCCCTATCTTCGTGTCACTCATCATGAAGCACAATTTCTTCAGCGTATATATCATCCCATTTGCCATGGCGCCTATCTTTGTGCGCGTCTTTATGGATTCACGAACGGCTTTCATCACGCATGCCACGATGATTCTCATCTGTGCGGCAGCTGTGAGATACCAATATGAATTCATCATCGTGCAGCTGGTTTCCGGCTTGGTTGCGATTTACAGTCTGCGCGAATTATCCAAGCGCTCGCAGATTTTCTTCACAGCCCTCCTGGTTGCCATCAGTACCACCGTGGTATATGTGGCCCTCCAGCTGATGCAAGACAACCAAGTGTTCAATATCGACCGCAGCATGTACACCTATTCCACCATCAATGGAATCTTCCTGCTGCTCGCCTATCCACTGATGTACATCATCGAGAAGACGTTTGGTTTCACTTCTAATGTCACACTCTTCGAGTTGTCCAACACCAACAAGGGGCTGTTGCGCAACCTGAGCGAGATTGCTCCTGGTACATTCCAGCACTCCATCACCGTAGGTAATCTGGCAGCGGAGATAGCCAACCGTATCGAGGCAAACAGTCTGCTGGTACGTACCGGAGCACTCTATCATGATATAGGCAAGACATGTAACCCTGCATTTTTTACAGAAAACCAGAGCAGTATCAACCCTCACGAAAAATTATCATTTGAAGACAGTGCAAAAATCGTCATCAATCACGTAAAGGACGGAATCAAACTGGCTGACAAATACAATTTGCCACCAATAATCAAAGATTTTATTGCCACCCACCACGGAAAGGGCATGACGAAATATTTTTTCATCTCATACAAGAACAAATATCCTAATGAAACCATAGACGAAAGCGTCTTCACCTATCCCGGTCCAAATCCGTTTACATTGGAACAGGCCATACTCATGATGGCAGATTCCGTAGAAGCTGCTTCAAGAAGTTTAAACGAATATACCGAAGAAAGTATCGGTAATCTGGTCGAAAAAATCATTGACGCTCAGGTTCAGGAAGGTTTCTTCAAGGATTGTCCTATTACATTCCATGACATAACACTGGCCAAAGAAGTATTTACTCAAGCGCAACGTGCCCATGTTGCTTTCGGTGATGCTCGTTACATTCATCTCGT
>OKRY01003413.1_pt1 | contig 11726 bp, 7 predicted proteins | sample 1601121 | NCBI WGS metagenome assembly OKRY01 (sample SAMEA3541546, study PRJEB24748) | human gut metagenome | biome: human gut; feature: human-associated habitat; material: faeces | place: China | collected 2012
TTTGCCTCCCGCCACGTTGACACGGCTGGTGAAGGCGTCGCCGACGACATCATAGAGGGCACGAAGAAGTTCTGTGCCGAGCACAGCTTTGTCAATCCTCGAAAGGTGGGATGCTTGGGCGCGTCCTATGGCGGCTTTATGACAGAATATCTACAGACGAAGACAGACATCTTCGCCACCGCTGTGGCCCATGCCGGCATCAGCGACCATGGAGCCTACTGGGGCAGTGGCTACTGGGGCTATTCCTACAGCGAGGTGAGCATGGCCAACCGCTATCCCTGGTCGGACCGCAGCCTGTATGTAGACCATAGCCCACTCTACAATGCTGATAAGATACACACGCCCCTGCTGCTCGTGCATGGCACGGCCGATACCAATGTGCCGACCGGCAACAGCATCGCGCTCTATACAGCGCTGAAACTCCTCGGCCGTCCGGTAGCCCTTGTTGAGGTAGAGGGCGAGAACCATTGGATACAGGATTATACGAAGCACATCAAGTGGCATAACACCATCATGGCCTGGTTTGCCAAATGGCTGCAAGACGATGACAGCTGGTGGAAGAGCCTCTACGACAAGATACCGGAATAGACGGTATCTTGCCGTAAAGGCATAGATTTACTCCTTGGCTTTCTCCTCTTCTTCCAAGAGATCGGTGCCAAGGTGTGTGTTGGCCTCGCGCTTGATGCGCTCGCGGATAATCTTCGGCTTAGTGGCATAGACGATGTTGCGGATGGAGCCGGCATAGCTGAAATACTGCCAAGCCCACGAGAGCATCACCGAGAGCTTATTTTTCACACCGAGGATGGAGCGCAGGTGGACGACGAGCCACAGCACCCAGGCCATGAATCCCTGAGAATGTACCTTTCCAATGTCGGCCACGGCCTTGTTGCGGCCGATGGTGGCCATGGAGCCAAGGTCTTTGTAGTGGAAAGCCTTGAGGCTGTCGTCGCCGGCATTGAGCTTGCGGAGGTTGACAGCCAGGTTTTTCGCCTGCTGGATAGCCACCTGCGCCAGCTGCGGATGGCCTTTGGGATAAGCCTCATCGGTGGTCATCAAGCATTGGTCGCCAATGGAGAAGATGCCGTCGAGCCCCGGCACGCGGTTGTATTCGTCGACCTTGATACGGAATCCGCGGCCCAATCTATCGCCCTCGATACCGGTGATGCCCTGTGCCCGGATACCCGATACCCAGAGGAAGGTGCGTGTGGGTATGCTCGTGCCGTCCTTAATCATCACCCGATAGTCCTTATAGTCGGTCACCATCTTGCCAAACTGCACATCCACGCCCATACCTTTGAGAAATTCCAAGGCCTTGGCTGAGGACTGCGGCGACATGCCAGCCAAGAGGCGGTCGGCCGCTTCGAGCAAGTAGATATGCATGTGCGAGGCATCCATATCGGGATAGTCGTAGGGGATGACATAACGCTTCATCTCCGAGATGGCACCCGCTATCTCCACACCCGTGGCGCCACCGCCTACGATGACGACATTGAGCAGCTCCTGGCGCTCCTCCTCCGTGGCGCAGGTCAGCGCACGCTCTAAGTTGGAGAGCAGCACATTGCGCAAGCCCATGGCCTCGTCGAGATGGCGCATCGGGATAGCCCACTCCTCCACATTCTTGTTGCCAAAGAAGTTGGTGGTGGCACCGGCGGCAAAGACCAGATAGTCGTAGCTGATCTTGCCGATGGAGGTCTGTAGAATCTTTCTGTCCGGGAAGACAGCGCGGGCCTCAGCCATACGGAAATAGAAGTCCTTGCGCTTGCGGAAAATCTGGCGGAAGGGGAAAGAGATATTGCTCGGCGCCAGACCGGCCGAGGCCACCTGGTAGATAAGCGGTGGGAACTGATGGTAGTTGTTCTTGTCGATGAGAACGACCTGCATGCCGCTACCCTGAAGGTCCTCGGCCAGGCGCAGTCCACCGAGGCCGCCACCTACGATGACGACACGTTTCTGCGATGTACGCTGTATATTAATGCTCATGGCTTATTGAAATTTGGTTGTCTAATTATCAAAAGTTAAAGGGCAGGCTGTACCGCCCATTCGTCCACAGTATGCTTATCGGCATCGAACCGTATGCCGACCTTCACTACGCGTCGTCCGTCGGAGAGATAGGGCTTGGCATAGCCACGGACTTCTATCTGCTCAAGCGCATGACGGGCCGTGTCGCCCACTTTCAATTCCATCACGTAGATGGTGTCGGGCATGAAGATGACCATATCGACGCGCCCACCGGCCACCTTCACCTGCGTACGGACATAGACGTTAAGCATGGAGAAGATGAGGTAGAAGGTATATTCGTAGAAGCCTTCCTTGGTCTTGGCCTCAGCCAACTTCTGTTTGAAGCCCTCCACATAAGGAATGCCCGCGAGGTAGGACTGCATGTGCTGCATGGCCAGGTCGATGTCATCCGCCTTGAGTGCTCTCCAAAACTTCAACGCAAAGCCTACCTGCACATCAGCATTGTTCAAGCCTGTGTAGGTGGGCAGCAATCCATTGACATAGCCCACTCGAACCTCTTGATTAGGAATAGAAAGGAAATAGGTCTCGCCCTCCTTATCGTAGTCCTTGATGGTGAGGTAGCCGCTCTGATAGAGCAGGGGCAGCGCATCCTTCATATTCTCCGTTGGCTGGTCGAAGGCCGACTCAGGCACGTCGAGGGAGTCCAGCGAGGTGATGTCGGTATGGAAGTGCTGCATCTGCTTGATGAGGAACGTCGGAGTGCCGGAGGCAAACCAATAGTTCTTCAACAAACGGTCGCCAAGGGCGTTGAGCAGGCTGAAAGGATTGAAGACAGCATCGGCTCCGCCAGCGAAATGATAGCCGTCGTATTTGAACTTTATCTTGGCATACATTTCTTCTGGCGTCAGCTTGAAGTCTTTGGCCATCGCCGCTATATCCTCCTTGAAAACAGTCTGCACCTCGTGCTCGGTAAAGCCGCAGATGGTGGCAAAGCGGGGAAGCAGAGAGACATTCTTCAAGTTGTTGATGGTAGAGAAGATGCTTAGCTGCGAGAACTTTGTGATGCCGGTGATGAAGCAGAATTTGATATAAGCCTCGTTGGCTTTCAAGGGCACGTAGAACTCCTGCATGACCTTGCGCATGGCATCGAGCGTCTCCTGGCTGTGGAGCACGTCGAGCAGCGGTGCATCGTATTCATCGATGATGACGGCCACCTGTCTGCCTGTCTTCTCCTGCGCCCGATGGATAAGACCGGTGAGCAATTTTCCCGGTGTGGTCTCTGTCTCTTTTCTGCCGTATATATTTGCAAGAGGTTCCATCATCCACATCAGCGTCTCACGAAGTTCTTCGGCATTGTCCTGCCCTTTTGCTACGCTCAGGTCGAGATGGAGCACAGGATACGGCGTCCATTCTTTTTCAAGCGACAGGATCTTCAGGCCCTCAAACAACTCACGGTCACCTCTGAAATACGATTCCAAGGTGGATGTGAGCAGTGACTTGCCGAAACGGCGCGGACGGCTCAGAAAGATGAATGGGGCATAGTGCGCCAGCTCCCACACCAGGTCGGTCTTATCAACATAGATAAAACCCTCCTTGATAATTCTCGCAAAAGTCTGTATGCCTACGGGATATTTCCTCATTATCTGCTCCATAACGCTTCAACTCTGTTTCTGTCTGCAAATATAACTCTTTTTACGGCTATATGCAAAGAACAGACGGGCAAAATCAAGAATTCGTTGCACAATTGTTATTTTCTGCTGTTTTCTTAGTAATTTTGCACAAAAGGAAAGAAATACAAGCATCAATGGAAGAAAAACATTTCAAGCGTACGACCGTTACCGCTGCCCTGCCTTATGCCAACGGCGGCGTACATATCGGTCACCTTGCCGGGGTCTACGTCCCGGCCGACATCTACGTGCGTTATCTGCGGCTGCGCAAGCGCCCTGTCATCTTCATCGGTGGCAGCGACGAGCATGGTGTGCCTATCACCATCCGCGCCAAGAAGGAAGGCATCACCCCGCAGGATGTCTGCGACCGCTATCATAAGATCATCAAGGACTCTTTCAAGGAGTTCGGTATCTCCTTCGATATCTATAGCCGCACGACCTCTCAGACCCACTGCAAGTATGCCTCCGACTTCTTCCGCAAGCTCTACGACGACGGTAAGCTCGTGGAGAAAGAGTCAGAGCAGTATTACGACCCCGAGGCCAAGCAGTTCCTCGCCGACCGTTATATCATGGGCACCTGCCCCCACTGCGGCAACCCCAACGCCTACGGCGACCAGTGTGAGAAATGCGGCAGCGACCTCAGCCCTATGGAGCTCATCGACCCGCACTCCACCATCTCTGGCGCCAAGCCGGAGATTCGCAAGACCAAGAACTGGTATCTCCCGCTCAACAACTACCAGGACTGGCTGAAGGAGTGGATTCTCAACGGCCACAAGGAGTGGCGCTCCAATGTCTACGGCCAGTGCAAGTCATGGCTCGACATGGATCTTCAGCCCCGTGCCATGACGCGCGACCTCGACTGGGGTATCCCCGTGCCCGTAAAGGGTGCTGAGGGCAAGGTGCTCTACGTATGGTTTGACGCCCCCATCGGATATATCAGCAACACCATCGAGCTCTGCGAGAAAGAGCCTCAGAAGTGGGGCTCCTGGAAGACATGGTGGCAGGACAAGGACACGCGCCTCGTACATTTCATCGGTAAGGACAACATCGTCTTCCACTGCATCATCTTCCCCACCATGCTCAAGGCTCACGGCGACTTCATCCTCCCCGACAACGTGCCCGCCAACGAGTTCCTGAATCTTGAGAACGACAAGATTTCCACCTCCCGCAACTGGGCTGTGTGGCTCGACGAATATCTCCGCGACTTCCCCGGCAAGCAGGATGTGCTGCGCTACGTGCTCACCGCCAACGCACCGGAGACCAAGGACAACAACTTCACATGGAAGGACTTCCAGGAGCGCAACAACTCCGAGCTCGTGGCCATCTACGGCAACTTCGTCAACCGCGCCCTGCAGCTCACGAAGAAGTACTGGGGCGGTGTCGTGCCAGAGTGCGGCGAGCTCCAAGAGGTGGACAAGAAAGCTATTGAGGAGTTCAAGGATGTCAAGGAGAAGGTGGAAACACTGCTCGACGGCTTCCACTTCCGCGAGGCTCAGAAAGAGGCCATGAACTTAGCACGTATCGGCAACAAATACATCACCGAGTGCGAGCCGTGGAAGGTGTGGAAGACCGATCCCAAGCGTGTGGAGACCATCCTCTATATCTCTCTGCAGCTCGTTGCCAACCTTGCCATCGCCTTCGAGCCCTTCCTGCCTTTCTCCAGCAAGGACCTGCGCACGATGATAGGTATGGACGACTTCGACTGGGCCGAGCTGGGCCGCACCGACCTCCTCAAGCCGGGTCACCAGTTGGGCGAGCCCCATCTGCTCTTCGAGAAGATCGAGGACGAGGCCATCCAGAAGCAGCTCGACAAGCTTGCAGCCACCAAGGAGGCTAACGAGAAGGCACAAGAAGCCAAGGACTACAAGGCCGAGCCCATCAAGCCCAACATCCCCTTCGACGAGTGGGAGAAGCTCGACATCCGCGTAGGACATATCAAGGACTGCCAGAAGGTGAAGAAGTCGAACAAGCTCTTGCAGTTCACCCTCGACGACGGCAGCGGACAGGACCGTACCATTCTCTCCGGCATCGCCAAGTTCTACAAGCCTGAGGACCTCGTCGGCAAGGACGTCCTCTTCATCGCCAACCTCGCCCCGCGCAAGATGATGGGCATCGAGAGCCAGGGCATGATTCTCTCTGCCCTCAACTTCGACGGCTCGCTGAGCGTCACTACGACACTCGGTGAGGTGAAGCCCGGAAGTCAGGTGGGATAAGATGAATGACAACGATGGCATAAAGGAGATCCATGTATTCTATAGCAAGTATTATAGAATACTGGTGCTCTATGCCTTTAAAATCGTTGCCGACACCGCCTTGGCCGAGGACATCGTCCAGGCCGCCTTTACCAAGATGCTCGAAAACAAGGCCGACTTTCATCATGAACTGTCGGCCAGAGCTTATATCTATACCGCCGTTCACCATCTCTGTCTTGACACCCTCAAGCACCAGAGTGTGGTGAACGGTTTCCATTTATCGCCCGATGCCTTTGTCTCTCCGCCCGACGAAGAGACCATGGACCGCAACGAAGTGTGGCGCCACGTCCTTGAAAAGATAGACAGCATGCCGCCCCGCCAGCGTGAGGTCTTTCTGCTGCTCATGGAGGGCAACAAGGTGAAAGACATTGCCAAGATGATGAACGTCAGCGAGAACACCGTGAAGATGCAGAAGAAGCGCGGACTGAGCGCACTCAGGCATCAATTGTCCGACAAAGACTTCTCTTTTGTGCTGCTGACTTTATAAAATTCAGAAAAAACTACTTATTTCTGTTATCCTTTTTATATTTCAGTCGCTTTATTAATAAACTGATATATAAATGGCGATAACAGATATCATCTATCATAAGATAATAGGGACGATTACGCCCGACGAAGAGCAGCAGCTCGACGCATGGCTCAGTGCTGACAGCCGCCACCGACAGCTCTACGAGAAGTTGTTGGAAGAGGGTGATGTGAAGAGCACCTATCAACTTTACGCCAACCTGCATCCCGACAAGCGCTGGCAAGAGCTTATCGGCTCCCTTTCAGAAAAAGATTCCCCTAATACCACAGAAGGCCATCGCTTCCGCCTGAAGCCATTGTTCACGGCTGCCATCAGCATAGCCGCCGCAGCCCTGCTCTTCTTTGGCTTGTGGCAGTGGCAGCGCACTCCCGCCCAGCAACCGGCGGAGCCCGTCGCTGTCAGCCAGGCTGTCACCGCGGCCATTGCCCAGAGCGAGAAAGCCGGACGATGCCAGGCTGCCATCAGCGTCGATGGCTATTCCGTCAAGGTGGGGAGCCATGCCGACTCTATCCTCACGGCGCTTGTCGAAGGCAAAGACGTGAACTGCGAGGTGAGCACCGCCAAGGCAAAGGAGTTTTGGATGACGCTGCCCGACGGCTCCCGTGTACATCTCGACAGCAACAGCAAGCTGGCCTACACCACCGACTTCGGCCATGACAGCAGAACGGTATGGCTGCATGGCAATGCCTTCTTCTTTGTGGCCAAGAATGCCAAGCTGCCGTTCATCGTCAAGACTGCGTGTGGCGATGTCAAGGAATACGGCACTGAGTTCAATGTCGAAACCACAGCCACCCACACCGCCGTGGTCCTCGTCAGCGGCTCTGTCGGCCTCTTGCCTAAAGACGGTGGCGAGACAAGGCTTCTGCCCGGATATAAAGGTGACATGCGGCCCCACGGCCAGCCCTCTGTCAGGAGCTGTGATGTCAAGCCCTATATCGCCTGGAACGAGGGCCGCTTCACGTTCAACGACACCACCCTCGACGAGCTGATGGCAGTACTCGCCCACTGGTATGATATCGACGTGGAGTTTGCCGACAAATCATTAAAAGGCAAAAGAATCACCGGTATTCTGAGCCGCTATGACGACATCAACAGCTCGCTCAATGCCATCGCCGTCGTGGCCCAGGTGAAGATGTCGGTAAAGGGCCGGACGGTGTTCGTAGCACAATAGTCATCAAACAGGAAACCATCATATTTAAACCATAAGAGAGATTTATGAAAACATTAGAGAGAAACCACATCAAGCTTTTTGCCGCAGCGCTGCTCACGGCGCTGGCATTGGCGGTGTCTCCAGCGGGCTTCGCCCAGACGGACCAGCACAAGGCCGTGACGATGAGCCTTGACAAGGCACCTGTGACCACCTTCTTCAATGAGATGAAGAAGCAGACAGGTCTCGACTTCCTCTGCGCTGCCGACCTGGTGAAGTCATTGCCCACTGTCACCATCCATGTCAACAACGTCGACGCAGAAAGAGTCTTGGACAATGTCATGGGAAAATTGGGCTGCAACTATGCTGTCAAGGATGGTATCGTCACCGTGACGGGGAAGCAGAACAAGGCGGCAACCTACAGATATATCTCCGGCTACGTCCGCGATGACCATGGCGAATCGCTGCCGGGTGCTCCCGTGAGAATCAAGGGCACCGACTTGCAGACGGTGACCGACGGCAATGGCTTTTTCACCCTTCGCGCGCCCGTCACCACCTGCGAGCTCTGCTGCGAGTATATCGGTATGGACCCCGCGGCCATTACGATAAAGGCCGGGCAGAAGAGCCTCGACCATAATATCACGATGACCGGCGACCACACCCTCAAGGAGGTCGTCGTCACCGGCTATCAGACCATCTCGCGCGAGCGTGCCACCGGGTCGTACAGCATCATCAACGCCGACGACCTGAAGAGCCGCCACGCCTCCAACCTCTCCGATGCCCTCAACGGACTCATCGCGGGCATGCAGGCCAATGACGACGGACGCGGTGGCAAGACCTTCACCATCCGCGGCACCAGCACCATGAATGCCGACAAGACACCGCTCGTCGTCATCGACGGATTCCCCGTCATGGACAACCAGCCGACTTCCAACAACAGCAAGAATCCCAACATGAGTGCACTGGAGCGCATCAACCCCGACGACGTGGAGAGCATCACCATCCTGAAAGATGCCGCGGCAGCAAGCATCTGGGGCGCTCGCTCGGCCAATGGCGTCATCGTCATCACCACAAAGAAGAACAAGAATAAGAACTCCTTCTCCGTGGAGGGCAACACACAGCTCACCATCGGCAAGCGGCAGGACGTCGCCCACCTCACCAACCTCGCCACAGCCTCCCAGATGATTAACTATCAGAAGTGGGCTTTCCAAAACAATATGATAGGCGAGGAATATACCGGCGACATGGGCAGCCTCTTCAAAGCCATCACGCAGAGCGAGCTGCTGCTTTACAAAGGCTATAAATGGGGCACGCTGACCCAGGACGAGATGAACGCCCAGCTCGTAGCCCTGGCAGCATGCGACAACAGAAAACAAATCTCGGACGAACTGCTGCGCACGCCCGTCAACAGCAGCACCACGGCATCCGTCTCCGGCAATGTGGGGCTGTGGAATACCAGGGCCTCCGTCAACTATATCTATGATGCCGGCGACTTCATCGGACATCACGACAACACCTGGCGACTGAACTGGGACAACAACTTCCGGTTCAACAAATGGATAGCCTTCAACGCAGGCTTCAACCTCGTGGGCAAGAATGCCCACTCCTCGCTCATCAGCTTCTCCGACATCGCCACGCTCTCGCCCTACGAGATGCTGCTCAATGCGGATGGTTCCTACGCCACCAACTTCCACGACACCTACAACTCCGACGTGCTCAGCAAATACGACTGGAGCGGATTCACCTACAAGAACATGAACTACAACCTCTTGCAGGAAGCCCGCACTCGCAACAACCGCACCACCGACACGCAGGGACGCATACAACTCGGACTCGAGCTCGACCTCATGGACGGCTTGCAGTTCAACTCCAAATTCCAATACGAGAAGAGCCGCTACCATAACGACGACACCAACTCTGAGGAGTCCTTCTACACCCGCTACCACGTCAACTACCTCACGCCCGGCGACCTCATGGGCAACGCCCTCGGCGCCTCAGTGCTGCCCGCCGGAGCCATCGTCATCAACCGCGAGGGCAAGAATCATAGCACGCTCTTCAGAAACGACCTCTCGCTGAACCGCACCTTCGGCGAGAAGCATGCCGTGGCGGCCGTCATCGGCAACGAGGTGAGCAACTACTATTATGAGTCCTGGACCAAACCCTACCGCTATGGCGTCACGGCCACGAGTGCGGGCGTTGAAGGCAAGCCCGGACATTTCGACACCATGGATGCCAGCACCTCCACCATCTACGGTGTCCCGGCTGAGGGGAAGCAGTATGTCAGCCAGACATGGAACCACAACCGCTACGGTGAAAGCGGAATCGCCCTCACGCTTCATGACACGACGAACGATACGGTCGTGCATGAAGTCGGTGCTCAGGGGAAAGTAGTCCAGTCCCTGTTTGATTCTTCCCATAGTTGTATTGTTTTTATAAATAGTTTATCAGTCAGTTTTTTCATTTTGTTAATCATTCAGTTCCGCTTCCACTTCACAAAGTTTCTGCTTTTTCCGCTTGATACTTGCCCTTACAGTCTGCAGGGCGGACAGAATCAGTTTCTGACGAAGATCGGGGTCTTTCGTAGAGGTGATAACGGGATAAGGTTCACGGTCATCACGTGCCAGCGTGCGCTTCTCGGTCTTCCTGTATTTCCGGCTGGCAGATTTGCGGCATTCCTTGCAGTAGTTGTTTGAAAGGCCGGTTTTCTTATCTACGTAAAAGGCTTCTGAAGGAAGCGTGTGTTTGCAACAGCCGCAAACGTAAAGTGTTTGTTTTTGTAATGTTTCCATTCCGGTTATTCTTTTTGATATACTTGATATGTTTTCAGATAAAAGGTAAGGCAGCCTGCGCACAGGAGGTTCACATCCTACACAATGATCATTGGCAACTTGCCCGTCAGATGTTAACAGCCATCACGTCAGCTGTTAATACCCAATATGACAACTGTTAACTCCTGACAAATCAACTATTAACAGCTGACAGCTCTCTTTTCGAAGGGGGAGAATGCGGTTTTTGAAAGTATTTCGCATCTTTTTCTTGTTTTCTCATGGTTTATCTAATTTTTATTTCTAATTTTGAAATCAAATATTCATTTCGAATACCACAAAGGTATAGAAAGTCGCATATATAAAACAAATGATTTTAGATATTAACGCTGAATTATTTTACAAAAGACTGTATATGAGGCGATAAGACAAGAATAAATATTAACATATAAAAAAGTAAGCAAAAACATGAATGAGAAACAAGCGGATACACTGCTGAATGTACCGGAAATCGTAAAGCGGGCGAAAATAGCGTTGAATCTGAAACGGGATAGTGAACTTGCATCCTATTTAGGAGTAGCCAGAGCGACACTTTCCAACTGGTGCGCGCGAAACAGCATAGACTTTCCTTTACTGCTGAATAAGCTGCGTCATGTGGACTACAACTGGCTGCTGACCGGAAAAGGAAGTCCGCTGCACGACCCAAAGTCTTTTGACAACGGAAAGATACGGGGAGAAGTAGAGACTATTCACAATTCAAAAACCACAGAAGCCATAGACGACCGAAGTGTGACGCTCTATGACATCACAGCCGCCGCCAATTTAAGAACCCTGCTTTCCGACAAGCGCCAATATGCGCTGGGCAAAATACTGATTCCAAGCATACCCGCGTGCGACGGAGCCATCTTTGTCAACGGAGACAGCATGTATCCCATTCTCAAATCGGGAGATATCGTAGGGTTCAAGGAGATCAACAATTTCAGCAACGTCATTTACGGAGAAATGTACATCGTGGCGTTCCACCTCGACGGAGACCAGTATCTGACGGTGAAATACGTCAACCGCTCAGAGAAGGAAGGGTACGTCAAACTCGTCAGCTACAATCCGCACCACGAGCCGATGGACTTGCCTGTAGACACCATTCAGGATATGGCAATAGTGAAGTTCTCCATCAGAAAGAATATGATGATGTAAAAACGGCACAGGCTAAACAAGCCTTTTCCACAGATTTCCTGTCACATTTCTTCCTGAAATCTGTGGAAAGCATTATCTTTGCACGTTGCAAACCGTATCTTTGCACATTGCAAGCAGTAAAATCATAAAATCACTCTATATCAATGGAAAAGAAATTCAAGAGAACCACCGTCACATCGGCACTGCCGTATGCGAACGGTCCTGTCCATATCGGTC
>OKRY01003419.1_pt1 | contig 11698 bp, 7 predicted proteins | sample 1601121 | NCBI WGS metagenome assembly OKRY01 (sample SAMEA3541546, study PRJEB24748) | human gut metagenome | biome: human gut; feature: human-associated habitat; material: faeces | place: China | collected 2012
CGCGCATCTCGCAACAAGAATGCCGAGGCATTCTTGAATAATTTAGAGTGTTTGATATAAGAGCATGAAAAAATCCGTATCCATTTCTGTGGGTACGGATTTTTTTGTGTGTAAGGGAGATACTAATTTCTGTAAAATCGTAACTGTGGAGAAAAATTGTTGCAAAGTCGTAACTAGGAAGGTACTGAATAGTTGCGTAAAGTCAGTAATGGTTCAGGAGCTATGGTTACAAAATCAGAAAAAGGAGTATACCGTATGCAAAAAGGACATGCCAGCATTTTATTCGAAGATCCGCCAAGGATCGTGGGAGGGGCCAGCGTTGTAGGAAAAAAAGAATCGGATGGACCGCTTGGAAATCAGTTTGACCAGGTTATAAAAGAGGATATGGCAGGCCAGGATTGCTGGGAGATGGCGGAGAGTGCCATGCAGATCAAAGCGGCAGAAATGGCTATAAGGAAAGCTGGAAGAAAAAAAACAGATATCCGGTATCTGTTTTCCGGTGATCTGCTGGGTCAGCTGATCGCTACCTCTTTCGGAACCGGAAGTCTGGAGATCCCCTTGTTTGGGCTTTATGGCGCCTGCTCTACCATGGGTGAGGCCATAAGTCTGGGGCTATGACCGTTCATGGCGGTTATGCGGACCGGGTGCTTGCCATGGCATCCAGTCATTTTGCCACAGCAGAAAAAGAGTTCCGTTTTCCACTGGCTTATGGCAGCCAGAGACCATTTTCCGCTACATGGACAGTCACTGGATGCGGTGCTGTGGTGATCGAAAAAGCAGTGCAGGGCAATGATAAGGTAAAAATCCGCGGTCTTACCACGGGCCGGGTTATCGACCTGGGGGTCCGGGATTCTATGAATATGGGAGCAGCCATGGCTCCTGCAGCAGCATTGACCGTATTGCAGAATTTTGAGGATCTGAATGTGGATGAAACGTTCTATGACAGAATCATCACAGGGGATCTTGGGAGAACGGGCGGCATGATTTTCTGCCAGATGATGCGTGAAAAGGGATATGAGATCAAAGACCGCTACATGGACTGTGGAATTGAGATTTTCGATGGCAGTGATCAGGATACCCATTCCGGAGGAAGCGGCTGCGGCTGTTCTGCCGTTACGTTATGTGCCCTGATTCTCCCTAAACTGCAGTCGGGTCAGTGGAAACGGGTGCTTTTTTTGCCAACAGGAGCGTTGTTATCCAATATCAGCTTCAATGAGGGTCAGACGATCCCGGGCATTGCCCATGCAGTAATTCTGGAATCTCCCAAAGTCTGACAGACAAGGTGGTATCTGAAAAATGGTGGATACATGAATGTTGAAAGGAAGAGAAAAACGATGGACTATATCAAAGCGTTTCTTATAGGAGGCATGATCTGCGCCTTGGCACAGGTCCTCTTAGACCGCACCAGGCTGATGCCGGGCCGTGTCATGGTTCTCCTGGTTGTCAGTGGCTGTATTCTGGGATTTGCCGGTGTTTATGAGCCGTTTGCCAGATGGGCAGGAGCAGGAGCGTCAGTTCCTCTTCTGGGATTTGGCAATACCCTGTGGAAAGGTGTAAAAGAAGGGATTGAAAAAGAAGGATTATTGGGGATCTTCAAGGGTGGTCTCACCGCCAGCTCCGCCGGAATCTGTGGCGCCCTGGTGTTTGGCTATCTGTCATCCCTGGTGTTCCAACCGAAGCTGAAAGAATAAGAGTTGCTGTTTGCGCAATGCGCGGACAGTAACGAATAAGATAGGGCCGTATCTGTTAAGCGTGAAATCGCTTAAACGGATACGGCCCTTTCAAATATTATATAGAAAGTATAACAAGCTGAGGTTGTTTCGCTGCCAGCTTAGTCGCTGAATCCTGGTCCTAGATTCTCAGGGACGGTCGGAACCGTTGGCGGTGCGTCCGGTACCGTAATATATCCTGGACCATAAGGTACCGTTGGTGAAGTGGCATCGTTATCGGATGGAAGGACTGTAGAAGTACTTCCGTGAATAGGGCAGTAACCAGGAATTGCAAAGTAGCTGTCGTCGGTTTCTCCCGTTTCACCGGCTGGAAGCGTGATACATACGCGGGATATTTTTTCAGGACAGAATTCCGTTGGAAGCATACCAGATTCTGCACATACGGTTACAGTGGTGTGTACGTTGCAGGATTCCGTTGGAACCGTTCCTTTGGCAAAATACTCTGTATAAATGGCATTGCCTCTTGGGTCATGATCACAGACGCCTGGGATTGCCAGTTTACCGGATTTGCGGCAGATGGAAGCAGTCTCCACACTGTCTGGAACTGTAAATCCAGGATCAGACATTCCCTCGTGGACTCTGGTCATGATCTTGCGCCAGATATCTTTATGATACGAAGTACCCTCTGTGTGGGAACTGAGTTTCTGGTTCAGGTCGTATCCGGACCAGATACCTGCTGTATAGTAAGGCGTGAATCCTACAAACCAGATATCGTTGTTGCCGGTGGTAGTACCACTCTTGCCGGCGCAGGACATATTCTCCAATTTGGCGCGGGTACTGGTGGAACCAGGGCCGGCGCCTGGTCTTGCGAACTTCCGGTTGCCGATCATGGAATCCTTCAGGGCGTCAGTCAGAAGGAATGCAGTAGAATCCTTTAATACCCGTCTGGTCTCTGGTTCGTTGTTGATCAGCACTTTGCCGTTGCGGTCTATAATCTTGGTGAAAAAGATCGGCTCGGTATACATACCCTGGTTGGCGATGGTAGCAAAAGCTGACGTCAGTTCCAGGTTGGTTACACCTTCGGTCAGGCCACCAAGGGCGGTAGCAGCGTTATAATCACTGGAGGTCAGAGTCGTGATTCCAAAATTCTTCGCATATTCCACACCAAGCTGAGGGGTAACCGTCTCCATCATGCATCGTACCGCCACAATGTTCATGGAGTAAATAATACCATCGCGGATGCTGGAATAACCCTGATATCCGCCAGAATACCAGTTGCGGAAGGTTTTTGTGCCAACCGTATATGGCGCATCATAGTAGACAGAACCAAGGGTTGCGCCACAGGTATCCAGTGCCGGGGCAAAGGAAGAAATCACCTTGAAGGTAGAACCGGGCTGTCTTGGCACGTTGGTAGCACGGTTTAAAGTCAGGTTTGCTGTTTTTGCACCACGGCCGCCGCTGATGGCTTTCACCTCTCCGGTAGCCTGATCCATCAGGACAAAGGAAATCTGCGGCTGCAGTGTTACCGTGATGCTTTCACCGATTACTTCATCTGTATCCTTTTTGATATAATTCTTGAAATTCTCTGCATCGCCACGGGCCTCTTCTTCGCTGTTATACAGGGCGTCAAAATCGGTCTCCTGTAAAATATTCTTATGCCATGCCTTGATATTATTCTGTGAAAAATGTTCCTTGGTACCGTCTGCATGCTGCAGGGAGAGCCGGTATTCGATGGAGTAGCGGACTACATTATAGTTGTCCGGATTGTTGATCTCTTCGTCCACGATGGCCTGTAATTTCGGATCCTGGGTAGTATAGATCTGCAGGCCGCCGCTGTATAACAGGTTGTGGGCCTGGGTCTCAGAATAGCCTAATTTTTCCATCAGGGCAGTTTTTACCTGAGAGGTGAGCTCGTCCGTAAAATAGCTGTACGGGGTGGAGTTTTCCTTCGTGATGGAATCCACGATCTGGATCCGGTCGTAGACATTATCTGCTAAGGCCTCTTCCTGCTGATCCTTGGAGATATAACCCTGTTCAAACATATACTGCAGGATCACACGCCGCTTCTCCTCGTTGCGTTCCCGTCCGGAAATAGGATTTAATCGGGATGGGTTCTGGGTGATACCGGCGATAACAGTACATTCTGAGAGTGTTAAGTCAGAAACCTCTTTGCCAAAATACCGTCTTGCGGCCACCTTGACGCCGAGGGTGTTATTTCCTAAATTAATGGTGTTTAAATAGTTGGTCAGGACCAGTTCCTTGCTCATGGTCTTGGACAGCTTGACGGCCAGGTACTGTTCCTGCAGCTTTCGTTCTACGGTCTCACCGAAGCTTTTCTCCCGGCCACCGCCAAATACATTGTTCTTGATCAGCTGCTGGGTGATGGTACTTCCGCCGCCTGCGGAGGAGTCTCCGGTGATGACGCCTTTGATCATACGGGCGATGGAACGGAGGTCGATACCGTTATGAGTCCAGAAACGGGAGTCTTCGATGGCAACGAAAGCATTGATCAGATCCTTGGGAAGCTCATCAAATGTGGCCGGATCACGGTTGGAACCTGCGGTTACTAAAGTGTCGGTTAAATTGCCTTCCCGGTCATATACGGTAGTGGCAAAGCCCTGGGGAACAATGCTGTCGATGTTGATCTCAGGGGAACTGTCTATGATGCCTTTATACATGCCAACGCCTATGCTGACTCCGACCACTGCCAGTATAAAGAAGATCAGAAGCAGCGTTCTGGTAAAGCCAAGAAAAAAGCGGTTGGCAATTTTCCGTTTTTTGGAAGAGGCATCTCTTAATTTTTTTTCTGTCGCGTCTTTTCCGTAGTTCATGTAGGAAAACCTCCTTTATCGGTTCATTATAACAAATGTTGGTTTATAATTCAAGAAATAGATACAGGCTGTACGGTTTCTGCGTTGCGAATTTCTCTGTTTTGTATTATTATGATTCATGAGAAGTAATGCTATGAGGAGAAAAACAAATGAGCGATCATTATAAAATCCTGTGGGAGGGTGGACAGGGAGAACTGGTAGAGAAAAAATCCCGTTTTATCGCCACCACAGAGCCGGTAGAAACCGAGGAGGAGGCTCTGGCTTTTATCGAGCGGACGCGGAAGAAGTACTGGGATGCCAGACACAACTGCTTTGCCTATTGCATCGGTGACAAAAACCAGCTTCAGCGGTGCAGTGACGATGGAGAACCAAGCCAGACAGCGGGACGGCCTATGCTGGATGTGCTTCTGGGAGCAGAAGTCCACAACATCTGCGTGGTGGTCACCCGGTATTTTGGCGGTACCTTGTTAGGCACCGGCGGATTGGTACGTGCCTATTCCGGTGCTGTCCAGGAAGGTCTTTCGAACAGTACCATTGTGGAGAAGTGCCTTGGCCGCCAGTTAGATATAACCTCTGATTATACCGGCATCGGAAAGATCCAGTACATTTTAGCCCAGAACCAGATCATTACCCTGGATACCCAGTATACTGACAAAGTACAGGTATCTGCCATGGTTCCACAGGAAAAGCTGGACAGCATCGTGGCAGAGATCACGGAGGGAACCAGTGGAAGGGCAGAGCTTCTGGAGGGAGATCCGGTTTATTATGGACTGTTAGATGGGGAAATTGTGGTTTTTTAGAAATGCATAAGAATTTTGGGTTGCATTCTGTAAATGATGATGTTATATTTAATTATTGTTTTTATTTCCCATTGTTGAACCAGTAAAGAGTAAGGAAGAGTAAACAGTTATGAAGATGAAGAGAGAAGATATCCGAAACGTTGCGATCATTGCCCATGTAGACCACGGTAAAACTACCCTGGTAGACCAGCTGCTGCGTCAGAGCGGTGTGTTCCGTGCCAACCAGGAAGTAGAAGAGCGCGTCATGGACTCCAACGATATTGAGAGAGAGCGTGGAATCACGATTCTGTCCAAGAATACGGCTGTATTTTATAAAGACACCAAGATCAACATCATCGATACTCCAGGACATGCAGACTTCGGCGGCGAAGTAGAGCGTGTATTAAAGATGGTAAATGGTGTTATCCTGGTAGTTGATGCATATGAGGGCGCTATGCCTCAGACGAAGTTCGTATTAAGAAAAGCACTGGAGCTGGATCTGGCAGTGGTTGTCCTGATCAATAAGATCGACCGTCCGGAGGCAAGACCAGAGGAAGTTATCGATGAGATCTTAGAGTTGTTGATGGATCTGGATGCTTCTGAGGCGCAGTTAGACTGCCCATTCCTGTTCGCGTCTGCAAGAGATGGTTACGCAAAAGCGAACTTAGACGATCCAAACGTAGATATGGGCCCATTATTCCAGGCAATCATCGATCATATCCCGGCTCCGGAGGGAGATCCAGACGCAGGTACCCAGGTACTGATCAGTACCATTGACTACAATGAGTATGTAGGCCGTATCGGTGTTGGTAAGGTAGATAATGGTGTGATCCGTGTGAACCAGGATTGTGCGCTGGTGAACCATCATGATCCAGATAAGATGCGCCGTGTAAAGATCGGTAAATTGTATGAGTTTGACGGTTTAAACCGTGTAGAGGTACAGGAAGCGAAGATCGGTTCCATCGTTGCTATTTCCGGTATCCCGGATCTGCACATTGGAGATACCTTGTGTTCCCCGGAGAATCCAGAGGCAATTCCATTCCAGAAGATCTCCGAGCCGACTATCGCCATGAACTTTATGGTCAACGACAGCCCGCTGGCTGGTCAGGAAGGTAAATTCATTACCTCCCGTCATTTGCGCGACAGACTGTTCCGTGAGTTAAATACTGATGTGAGTCTGCGTGTAGAGGAGACCGATTCCCCGGATTGCTTCAAGGTATCCGGTCGTGGTGAGCTGCATCTGTCCGTTCTGATCGAGAACATGCGCCGTGAGGGCTTTGAGTTTGCAGTCAGCAAGGCAGAGGTTCTGTATAAGTATAATGAGAGAAACCAGAAGTTAGAGCCTATGGAGTTAGCTTACATCGATGTTCCGGAGGAGTTTACCGGAGCCGTGATCCAGAAGCTGACCGGAAGAAAAGGTGAGCTTCAGGGTATGAGCCCGGCAAACGGCGGTTACACCAGACTGGAGTTCTCCATCCCGGCCAGAGGTCTGATCGGTTATCGTGGTGAGTTCATGACCGAGTCCCGGAGGCTTCGTCGTTCCGGCAGCCAGCGGTCCTCATCAGCTGGTAGTCAACGGAATGAGCCCCAGCAACCGTGGCGGACGGTGGAGCAACTCGGGCATGGTAGTGGAAATACGGCCGGAAGACTTGCTGCATCCCGACCTGCAGGTACAGGCCGGCGAACTGATCAAAGGGTCGGCAGAAGCAGAGACAGAGGCCCTGATTGCCGAAAGTCAGTCGCATTCCGACAGTGCCGGACAGCCGCACGTGCTTTCCATGATGCGTTTTCAGGAAAAACTGGAACAGCTTTGCTGGCAGCAGGGCAACATGCGCCAGACAGCACCTGCACAGCGCATGATGGACTTTACGCGGAAAAAACTCAGCTACGACCTTCCCGAAACGTCTTATAGTCCCGGACTGGTGTCTTCTCCGCTCCACTTCTGGATGCCCAAGTTTGTGGGAGAACGCCTCAGCCAGGGTTTCCAGCTTTTCGGCAAAAGTTCGCGCGGCTTCCTGACCAACGAAGCGGTGATGATTGCCGTCGAGACACGTACCTCGGCCCCCGTACGCATTATCCGTGATGCCGAAACCCTGCAGCACGTCACCGTAGAGGGCCTCTTCCCTTGTGGAGAAGGAGCCGGATACGCCGGCGGAATCGTTTCGGCCGGTATTGATGGAGAACGGTGTGCCGATGCTGCCGCCGCATATTTAAACCTGTAAATTCCATTGTATGATGCATCCGTCTGAAATAGCCATTCTTGAGAAAAATACCCTGACCGCACTGGGGCTGCAGACCATTCTGGAGGAACTGCTCCCCAATGCCGTCATCCGTGTCTTCCCGACTTTCGAAGAGTTGATTGACGACACTCCCGACATGTATGCCCACTACTTTGTGTCGGCACAGATTTATTTTGAGCATACGGCTTTCTTTCTGGAACGCCGTCCCAAGTGTATCGTACTTTCGGCAGGCGAACAGCCGCTGCTGAACGGGGTTCCGACACTGAACCTGTGGCAGCCGCGCGACGTGCTGGTGAAAAGCATCATGCAGTTGCGCAAGCACGGACATGAGATGACGCACCATCCGGTGACGGTACAGCAGGGGGCGGAGCGCGACCTCTCTCCCCGGGAAATCGAGGTGCTGGTGCTGCTGACCAAGGGCCTCATCAACAAGGAAATCGCAGACAAACTGAACATCAGTCTGACGACCGTGATTTCGCACCGGAAGAACATTACGGAGAAACTGGGTATCAAATCGGTATCCGGGCTGGCCATCTATGCGGTGATGCACGGATACATCGAGGCCGACCGGGTATGACATAAGGGTATCCGGAGGCTGACGGAAAGACATTACGTCCGGAAGGCAACTTCCGGTTATGCATGGAGCAACGGACCGTGAAGGGAGAAAGAAAACCTCGCGGTCTTTTTTTATTTTCCCGCGAGGTTTTCCTCCGTCCGCCGCGGCCTTTTCCGTGATTCCTCGCGGGCTTTTCTTTCACCTGTCAAGAAGGAGAGACAGATGCTTAATGATATGCGGACTTATTTCCGAGGAAATTCGGAAGGCCTTTCCTTGTTGCTTCCCCGTACTTTCTCACTACAGTATCCTCATAAATTAGGATTGCAGGTTTTAATGATTTCAACTTATTTTGCATCCAAAATAAAAAGGATTACAATTAATAGAAAAGAGGCTAAACAGACAATGAAAAAGAAACAGATCTTATTGACTCCCCTGGCCGTGACATTGGCAGGAACAGCTGTCGCATTTCCGGTTCACGAGCCTTACAGTGCAGTAAAAGATACTACAAAAGTGATTGATATAGAAGAAGTGATTGTGATTGCGACTCCAAAGGAAAACAACCGCCTGCGCCAGCAGTCCGTTTCGTCGACTTCGTTCTCGCAGAGTGACATGCGGAGCCAGAGCGTGACTTCTGTCAAGTCGCTTTCGGGACTGGTGCCCAACCTGTTCATCCCGGATTACGGTTCGAAGCTGACCACATCGGTGTATGTACGCGGTATCGGTTCGCGTATCAATACTCCGGCCGTAGGACTTTATGTGGATAATATTCCTTATGTAGACAAGTCGGCTTTCGATTTCAACTATTCGGATATCGAACGGATTGACGTGATGCGCGGACCGCAGGGTACGCTCTACGGACGCAATACCATGGGCGGACTCATCCGTGTGTTTACCAAGTCTCCTTTCAGCTATCAGGGTACCGACCTGCGACTGAGCGGGGCTACCTACAACGACTACAAGGCTTCGCTGACGCATTATCACCGTATCTCCAACCAGTTTGCGTTCTCTGTAGGACTGTTCTATGAGCACGACGGAGGGTTCTTCAAGAACAGCCTGACCGGCAAGCGCATTGATACGAACAACGAATTCGGAGGAAGGGTACGTGCCATTTATCTGCCGAAGGAAAACCTGAAACTGGACTTTACCCTGAATTATGAATATACCAACCAGGGAGGTTATCCGTATGAATACACCGGTATGGTGAAAGGACAGGAAGACCGGGAAGAGTATGTGGGCAAGATTGCGTACAACAATGAGTGCGGATACAAGCGGAACATGATCAACGGAGGACTGAACCTGGAGCATCAGGCCGACCGTTTCATTCTGAGCAGCGTTACCGGTTTCCAGTACCTGTATGACCAGATGGACCTTGACCAGGACTTTACCGAAAAGGATATCTATACCATGATGCAGAAGCAGAATTCCAAAACGGTTTCTGAGGAACTGGTAATGAAATCGAAACCGGGAAACCGCTGGCAGTGGACAACGGGTATCAGCGGATTTTACCAGTGGCTGGGAACCGACGGTCCGGTGACCTTCCGCAAGGACGGAGTGAACGACCTGCTGGAGAAGAATATCAACAGTATGCTTCCTAGTTATGTTCCAATTAGTATAGACATAACGACTGATGATTTGTTAATTCCAGGGCATTTTGATACTCCTATTTTAAATGGAGCAATTTATCACCAGTCTACATTCAATGATTTACTTATTGAAGGATTATCTGTTACAGCCGGTATCCGCCTGGACTATGAGAAGTTGAAAATGGATTATCATACTTCAACTGATATGCCATTCAGCGTAGCATTCAATATGGGACCTATCCCAATAAGTCCTGTTGCCCTGCAAGCAATGTCTGCATTCGATGGTAAAGAATCAAATGATTATTTACAAGTATTGCCAAAGTTTTCTTTGCAATATGCATGGAACAAGCAGAACAACGTATATGCCAGCGTGAGCAAAGGATACCGTTCAGGAGGATATAATATCCAGATGTTTTCGGAAATCATTCAAGGTTCTTTAAGAAATGCTATGATTGATGCAATGGCTGGAGACAAAGTGCTAGGCGCATTTGCAAGCAGATTTGAAAAACATAAAACTCCTGAACCTAATATTTCCGAAACCACGCTCTATAAACCGGAGTATTCATGGAACTATGAAATCGGTACCCACCTGACCCTCTTTAACGGCAAGTTGCAGGCCGATCTGGCAGGTTTCTACATGGATACGCACGACCAGCAGATTTCACGCTTTGCAGAGAGCGGTCTAGGACGTATTACGGTCAACGCTGGAAAGAGCCGGAGCATAGGAGCCGAAGCCAGCGTACGTGCACAACTTACCGACCGTGTCAGCCTGAACGGTAACTACGGTTATACGTATGCCACCTTTACCGACTATGTGACCAACGGTAAGAACGCACAGGGAGAAGTCGTGGAAATCAGCTACAACGGCAACTACGTGCCTTTCGTACCGAAGCATACCTTCACCGTAGGCGGACGATATACACAGCCGTTCAACAACTGCAAACTGCTGGACAACCTGACTGTAGACGTAAACTACAAGGCGGCAGGACGCATTTACTGGACAGAGCAGAACAATGCCAGCCAGGCACTGTACGGCACCCTGAACGGACGCATCGCCCTGCATAAAGGCAATGGTGAAATCGCTTTCTGGGTCAACAATGCGCTCAATGAAAAGTATCAGGCATTCTACTTTGAAACCATGAACAGAGGCTTCGCACAACAGGGACGCCCCGTGCAGGCCGGAATCGATATCCGCTGCCGTTTCTGATACGGCACCTGTCTGAAAGGCGACAGATTTCACATGCGGTTCCCTTTGGAACACGACAGGAATACAGACAGAAGCGGATACAAAAATCTCCTCATTCAGCCGGGAAAGGCTGTCTGAGGAGATTTTTATTTTCAGATATTACAGGATGGAATTATTGACTTTCCCGGTCACTCATTCCGAAAGCGGAACCAGTGTAAAACAGTCCAGATCGGGCGTCCATGTCAGCCGGCTTCCCATACGGACCACGTTATACCCCGGCCGCAGGGTTACCGTCAGTGCTACCGTTGCCACCCCTTTCGAACGGTCGGTCTCCAGTCCGTCCAGTTCCACCTGGTTGCCGTTCACCGAAACCGTCAGCCTACGGTCACTGATCTCCCGTTCACGCCGTTCGGCCGGAACATAATGGATGGTCATCCGGTACGCTCCGCCTTTTTCACTGAACACCTCTTTCCATTCCGCATAGTTGGATGCATGACCGCCCACATTACAGATGGTCATTCCTCCCGAAGCCCCCTCAAAAGGCATGTAGGCAATCCCCCGGGGACGCTTGGCCAGGTCATCAAACTCATTCAGGTAAGCGTGTTCGGCCTCATAGAGCTGCGGCTCCAGACGCCGCTCCGCCTCAGCCCGAAGAATCTTCACCCCATGAGCCGGTACTTCAAAGCGGATACAGTCGCTCACCGGACGCTCGTCCTTTCCCCGCACCAGGTCGCGCAAGCGGGTCTTGCCTTCCAGTTCCAGACAGGAAAGAGGGACAGAAAACGCACAAGGCGAATCCGACGGATTATACAAGGTGCGCCCTCGGTGTCCAGCGCGTTGTACCAGTGGTAGT
>OKRY01003421.1_pt1 | contig 11689 bp, 9 predicted proteins | sample 1601121 | NCBI WGS metagenome assembly OKRY01 (sample SAMEA3541546, study PRJEB24748) | human gut metagenome | biome: human gut; feature: human-associated habitat; material: faeces | place: China | collected 2012
AGGTGGTCAACAGTGTAGGCGCAGGCGACAGCATGGTGGCCGGTTTTGTGGCCGGGTATCTGCAAAGCCGCAGCTACGCGCAGGCACTGCGACTGGGCACAGCCTGCGGCAGCGCCACGGCCTTCAGCCTTGGGCTTGCCACAAAGGAAAAGATCGACGAGCTGCTGGCGCAGCTTTGATAGGATAAAAGGAACAAAGGAGGAACGTTTATGCGCATTACCGAGTTATTTACCGCACAGTCCATTGCGCTGGACGAAGCGCTGCAGACGCAGGAGCAGATCCTGAGCCGTCTGGTGGAGCTGCAGGCTACCCATGGCAACATCACCGACAAAGAGGCTTACAAAAAGGCACTCTACGCCCGCGAGGCCGAGGGCTCTACCTATGTGGACAACGGCATCACCGTGCCCCACGCCAAGACCAATGTGGTCACCCGCCCCAGTCTGGCCGCCCTGCGGCTGAGCACCCCGGTACAGTACAACGCTGAGGATGACGGCACCACCGACCTGCTGTTTGCCATTGCCGCCCCGGAAAACGGCAGCCTGCACGTTGATATGCTGGCCCGCATGATGCAGATGCTGATGAACGAGGACTTTGTGGAAAAGCTTAAAGCCGCCAAGACCCCCAAGGAGTTCTTGGAGTGCATCGACGCGCAGGAAGAAGCACAGTTTGGCGCAGAGAGCTTTACCCAGCAGGCTATCCCGCAGGACGGCTACCGCATTCTGGCTGTGACCGCCTGCGTCAACGGCATTGCCCACACCTACATGGCCGCCGAGGCACTGACCAAGGCCGGTGACAAGCTGGGTCTGCCCACCAAGGTGGAGACCAACGGCTCGGACGGCGCAAAGAATATCCTGACCCGCGCCGAGATCGCCGCCTGCGATGGTATTATCGTAGCAGCGGAGAAAAAGGTGGACACCGCCCGTTTCGACGGCAAACCGGTGCTGTTCACCCGCGTGGACGACGGCATCCATAAGCCGGAGGAGCTCATCAAGAAGATTGCCCATGGCGAGGTGCCTGTGTTCCACGCCGAGGGCGGCGCAGCAGCCGAGGACGACACCGCCGGTAAGGACAGCTTCGGCCGCAGCCTGTACAAGAACCTGATGAACGGCGTTTCCCACATGCTGCCCTTCGTGGTAGGCGGCGGCATCATGATCGCGCTGGCCTTCCTGCTGGATGATTACAGCATCAACCCCGCAAACTTCGGCATGAACACCCCCGTTGCCGCCTTCTTCAAGACGGTGGGCAACGCAGCCTTCGGCTATATGCTGCCCATTCTGGCAGGATTCATTGCCATGTCCATTGCCGACCGCCCGGGCTTGGCCGTAGGCTTTGCCGGCGGTGTGCTGGCCATGAACGGCACCAACTTCACCGACCTTGCCGCAGGCAGCACCACCGGCATCTCCGGCGGCTTCCTTGCAGCGCTGCTGGCCGGTTTTGCAGCAGGCTACATCGTGCAGTTCCTTAAAAAAATCACCGAAAAGCTGCCCGCCAGCCTGAACGGTATCCGCCCCATGCTCATCTACCCGCTGGGCGGCATTCTCATCGTAGGTGCGATGATGTGCGCCGTGAACCCGGTCATGGGCATGATCAACACCGCCACGACCGACTGGCTGAACGCACTGGGCGGCAGCTCCAAGGTGCTGCTGGGCGCCATCGTGGCCGGTATGATGAGCGTGGATATGGGCGGCCCGGTCAACAAGGCAGCCTACGTCTTTGGCACCGCAGCCCTTGCCTCCGGCAACTACGAGGTAATGGCCGCCGTCATGGTGGGCGGCATGGTTCCTCCCATTGCCATTGCCCTGTCCACCACCTTCTGCCCCCGCAAGTGGACGCTTGACGAGCGCCGCAACGGCATTGTGAACTACGTCATGGGCCTGTGCTTCGTGTCTGAGGGCGCTATCCCCTATGCAGCAGCCGACCCGCTGCGCGTCCTGCCCAGCTGCGTTGTCGGCTCTGCGGTCGCCGGTGCGCTCTCCATGACCTTCGGCTGCGCACTGCGCGCACCCCACGGCGGCATCTTCGTATTCCCGGTGGTGGATCACGCTGCGCTGTACTGTGTGGCGCTGGCTGTGGGCAGTGTGCTGGGCGCAGTGATCCTGAGCCTTGTCAAAAAGACCCAGCCCGCCGAGGCGAAGTAACAAGCCATTTTCTTTCTCCATACGGATAGTTCTTCATAAGAGCAAAGGGGACTGCCGCACACCGCGGCAGTCCCCTTTGCGTTTTGCACAGGCACCATTTTCACAAAAAACAGGACAATATACCGCCCAAAACGGCCTATCCTGCCGGAATTGCGTTCAGCGCTTTGTTTTGCATTGCACCCCACCACGGGCTGTGGTATACTTATATTCGTGATTTTAAAGCCCGGGTATGGTGTGCCGGGCCACCAGAGAGGAAACGAACGATGAAAATAGGATTTGACAACGACAAATATCTTGCGATGCAGTCCGAGCATATCCGCGAGCGCATCAAGAAGTTTGACAATAAGCTGTATCTGGAATTCGGCGGCAAGCTGTTCGACGATTACCACGCTTCCCGCGTGCTGCCCGGCTTTCAGCCGGACTCCAAGCTGCAGATGCTTTTGCAGCTCAAGGAGCAGGCTGAGATCGTCATCGTCATCAGCGCCGAGGACATCATCAGCAGCAAGGTGCGCGGCGACTACGGCATCACCTACGATCTGGACGTGCTGCGTCTCATCGACGCTTTCCAGGAGATGGGGCTGTATGTGGGCAGTGTGTGCGTGACCAAGTACACCGCCGCCGCCGAGGTGGAAGCCTTTGAAAAGCGGCTGAACAGTCTGGGCATCCGCACCTTCCGCCACTACAAGATCCCCGGCTACCCCAACGATGTGGCCCGCATTGTCAGCGACGAGGGCTACGGCCGCAACGAGTACATTGAGACCGAGCGCCCGCTGGTGGTCATCACCGCGCCCGGCCCCGGCAGCGGAAAGATGGCCGTCTGCCTGTCCCAGCTGTATCATGAATATAAGCGGGGCGTCAAGGCCGGTTACGCCAAGTTCGAGACCTTCCCCATCTGGAACATTCCCCTGAAGCACCCGGTCAATTTGGCCTACGAGGCTGCTACCGCCGACCTGAACGATGTGAACATGATCGACCCCTTCCATCTGGAAGCCTACGGCGTGACCACCGTGAACTACAACCGCGACATCGAGATCTTCCCGGTGGTGAATGCGATGTTCGAGTTAATTGCAGGGCAGAGCCCCTATAAGTCCCCCACGGACATGGGTGTGAACATGGCCGGCAACTGCATCGTGGACGACGCAGTCTGCTGCGAGGCCTCCCGCAAGGAGATCGTGCGCCGGTACTACAAGTGCCTGTGCGAGCAGAAGATCACCGGCACCGCCAAGGAGAGCGAGCGCTACAAGCTGGAGCTGCTGATGAATCAGGCCGGGCTGACCATGGGGGCCCGGGAAGTGGAAAAGCAGGCACACGCCCGCAGCGAGGCCACCGGCGGCGCACCGGCTGCTGCCATTGAGCTGAGCGACGGCACTGTCATCACCGGCAAGACCGGCCCGCTGCTGGGCGCTACCGCAAGCGCCCTGATCAACGCGCTCAAGTATCTGGCGGGCATCCCGCAGGAGACGGATCTGGTCAGCGCCGCTGCCATCGAGCCCATCCAGACCCTCAAGACCAACTATCTGGGTGGCAAGAACCCCCGTCTGCATACCGACGAGATCCTGATCGCCCTGTCCAGCTCTGCCGCTTCCAGCGAGCTTGCCGCAGCAGCCATGCACCAGCTGCCCAACCTCAAGGGCTGCGATGTGCACTCTACCGTTCTGCTTTCCAGCGTGGACAGCAGCACCCTGAACCGTCTGGGCATGTACCTGACCTGCGACCCCGTCTACGAGGAAGAGGATCGCAAGTACCATAAGCTGTAAAAATAAAAAGAAACTGGTAAACACCCCGGTCAGCGCCGTCAGGCGCTGACCGGGGTGTTATTGCTTGCCAGTTGTACGCAGTTGTGGTACACTTGTTCTGCTTAATTTTTATAGCAGATAGGAAAAGAGGAACAACAACATGGAACAACAACACAAGCGCAGCGCATTCTCCGGTAAGATCGGGTTCGTGCTGTCTGCCGCAGGCGCTTCGGTGGGTCTGGGCAACATCTGGCGCTTCCCGTATCTGGCAGCCAAATACGGCGGCGGCATTTTTCTGCTGGTATACATTCTGCTGGCAGTCACCTTTGGCTATACCATGATCGTGGCCGAGACCGCGCTGGGCCGTATGACCCACAAAAGCCCGGTCAGCGCCTACGCCCACTTCGGTAAGGGCAAGGGAATCCGGTTCGGTGGTTGGATCAACGCCATCATCCCCATTTTGATCGTGCCGTATTATTCGGTCATCGGCGGCTGGGTCATCCACTATCTGGCCGAGTATCTGTGCGGCCGCGGCAGTAATTTGGCAGCAGACGGCTACTTCTCCGCCTTTATCACCAACGGCTTGCAGGCAGAACTGGCCTTTTTGCTGTTCAGCCTGTTCACGCTGGGCATTATCTTTGCCGGTGTGCGCAACGGCGTAGAGCGCGTCTCCAAGGTGATGATGCCGGTGCTGGTGGTGCTGTCGCTGGTCATTGCGGGCTACTCTGTCACCCGTCCCGGTGCACTGGCGGGTGTGAAGTATTTTCTGGTGCCCAACCCCAAAAACTTCTCTTGGATGACCGTGGTCACCGCCATGGGGCAGATGTTCTATTCTCTGTCCATTGCCATGGGCATTCTGGTCACCTTCGGCTCCTATATGAAGAAGGATGTCTCCATTGAGGAGTCCACCGAGAACGTGGAGGTGTTTGATACCGCCATTGCCATCATGGCGGGTCTGATGATCATCCCGGCGGTGTTCGCCTTTTCCGGCGGCGACCCGGACACCCTGCAGGCCGGTCCTGCGCTGATGTTCATCACCATCCCCAAGGTGTTTGCCAGCATGGGTCTGGGCACCGCTGTGGGTGTGCTGTTCTTTGTGCTGGTGCTGTTTGCAGCCATTACCAGCTCCATCGCCCTGACCGAGAGCGCTGTCTCCACCTTTGAGGACGAGCTGGGCTGGGACCGCACCCGCTCCACCGTGCTCATCGGTGCCATCATGGTGGCGCTGGGCAGCCTGTCGGCACTGGGCTACGGCCCGCTGGCCGGGGTGACCGTGTTCGGGATGCAGTTCCTGGACTTCTTCGACTTTTTGACCAACTCGGTCATGATGCCTATTGCAGCCATTGCCACCTGCCTGCTGGTGTCCCGCGTCATCGGCGTGGAGCAGATCGCACAGGAGGTGGAGCAGGACGGTCAGCGCTTCCGCCGCAAGCCTGTGTTCAATTTTATGATCCGCTGGCTGTGCCCCATTTTTGCAGCCATCATTCTGGCAAGCTCGGTGGCAAACGCCTTTGGCTGGATCGCCATGTAAACTCAAAACAGTATTTCCGGCAGCAGAACGCAAGTTTTTAACAGTGAAAGCAGGACAAGGGGGCCCTTATGAAAATGGAAACCTTGAAGCAGCAGATCCTGACAGCAAAGGGTGACGTGCGGGCAGAGCTGGTGCTGAAAAATGCCCGGGTCATCAACGTGTTCACAAACGAGATCGAGCAGGCCGATGTAGCCATCCGTCAGGGGGTCATCCTTGGCGTGGGACACTATACCGGCGAGACTGAGCTGGACTTGCAGGGCAAGTATGTCTGCCCGGGGCTTGTGGATGGGCACATCCACATTGAAAGCTCCATGCTCTGCGGCCCGGCCTTTGAACAGGCGGTGCTGCCCCACGGCACCACGGCGGTGGTCACCGACCCGCACGAGATCTCCAATGTAGCCGGTACGGCAGGGCTGGACTTTATGCTGGAGACTACAAAAGATCTGGCACTTTCGGTCTACTTCATGCTCCCCTCCTGCGTGCCTGCCACCGGGCTGGACGAGTCCGGCGCGGTGCTGGAAGCAGAGCAGCTGCGCCCCTACTATCAGCAGCCCCGGGTACTGGGGCTGGCTGAGCTGATGAACTCCTACGGCACGGTGCGCGCGGACGAAAAGATCCTGCAGAAGATCTGCGACTGCACCGCCGCTGGCAAAAAGATCGACGGGCACGCCCCCTTCCTCAGCGGGGAGGAGCTGAACGCCTATGTCGTTGCCGGGGTGCAGTCCGACCATGAGTGCTCGGACATCCATGAAGCCATGGAAAAGCTGCGGCGCGGACAGTACATCATGGTGCGGGAGGGTACCGCAGCCCAGAACATGGAAAGCCTGCTGCCTCTGTTCCGGGAGCCCTATTGCAGCCGCTGTATGCTGGTGACCGACGATAAGCACCCCGGAGACCTGTTGCAGGGCGGGCATATCGACTATATCATCCGCAAGGCCATTACTGCCGGGGTAGACCCGGTGGTGGCGGTGCGGATGGGCACCCTTGTCCCGTGCCAGTACTTCGGTCTTGCGCACAGCGGCGCAGTAGCCCCGGGCTATACCGCCGATTTGATCGTGCTGTCGGATCTGGAAAAGTTCACGGTGGAGCAGGTGTACAAAAAGGGCAAACTGGTGGCGCAGCAGGGCAGAATGCTGCACCCCGCCGCCCTTGCGGTGGACAAAGCACGCTTTGCGAGGGTGTTCGATTCCTTCAACATGGATGAGGTCACCCCGGAGCAATTGCAGCTGAAGCAGACCGGCACCCGGCAGCGGGTGATCTGCCTGACTCCGCACGCCCTGCTGACCACTGAAAAAATCGTTCCGTTCTGCCAGCACCCGGGCACAGCGCCCGGCGTGGACGTGGCGCAGAAGATCGTCAAGCTGGCGGTGTTCGAGCGGCATCACCGCTCCGGTCATGTGGGATTGGGCTTTTTGGGCAACTACGGCCTGCAATGCGGCGCAGTGGCTTCCAGTATCGCCCACGACTCCCACAACCTCATCGTGGCGGGCACCAACGATGCCGACATGGTGCTGGCGGGCAACACGGTGCGCAAAAATAAGGGCGGCCTTGCCTTTGCACTGAACGGACAGGTGGTAGGGGAGCTGCCGCTGCCGGTGGCAGGGCTTATGAGCACCGAGAGCGCCGAGACTGTGGAGGAAAAGCTGCAAGCGCTCAAGGCGGCACTGAAAGCCCACGGCATCTCGGAGGACATCGACGCCTTTATGACCCTTGCCTTCGTCAGCCTGCCGGTCATCCCGAAGCTGCGGCTGAACACCTACGGTATCGTGGATGTGGATGCCCAGCGGATCGTCCCAGCCGTGTTCTGAGAACGCTGCCTGAGAGGAACGGCCTTTAAACCTGATGTTTTTATCGCAATGCCGGACAGTCTGCGGGCTGTCCGGCATTGCGTTTTATGGCAAGATGACTCTTGACTTTTTGCCACAGAACCGGTATGTTGATACTGTCCGTCTGACACACAGCATTGCTTTTATAATATAAGGAAACTTTATGGAAAAACGCAGTACACCCTCTTTGCAGATCACTGACCGCTTTGGCGCACAGGCGGCCTATGCCAGCCTGCGTCTGCCGGACGGCACCGAAGCCACCGTACCGGCAGAGCACGCCGCCGCTATCTATGTGAACGAGCAGCCCGCCTTCCGGGTGGTATGCACCCCGGCGCTGCTGCCGCAGCTGGCCTTGGGGCGGCTGCTTACCGAAGGATGGATCGCGTCTGCGGACGAGGTGGAGCAGATCGCCGTCTGTGCCGAGGGCGCAAAGGTGCAGGTATATCTGCACCACCCGCTGCCCACTCGCCGCGCCGCCGCGCAGGAGGTTGCCAGCTGCTGCACCGATAATATCGCGCTGGGCAGTCCGGTGGAGCAGCAGCCCCTGCGCCCTGTGCCGGGGCTGGCCTTGCAGCCGGAATGGGTGCAGACCCTGACCGCCGCCATGCACGCCGGTCTGCCGCTGTACCGCGCCACCCGGGCGGTGCACAGCTGCTTTGTGCTGCACAAAGGGGAAATTGTTTTTGCCTGCGAGGATCTGGGGCGGCACAACGCGCTGGATAAGGCGGTGGGCTGCGCGGTGCTGGCAGGGCTTCCGCTGGCAGAATGCGTGCTGTACACCAGCGGCCGGGTGCCGCTGGATATGGTGCGCAAGGCCATCCGCGCCGGGGTGCCGGTGCTGGTAAGCAAAAGCATGCCCACCGTGCAATCCGCAGAACTTGCTGCGGAATACGGCCTGCAGCTGGTGTGCGGACGCAAATTCCCTAAAGTTTAAGCAAATATTACAAAAACAATAGTTACAAAACGGAAAAGCCTGTCTGTTTCTGTTGACATACTCCGTGCACGCATGTTAATATATTATCGAAGAGACCGCTCCGCTGTTGCAGCAGCCAGAGCGGCCTCAATTGCTGTCCGGGGTTACCCGGCAAAATAAAAAACAGGCAGGTGATAACATGAAGCAGGCAACCAACCCGTTTGCGCCCGTACCGCTGTGGCGTAAGCGGCTGCCGGGCTATGCAGCCATGGGCGTTGCGACCATCGCCTTGGCGGTCGGTCTGACCACCTTGCAAAGCGCACGCACCACGGTTGCCGGTACCCTGCTGCCGGTGTCGGAGGCGGATGCAGCCGCCTACGGCATCAGCGCAGTGTACCAGCTCGACGATGGCAGCTACCGCGTGGAGGGCTCTCAGAAGGGCTTCCAGAGCGATGTGCAGGCTGCCGTGACCATTGACGCCGAGGGCAATGTTTCCGCAGTAGAGATCCTCTCTCAGGACGAAACGGAAAGCCTTGGCGGCCAGTGCGTCAACCCGGAGTTCACGTCCCAGTATCAAGGCGCAGCTCCCTTCACGCTGGCAGGCAAAAGCTACACCGTAACGGACCCCGTTACCGGTGCCGCCTATGCCGCTGCCGGTGCAGCGGAGGAGCAGCCCGCTGCTGCCGGGGATTTTGACCCCGCACAGTGGCGCACCTTCGATACCTCTCCCGAGGCCGAGGCTACCCGCAAGATGTATGCTGCGGGGCTTACCCTCTCGGCTTTGAAGGGCGAGGCACTGGGCGATGAGCTGGCTCCGCCGCTGGATTCCAGCGCAGAGGCCGTAGCACGGCGCAAGCTGTACGCAGCCATGCTCAGCAAGAGCGCACTGGACGGCGAGCCGATGGCGATCCCCTTTGCGGATCTCTCGGCAGAAGAGCAGTCCAAGGCGCGTCTGGAGCAGGCCAGCCTGACCACCGCCGGCAATGCGTCCGGTGCCGTCAGCGCAGACCTGACCGAGGTGGACGCCCTTTCCGGCGCAACCATCACCTCTTCGGCTGTGACGACCATCGTCAACAACTCGTATTTCTATGTGACCGGGGTACTCTGCGCAGAGTGACCTCAACGGAGGAATGGAACCTATGGCAAAAACTGATTTCCTGACGGCTGACATGACCCGCCGTCAATTCATGAAGATCTCGGGCAAGAGCCTTGCAGGGCTCACCCTGTCCGCTTCCATGCTGTCCCTGTTCGGCTGCTCTCAGCAGCAGGTGGATTCCGGCGCAGTGGCCACTTGGGCACTGCCGCAGGGCCTGCTGGTGGTCAACGCAGACCTGTGCACCGGCTGCCAGCGCTGCGAGATCAACTGCACCCTGACCAACGATGGCGTGTGCTCCTCTTACATCAGCCGCGTCAAGATCCAGCGCCGTCTGAATCTGGACGGCGCAGGCAACGGCCTGCTGTCCGGCACCGATAACTGCTTTGTCTACTTCCCGGATACCTGCCGCCAGTGCGAGGACCCCGCCTGCGGCAATGCCTGCCCGCAGAAGGCCATCACCACCGACGACCGCGGCATCCGCGTAGTGGATACCGACAAGTGCATCGGCTGCGGTGCCTGCCATGATGCCTGCCCGTGGCACATGCCCACCGTCAACCCCGAGACCGGCAAGTCCTCCAAGTGCATCGCCTGCGGTGCCTGCGTGGCAGGCTGCCCGTCCGGCGCTCTGTCCATCGTGGATTGGGATGCCGTTACCAGCGCAGCACAGGCTGCATACTTGGATCTGTAAGGAGGAACTACAATGGCTGAAAGTTATGGCTGGGCAGGCAAGATCCTGCGCGTCAACCTGACCACCGGCGAGATCACCACGCAGGATGACGAAAAGTACCATAAGTATATCGGCGGTATGGGCATGGCCTACCGCATTATGTATGAGGAAGCTCCCATGGAGCTGGACCCCTATGACGAGAAGGCTCTGGTCATCTTTGGTGTCGGCCCCCTGACCGGCGCAGGCGTGCCCTGCTCCGGCCGTATGAACGTGACCTTCCGCTCTACCTGGTCCAAGGGTCACTCTATTATCGATGCACACATGGGCGGCCACATCGGCTCTATGCTGAAGTATGCCGGTTACGATGGCATCGTGGTCAGCGGCATCTCTGAGAAGCCCGTCTATCTGCGCATCGAGGACGGCGAAGTCTCTCTGGAGGACGCAACCGAGATCTGGGGCAAGGGCACCTTTGCTGCCAACAAGTGGATGGTAGAGCAGAACGGCCGCGAGTTCGAGACCGCTTCCATCGGCCCTGCCGGCGAGAATCTGGTGGACTACTCCACCCTGAACACCAGCTTCGGCAACTCCGGCGGTGCCGGTCTGGGCGCTGCCATGGGCAACAAGAAGCTGAAGGGCCTGGCCATCCGCGGCACCGGCAGCGTCAAGGTCGCTGACCCCAAGTGCTCCTTCAGCAATTTGTCCGCCAGAATCAGCAGGTCGTCAAAATCCACGGAATTCTGCGCCTGAAGTTCCCGCTGGTAGGAGGCGGCGATGTTGGCCGTCAGGTTGTCTTCAATGGAGTCAAGGCCCAGACCGCTGTTTTTCATCCGGCTCATGGAGGAAAGCACATCCTTGGGCGTGATTTTCTCCGTAATGCCGCCGTGGCGCACAATCAGTCGCCGGATCAGGCCGCTTTGTTCGGAACCGCTGTAAATGGTGAAATTGGTCTTGTACCCCAGGCGCCCTATATCCTCTCTCAGGATGCGCACGCAGAGGGAATGGAAAGTGCTCACCATTATTTGGCGCGCCGCCTTGCGTTCCACCATCTGGCCTACGCGTTCCCGCATTTCCAGAGCGGCCTTGTTTGTGAACGTCACGGCCAGGATGCTTTTGGGGCTGATACCCCGGTCCACCATATGGGCGATGCGGCAGGTGACGGTGCGCGTTTTACCCGTTCCGGCCCCGGCCAGGATCAGCACGGGCCCCTGCAGGGTCTGCACGGCTTTCCTCTGGGCCGCGTTCAGGCTCTCCATGGAAAAGGACTTGGCCATTTATACGTCAAAATGGATATCTTTCAAATTCGGGTGGCCGGCAATGAGCTGGGAGATATTCATGCGCGTGCTGCCTTCAAGCTGGACGTCTGTCACCAGCAATCCTCCGCTTCCGCAGGCGATCAAAAGACCCTGTTCCCCGGCGGAGAGCACCTGGCCCGGTTTTCCCTCCGCTTCCGGGAGGATGGAAAAGCCGGGGAAAATTTTCATGTTGCGGATGCGTTTCTTGCGGTTCCAGTAGTTGGTGAAGGTCCCGGGCCACGGATCGTACGCCCGGATCATGCGGCCGATTTCTTCTGCGGGGCGCGTCCAGTCGATTTTTCCGTCCGCCCGCAGGAGCTTGGGGGCGTATGTTGCCAGGATTTCCTGCTGGCGGATGCGTGTAGCCGTTCCTTTTTCAATGGAATGGATGACGGGCAGCAGCACATCCGGCGTCATCCTGGCCAGCTTGTCATGCAGGGAACCTCCGGTTTCCGTGCCTTCCAGGGGGGTGCTGATCTGGGCGATGATG
>OKRY01003424.1_pt1 | contig 11684 bp, 8 predicted proteins | sample 1601121 | NCBI WGS metagenome assembly OKRY01 (sample SAMEA3541546, study PRJEB24748) | human gut metagenome | biome: human gut; feature: human-associated habitat; material: faeces | place: China | collected 2012
AGTTTGTAATTCTTCTTGACCGGCTTTCCGTTCATACTGACCGCCTGCTCTGCCAGCAGATTCTGCGCCGCCGAACGGGTCAGTCCCTCCACCTGTTCGGCAAGCCAGCTGTCAATACGTGTCCCGGCACATTCGACCGGAACGACAAATTTCATCTCATTCATGCTTTTCACCGTCCGATTCCGGCTTGTGCGGCTCCTTGTACTGGAACATGAAATAGATGATAAACAGCACGCCGCCCACGCAGATGAAAATATCCGCTACATTGAATACCGGGAAATTTATCAGTCTGAAATCAAACATATCGACTACAAATCCTCGAACGACTCGGTCGATTGCGTTGCCGATGGCGCCTGCCGCAATCAGAACCAGCGACCAGCGTCCGGTTGCCGTCTGCATGATTTTTTTCGACAGTACAACGCCGATAATGATCGAAATCACCACTGCAAGCGCTACGAAAATCCAGCGCGAGTCAAATCGCGCGAACATACTGAACGCCGCGCCGCGGTTTTCGATATAGGTCAGATGAAAGACGTTCTCTATGAGCGGAATGGTGTGCTGCGCCTGAAGTGTCGTGAACGCCCAGTGCTTGACGAGTTGATCCGCAATAATCATAATTGCCACTGCCGCAATATATAAAGGCATAAGTTTACTCTCCTGTCCATTCAAAAAGGGGGAACAGAAATTCCTGTTCCCCCTTCCCTTTTACTTAATTCGATCAGCCGACAACCTTTGCACAGCGTGCGCAGAGACCCGGATGAGCAGCGTCCGAACCAACAGACTTTGCCTGCTTCCAGCAGCGCAGGCACTTCTCGCCTGCTGCACGTGCAACTGCAATCGTCAGACCCGGCAGTTCCTCGCTTGCGAGGCCCTCACCTTCGCCTGCAACAACGTCCATCTCGGAAACGATGCAGAGGTCAGCCAGATTCTGGCCGCAGCCATTCAGGAAAGCAGCGGTATCTGCATCGGTGTAAACCGTTACGTGTGCTTCGAGCGGCTTGCCGATGGTTTTAGCGTTACGCGCACCCTCCAGAGCCTTGTTGACGTCGTCGCGGAACGCAATCAGCTTGTTCCACTTCTCGGTCTCAGCCTCGTCAAAGGCCAGCGCTTCATCTGCAACCGGCATCTCGTTGTATGCAACGTTGCGGACATCGTCCTCTGCTGCGTGCGGCATAGCCTGCCAGATTTCGTCTGCGGTGAAGCAGAGAATCGGAGACAGCATACGAACCAGAGCGCTCAGAATGCGGTAAATCGTGGTCTGGGCAGCGCGGCGGCTTACGCCTGCGGTCTCGTCGCAGTACAGACGGTCCTTGATAACATCCAGATAGAAGTTGGACATTGCAACAACGCAGAAGTTGTACACTGCATGATAGACCTTGTTGAAGTCATACACAGCGTAGCCTGCGCTGGTGTTGACCATCAGGTCATCCAGAGCAGCCAGTGCCCAGCGGTCGATCTCCTGCAGCTGATCGTCAGCCACACAGTCGGTGTTGGGATCAAAGCCGTCCAGATTGCCCAGAATGAAGCGGGCGGTGTTGCGGATCTTGCGGTAAGCCTCGCTCAGCTGCTTGAAGATGTTCTTGCCGGCACGCACATCCACGGTGTAGTCGGAAGAAGCCACCCACAGACGGATGATATCAGCGCCGTAGTCCTTGATGATCTCGCTGGGCTCCACGCCGTTGCCGGCGCTCTTGTGCATCTGCTTGCCCTGCTCGTCCACGACCCAGCCGTGGCACAGAACGGACTTATAGGGTGCGCAGCCCTTGCTTGCGACACTGGTCAGCAGGCTGGACTGGAACCAGCCGCGGAATTGGTCACCGCCCTCCATATACATATCGGCCGGGAAGCGCAGCTCGGGGCGCTCTTCCAGAACGGCAGCATGGGTGGAGCCGGAGTCGAACCAGACGTCCATGATGTCGGTGTCCTTCGTCCACTCGGAAGCGCCGCACTTCTCGCAGACTTCACCAGCGGGGATGATCTGCTCAGCGTCGTACTTATACCAGGCGTCGGAACCCTCCTTGCGGAACAGGTCGCTGACGGCCTTGATGGTGGCGTCGGTGATGTGGTAAGCGCCGCACTTCTTGCAGTAGAAGGCCGGGATAGGCACACCCCAGGTGCGCTGACGGCTGATGCACCAGTCGTTGCGGTCACGCACCATGCCGTGCATACGGTCGTGGCCCCAATCCGGCATCCAGGTCACGGTGTCGATGGCCTTGTAGACGTCCTCACGGAACTTGGCGATGGAGCAGAACCACTGCTCGGTAGCACGGAAGATGATGGGATTATGGCAGCGCCAGCAGTGCGGATACTGATGCTTGATGTGCAGCTGGCCCATGACAGCGCCGGCGGCGGTCAGGTCGGCCAGAATGGTCTTGTTGGAAGCCCAGACGCGCTGGCCTGCGTACTTGCCGGCCTGCTCGGTCAGATAGCCGCCGTCGTCCACAGGGACGGTGATGGGGATCTGGGGGTACTTCTGGCAGACGTTGAAGTCATCGACGCCGTGGCCGCCGGCGGTGTGGACACAGCCAGAGCCGCTTTCCAGCGTGACGTGGTCGCCGAGGATGACCCAGCCTTCCTTGGGCAGATAGACGTGGTTATAGCGCATCAGCTCGAACTCTGCACCGCTGACAGGCTCACCCACCACCTCATACTCGGTGATGTGGCAGGCATCCATGACGCTCTTGACGAGGTCAGTGGCCATGATGTGGAACTCGTCGCCGATCTTGACGAAGGAGTACTCGAACTGGCCGTTCAGGCAGATAGCCTCGTTGGCGGGCAAGGTCCAGGTGGTGGTGGTCCAGATGACGAAGTAGGTCTTCTCCATCGGGATGCCGTGCTTTGCCAGAACGCCGTTGGGGTCCTGAGAGACGTGGAAGCGGACAAAGATAGAGTCGCACTCGTCCTCGCCGTACTCGATCTCGGCCTCAGCCAGAGCGGTGCGGCAGTCGGGACACCAGTAGACAGGCTTCAGACCCTTGTAGATATAGCCCTTCTTGGCCATCTCGCCGAAGATCTCGATCTGACGGGCCTCAAACTCGGGCTTGAGGGTCAGATAGGGATGCTCAAAATCGCCGATAACGCCCAGACGCTTGAACTGGTCGCTCATGATGTCGATATGCTCGGTGGCGAACTTCTCGCAGATCTGGCGCAGCTCGAGCTTGGAGATGTCCTTCTTCTTCTCGCCGACGGAGGACAGGGCCTTCAGCTCAATGGGCAGGCCGTGGGTATCAAAGCCGGGTACATAGGGAGCCTGGAAGCCCTCCATGTTCTTCTCACGGATGATGATGTCCTTGATGATCTTGTTCAGCGCGGTACCCATGTGGATATTGCCGTTGGCATACGGAGGGCCATCGTGCAGGATGAACTGAGGTTTGCCCTCGTTGTGCTTCATGAGCTGGTTGTACAGGTCGTTGTCGTCCCAATCCTTGAGCATGACCGGTTCCTTCTTGGGCAGGCCGGCGCGCATCTCAAACAGGGTCTTGGGCAGGTTCAGAGTACTGTCGTACTGAGACTTATTCTTAGCCACTGGTTTTACACTCTCCTCTATTGGTTTTGCAATCGCAAACAGCGCAGCTACGCGCTTATTTTATCAAAACAGCTTTACGGCACACAAATGATGCCTTGCTGTCGATGCTTAGGGAATTATTCGCTGAAGTTCACGCCCTGAAAGGCAGCGTTGGCGTCTGCCGGGGGCGGGTCGAGCTTGAGCTGAGATTCGTCCTTCTCCCAGAAGTCCTCGCTGGCCTTCTCGGGGGCGGCGTCTTCCGTCTCGGCAGCGTCCGCAGCGGGTGCTGCTTCCTCGGTGGTATCGGCATCCTCGGTTTCGGGCAGCTCAGCCTCGGCATCCTGTGCGGGGGCCTCCTCCTTCTGCTGGAACTCCGGCAGACGGCTCAGGGACTCCACATGGGTGCGGTAAAGGTTCAGCACGTCGGACTTGAAGCGGGTGACCTCGAGACGAACGCGGTCATACTCGCGCTCTTCGGCCAGCTTTTTGTCGTTGGCGTCACTGATGATCTCGTCGGCGCGGTCGCTGGCCTTCTGCAGCAGCTCGTTGGCATCCCGGATGATGTCGTCGCCGCGCAGATTTGCACGGTGCAGGATGTCTTCGGCCTTCTGGTTGGCCTCGCGGATGACGTTTTCGCCCATGCGCTGCGCATTGATGAGGGCGCTCTTGAGCATATCGCCGTCTGCCTCATAGCTCTGCATATTGCGGCGCAGGGTCTCGTTCTCGGCAGTCAGGTCGGCCACCTGCTTGCGCAGGGCCTCCATCTGCTCCGCATCCTGCCCGAGCTGCTGCTCTACCTTATCCAGAAAGTGGTCAACATCCTCGGTACGGTAGCCGCGGAGGTTCTTTTCGAATTGGACAGAGCGCACGTCCTGCGGTGTCAGCATAATGATCTCCTCCATTTTATCCAGTTGTCCTTCTCAATATTGGAAGAACTCAATGATTTGTCGGTCTTTTTTGCTCTTGCCCGGCAGGGCTGTGAGGCGGAAGCGCCCTTTTCCCCGCACTGTGAACACATCAGATTCGTATACCGGCGCATGGGCGCTGGAAACAGGCAGATGGTTGATTTCTACCCTTCCCGCTGCCACAAGCTCTGCGGCCATGCCCCGGCTGCACCGCAGCATGGCGGCAAGTACGGCATCCAGACGCAGCGACGATACGGTCGCGGTCTGTAACCGGCGCTCTGCCTGTGCAAACTCCGGTACTTCGTCCAGCGCCAGCTGCTGAGCCGTCACCTCGGTGCGGCCCACACTGCGCAGCTCCTGACAGATAAGGGCTGCAGCAGGCTCCAGCGCGAACAGATAAGCGGTACCCGGCTCCTCCGGCGGCAGGACGATGTCGCCCAGCGCCTCGCGGCGAAGCTCGAGCCCCATCAGGCTGCCCAGATAATCCTTATGGACGGGCAGCTGCGCCCCGGCCAGCGCACAGCACCTGAGCCGGACGCAGCAGACAGGGCTTGCAGGGTAACAGTCTTCCGGCTCGAGGCAGAGCACCCGGCGCTCGGCGTCGGGCCAGCCGCCCTCGAAGCGGCAGCTTTCCTCCGGCGCACCGGCACGGTTGAGTGCCGCCTGCGCCAGCTGCTGTTCCCTGTCGCTCAGGAACGCCGAATAACGGGCGATGCCCCGACCAAAAGCGGCGCGGGCCAGGTCCTCGACATGACGCATGAGGAAGCGTTCCTCATCGTTCTGCGCCGGGACGAAGCCCCGCACGGCGCTTTGCTGGGTATCAATAGAACGCGCCATTGTTCTCCAGCTCGTCCAGCAGGTCGCCCATGATGTCTACATTGTAGGGAGTAATAATGAAGGTGCTGTTGGCCACCCGCTTGATCTGGCCGTTGTTGGCGTAGGCCACACCAGAGAGGAAGTCCACCAGACGGCGGGAAACTTCCTTGTTGGTGGATTCCAGATTCAGCACGACGGTGCGCTTGTTGTTCAGGTGGTCTGCAATCGTGCTGGCATCCTCGAAGTGCTCGGGCTTGACCAGAACGACCTTGAGCTGGGTGGTAGCATGGATGTTGACCACCTTGCCGTTCCGCTTGGGAGCCGCACCCGCTTCGGGCTCATCCTCTTCCTCGTCGCCTGCGACGCCGAGACCGCTGTTGTTATTCACCATCTGAGGACCGTCGTCCATGTACTGATCGTCGTAATCGTCCTCACTGCCGAAAAGCCCTTTTTTCAGGCTGTCCACAAAAGACATAGAAACTTGCTCCTTTCATTCGGGCAGCTCACGCTGCCTGGCACCCCTTTGTGAAAAAGAGTTGCTAATAGCTTTTTCTATTATCTGATTTTTTGCGTCAGATGTCAATAACTACAAAAGCTTTCCATCATACAAATTTTGTCCGGAGACGATGATCTCGTCGTAAAGTCGGACTTCGCTGACGGTTTTTGTCTTATCCGAGCTGCTGGGCATGACGATCCGGTACTCGCCGTCCGTCACCAGCGGATGGTCATTATCCACGGGGTCGATCTTGCAGAAACGGGCAAGATTGCCGTATTTGACATAGACGCCCGGGATGTAGTTCTCGCCCTGCGTCTCAGACTCGGTGCCGTCCTCTTTCAGATAATGGATAGCGTCGATGGGAACGCGCAGGCCGGTGGTCTCGCCCACGATGATCTGGGCGCTGGCCCGGTTGAGCCGCAGCACGTCGCCGTTGATGATCTCGCAGGTGATGACAAAGCGGGCCAGTCCGGTCGCTTCGTCGATGGTCACCTCGGAGACGGAGGCTTTGAGGGGCGTTTCCATCTGGCCGGGGAACTTTATCTTCACCGAGCGGGTCAGGGGCTTGCCGTTGTCACCCAGCAGTTTTTCCCCTTCCTTGGCCGAACAGAGGCCGACGTACCGCCACGCAAAGCCCGAGACGATCTTGCCCGCGCAGCCGTCCAGCGGCAGTTCAGGGTCAGAGTTCAGATACGCCTGCAGGTCGGTGGTGTTCAGTGCGAGGATATCGTCTGCCCCGGCGTTGAGCCGCCCGGTGGCAGAGCTGCGGATGAAGTAACCCGTCTGAGGAGCGGTGATTTGGGTAGGCCCTCCCAGCTGGGCCTGCACCTGTGCCGACTGCTCGGTGAGGGAGGCGATCTGGGCCGAGAAGTCCGAGACTTCACCGGTGATGACCCAGAGCTTGTTCTGAGCGAGGATGTAGTTTTCTTCGCCCTGGGCTGTCTCGTCGTAGGCAGAGCTGTCCAGCGCATCCATCATATCATAAAGCGCGGAAGCCCGCTCTTTTTTCAGGGAATCCAGCTGGGTGGCGGTGGTATTCTGAGAGCGCTGCAGAAGCTCGATCTGGTCGTTCAGGCTGGTGAGCTGCTGGCGGAGGCCCGCCTGTTCCGGGCTGCTGTAGATCTCCGCTACCGCAGCCCCTGCCGAGACGCGCTCGCCGTCGGCCGCGAGATAGCCCAGCGTTCCGCCGCCGGGAACATAGACCTCATCGAAGAGGAGAACTCCGTCGGCGTCCACCGTATCCGCCACGGTGGCAAGAAGCGCCGTCTCGTAGGTGTTGGGCGGAAAGAGCACCTGCAGGGCCTGATAGCCCACATAGATGCCCGCCAGCACCACGACGGCGATGACGAAGCCTGCCAGCTTGCCCAAAGCGCTGGACGCGCCGGGATCAGAGCGTGGTCTATCCATCATAAAAGGTCACCCTTTCGCTAAAAATTCTTGGGTCAGCTGCACGGCCCGGGCTGTAACGTCCGGCGCAGAGGCGTCCAGCCAGACCACACCGTCCATATGGCGGAACCAGGTCAGCTGGCGTTTGGCGTAGTTGCGGGAGGCCTGCTTGAGCTTTTCGGTGCAGGCATCCAGCGGGGCCGTCCCCTCAAAATAGGAGAAGAACTCCTTGTAGCCGATGGCCTGCGCTGCCGTGCGGTAGGTCTGGCGGTGGTCATAGACCAGCTTTGCCTCGTCCAGAAGACTGGCGTCCAGCATCTTGTCCACCCGCCGGTCGATGCGGTGGTAGAGCTGGGCGCGGTCAGGAAAGTCCAGCCCCAGCACCAGCGAACGATAGGGCCGCTCCGGCGGGAGTGACTGGGCCTTTTGCTCGCTCAGACGCTTGCCGGTGGCCCGGAAATGTTCCAGCGCCCGCAGGACCCGCACCTGATTGTTCGGATGGATGGCGGCGGCGGCTTCCGGGTCGGCAGTCTGCAGCTCTTTGTACATGGCCTCCGGACCTTTTTCAGCCAGCTCTGCGGCCAGCTGTTCCCGCAGGCCGTCCGGCGTCTTCTCGGCGGCGAAGCGGACACCGTACAAAAAGCTCTGGACATAGAGGCCCGTGCCTCCCACGAGGATGGGCAGACGGCCCCGGGCGGAAATGTCAGCCTCGAGCTTTCCGGCCAACGTCACGAAATCCGCCACGCTGAAGGGCTCATCCGGCTCCAGAATATCCACCGCATGGTGCGGGATGCCGTGGATCTCATCAGGCGCAACCTTCGCCGTACCGACATCTAACCCTTTATAGATCTGCATCGAGTCGGCGCTGATGACTTCGCCCTCGAAAGCTTCGGCCAGCGCCACGCCGAGAGCGGTCTTGCCGGTGGCAGTGGGGCCGACGACGGCCAGCACCGGATGCTTCTGATTTTTATCACACGATTCGGCCAAACTGCTTTTCCAGCTCCTTTCGGGTGAGTTTGAGAACGCAGGGGCGCCCATGGGGGCAGAAGGGCGGCACTTCGCCGGAGAGAATTTTTTCGGCCAGCGCCATCAGCTCCTGCGGCGAGGTGTGGTCGCCCGCCTTGATGGCGGCGCGGCAGGAGATGGAATGGAGCACCCACTCTGTCCGCTCGTTCAACGCGTCGCGGCTGCCGTGGGCCAGCTTTGCCGCCAGCTCGACCAACAAATCTTCGGCACTGCTCTGCTCCACATCAGCAGGGACCGAGCGCAGGCAGACCGAGCTGCCGCCAAAATCGCTCACCTCGAGGCCGGCGCTTTCCAGCAGGTCGAGGTTGGCCAGCAGAGCGGTCTTTTCCTCGGCGGAGAGCTCCACCACCAGCGGCTCCAGGAGAAGCTGACTGGGGACATCGCCGTAGTGGGCGGCCAGTTTCTCGAAGAGCTGGCGCTCATGGGCGGCGTGCTTGTCAATGATGCAGATCTCGTCGCCCCGCTCCGCGAGGATATAGGTGCGGAAGATCTCGCCCACATACCGCAGAGGCTCCGGGCCATCCTGAACGTCAAAGCCCAGCTGCTCCGGGGCTGCGCTCTGCTGAGGTTCATCCGGGGCAGGCTCCCACGCGGCCATGTGATCGCGGGTGACATCCGGCAGGTCGATGTCTGCCTCGATGTCCAGCTGTGACTCACTGGATGCAGCCCGGAAGGGCGGCGGCTCAAGGACACTTTCCTTCTGCGGCGGCTCAGGACTGTGAAGGGCAGCGTTCATCGGAAGAGGCTCGAAGGCCGCAACCGTTGTCCATGTGTGTTCCGATGCCGGCGCAGCCTTTTCCGGGGCTTTTACGGGCAGCGGGAGGATGTCCCGCTCCGGGGCAGAGGGCTGTGTCGTGCGGGGTGTCACAGACGCTGCCGGTGCCGCTGGGCGGAGAGGTTTTTCCTCCGGATGCGGCAGGCTTCCCGGCTCTGCCTGACCCGAAATCACCGCCGAAAGTCCTGTAAAGTTATTATTCTTTACAGGGTTTTCTTCTTTATTTCCGCTATTTTCATGTTTGTTGGATACATTATTCTCTTTCTCACTGTCAAAGACGAACTGTCTCTCCCCTGTACCAGGCTGGCTCAGCGCCAGCTTGACAGCATGGTAGATGAGGTCGAAGATGTCGTTTTCCCGGGCAAAGCGGACTTCTGTTTTTGCCGGATGGACGTTGACATCCACAAGGTCGGCAGGCATCTCAAGAAGCAAGATTCCTCCAGGAAACTTGCCCTGCATCGTGGTACCCTTGAACGCCATCTCCATGCCCGCCATCATGGTGCGGTTGCGGACATAGCGGCCATTGATATAGAAATACTGCATACTGCGGCTGGCGCGGCAGCTGCGGGGCTGGGTGATGAGCCCCCAGACCCGGTAAACACCCTCACGGTTATCAACCTCCACGAGGTCACGGCTGAACTCCCGGCCCAGCACGGCATAAGCCGCGCTGCGGAGCTGGCCGTCACCGGGGGTGACATACTGCAGTTTGCCTTCGCGGATGAACTTGAAGCTCACCTCGGGGTGGCTCAGGGCCACATGGCCCACGATGTCGGCCACGAAAGTACCCTCGCTGGAATCCTTTTTGAGGAATTTCATCCGGGCAGGAGTATTGAAAAAGAGGTCACAGACCCGGATGGTGGTGCCGACGCCTCGCGCACCCGGCTCGATGGGCTGCTCTTCCCCGCCCTCGATACGGTAGAGGGAAGCGCACTCGTCGGCCTCGGTGCGGGTGAGCACTTCGACGCGGGCCACGCTGGCGATAGAGGCCAACGCTTCGCCGCGGAAGCCCAGCGTGTGGATGCTGGTGAGGTCGTCTTCCGTCCGAATCTTGCTGGTGGCATGGCGGATGAAAGCCGTGGGGATGTATTTTGCCTCGATGCCGGTGCCGTTGTCGCTGATTTCAATCAGACGGACGCCGCCCGACTCGATCGAGACGGTGATTTGAGACGCACCGGCGTCGATGGAGTTTTCCAGAAGCTCCTTGACGACCGATGCGGGCCGCTCGACCACCTCACCGGCGGCGATGAGTTCTGCCGTATGCTTGTCGAGAACGTGTATCTCTGCCATTCGTTTCCCTCCGTTTCAAATAAAATCAGCCATTCAGGCTGCCGCTCAGGGTCTTTTTCAGCTCATACAGAAAGTTCAGTGCCTCGATGGGGGTCAGGGTCTCAACGTCCAGTGCCTCGAGCTTTTCCATCATCTCGCTGGGGACAGCAGGCGAAGAATACTCCTGCAGGGCGTCGAAATCCATCTGCTCCACCTTGTTCTTCGGGGCAGACGCTTCCAGAGTGCGCAGCACCTCGTGGGCGCGGCGCGTCACGGTGCCGGGCAGACCGGCCAGCTTCGCCACCTCGATGCCGTAGCTGTCGTCGGCGGGGCCGCGAATGATACGGCGGAGGAAAGTGATGTCCTCTCCTCTCTTTTTGACCGCGATGTTGTAGTTTTTGACGCCCTCGATGGCCCCTTCCAGGTCAGTCAGCTCGTGGTAATGGGTGGCGAAGAGGGTCTTGCAGCCGAGGCCCTTGGCCGGGTCGGAGATGTGCTCCACGACGGCCCGGGCGATGCTCATACCGTCGAAAGTAGAGGTGCCGCGGCCAATTTCGTCCAGCACGACGAGGCTCTTGGGGGTAGCGTTCTTGAGAATTTCGGCCACCTCGGTCATCTCGACCATGAAGGTGGACTGGCCGGCGGCAAGGTCGTCCGATGCGCCAATGCGGGTAAAGATGGCATCCACGACGCCCACATGACAGCTGGACGCTGGGACGAAGGAGCCGATCTGTGCCATCAGAGCGATAAGGGCGTTCTGGCGCATATACGTCGATTTGCCTGCCATATTCGGGCCAGTGATGATGAGACAGCGGTCAGTGGTGCAGTTGAGCCTGGTATCGTTGGGGACGAAGAGGCTGCCTTTCAGCATCTGCTCGACCACCGGGTGGCGGCCCTCGGTGATGGTCAGCTCGTCGCTGTCATCCACCACAGGGCGGCAGTAGTTGTTTTCAGCGGCCACCTGCGCCAGCGCCGCCAGCACGTCCAGCTCGGCTACTTCTGCATATGGCGATGTAGGCTGTGTCGATAGAGCAACAGCTGGTGGTTCTTACTATAATAGCGATTTAGCCGATGCTTATAATGCCGGTATTAAAGATGTACCTGGACTTAAGACATTTATGAATGGTCGTGGTTATGCGATCGAATCGTATACTGGTACAGCTAACCCTGGCGATATTCTTATCTACGACGGCGATGAACACGTCGTAATTGCCGACGGTGCTGGTGGCTGTGTCGGTAATAGTACTAAAGCTGGTTCAGTTATTCATTACTCCGATGTTAACTATGCTTACCATAACGGTACAGCTCCTACTCATATTATTAGAACAGGTGTTAAATAAATGGAAAATGATTTTAATAAGATACTAAGCGTTATTAAGTCAGCGGCCGTTACTGCTGTCGAGAATACGAAGCCGGCTACGATGTTAATCGGTGTCGTCATTTCCGAAGCTCCACTTCAAATAGCACTCGATTCTACATTAATTATTCCGGAAGACCATATCATGTTAA
>OKRY01003429.1_pt1 | contig 11672 bp, 7 predicted proteins | sample 1601121 | NCBI WGS metagenome assembly OKRY01 (sample SAMEA3541546, study PRJEB24748) | human gut metagenome | biome: human gut; feature: human-associated habitat; material: faeces | place: China | collected 2012
GATGCCGTCTGGATTTTGGGCTTTTAAGGGTTATGTCAAAAACGGGCGTCAATGTCACATGACGCAGAAAGGAGACCATCTCATGGAAAACAACGAATGGATTTGGCATTTCCGTGAAGAACGGGAACGCAACGGTATTTCGCGCAAGGCGGTTGCCGCTGTTGCAGGTATTTCGCGTGAATACCTGTGCCGTCTGGAAACCGGAAAGCTGCCGGTGACAGACAAGACAAGGAAAAGGCTCGCCGCGGCGCTCAAGACCCTGTACCCAGACCCGCTTAACCTGATGATCGACTATGTGCGGGTGCGCTTCCCTACGATGGACGCAAGGCATATTATTGAAGATGTGCTGCGGCTCAAAATGAACTATATGGCGCAGGAAGATCACGGGCTTTATTCCTATTCCAGTATGTATGTGCTGGGCGATATTGCGGTCATGACTTCACCGATGGAGGAAAAAGGTGTGCTGCTTGAGCTTAAAGGCAAGGGCTGCCGCCAATTTGAAGCCTATCTGGATGGACAGAAAAGAAGCTGGATTGAATTGTTCCGGATGTTTCTCGATGAAAAAGCGGTTTTCAAGCGGATAGACCTTGCAATCAATGATCGGGCGGGGATTTTGGATATCCCCTATCTGTGTGATAAATGCGACCGCGGGGAATGTATCTCGGTATTCCGCAGTTTCAAGGCGTACCGCACGGGCGGGCTTGCACATCTGCGGGAGGAAAACAAGGAAAGCATGGGTGCGACGCTGTATATCGGCTCGATGCAGTCTGACTTGTATTTCTGCATTTACGAAAAGGCATATGAACAGCTTGTGAAAAAAGGAATCCCCGTTGAAGATGCGGAAGTCAAAAACCGGTTTGAAATCCGGCTCAAAAACGACCGTGCTTTCTATGCGGTTTATGATCTGGTGTCTAACGAAAGCCCCGAAGATACTGCATTCGGCATCATCAACCGGTATGTCCGGTTCCGGTAAGTCCTCTCTGGCATTCGACACGATCTATGCAGAGGGACAGAGACGCTACATGGAATCCCTGTCCTCATATGCGAGACAGTTCCTGGGCCAGATGGAGAAGCCTAATGTGGAAAGCATCGAAGGACTGTCCCCCGCTATCTCCATTGACCAGAAATCCACCAACCGTAACCCTCGTTCTACCGTAGGTACGGTAACAGAGATTTATGACTATTTCCGTCTGCTGTATGCGAGAATCGGTATTCCCCACTGCCCGAAGTGTGGCAGAGAGATTGCCAAGCAGACTGTAGATCAGATGGTGGATCAGATCATGAACATGGGAGAAGGCACGAAGATCCAGTTGCTGGCCCCCGTGGTCAGAGGCCGCAAGGGCGAGCATGCCAAAGTGCTGGAGCGTGCCAAGAGAAGCGGTTATGTCCGGGTACGGATCGACGGCAGCATGTATGAACTGACGGAAGAGATCAAACTGGATAAAAATATCAAGCACAATATCGACATCGTGGTAGATCGTCTGGTGGTAAAGGATGGTATTCAGCGCCGTCTGACAGACTCTATTGAAAATGTACTGGAACTGGCAGAGGGGCTGCTGGTGGTGGATGTGATCGGCGGCGAACCGGTGACTTTCAGCCAGAGCTTTTCCTGTCCGGACTGTGGTATCAGTGTCAGCGAAGTGGAACCCAGAAGCTTTTCCTTCAACAATCCTTTCGGTGCCTGCCCGGTATGCTTCGGCCTGGGATATAAGATGGAATTCGACGAGGATCTGATGATCCCGGACAAGAGACTCAGCATCAATGAGGGAGCCATCACGGTCATGGGCTGGCAGTCCTGTGCGGACAAGTCCAGCTTTACCAATGCTATTCTGCGGGCACTGGCGAAGGAATATAATTTTGATCTGGATACTCCCTTCCAGGATTATCCCCAGAAGATTCATGACATTCTGCTCCACGGCACCAACGGTAAAGAGGTCCTGGTGCATTATACCGGCCAGCGCGGCAGTGGTGTGTATCCAGTAGCCTTTGAAGGCCTGATCAAAAATGTGGAGCGCCGCTATCGTGAGACCGCTTCCGAGAGCAGCAAACAGGAATATGAGACCTTCATGCGCATCACTCCCTGTAAAGAATGTAAGGGCATGCGACTGAAGAAGGAATCTCTGGCGGTTACCGTATGCGACAAGAATATTTATGAGATCACATCCATGTCCATCCGTGATCTGCAGAAATTCCTGGATACCATGACGCTGACGAAACAGCAGCAGTTCATCGGTGAACGTGTGCTGAAGGAGATCCGCGCAAGAGTAGGATTTCTGGTGGATGTGGGACTGGAATATTTGTCCCTGGCCAGAGCTACGGCTACCCTGTCCGGCGGTGAAGCACAGCGTATCCGTCTGGCTACCCAGATCGGTTCCGGACTGGTGGGTGTATGCTATATTCTGGACGAGCCCAGCATCGGCCTGCACCAGAGAGACAATGACAAACTGCTGAATACTCTGAAGAACCTGCGGGATCTGGGGAACACTCTGGTAGTGGTAGAGCATGATGAAGACACCATGCTGGCAGCGGATTATATCGTGGACATTGGTCCGGGAGCCGGTTCCCACGGCGGAGAGGTCATTGCCTGCGGCACAGCGGAAGAGATCATGCAGATTCCGGAATCCATTACGGGACAGTACCTCAGCGGCAAAAAGCGGATTCCCGTACCGGAGACCAGAAGGACTCCCACCGGCTGGATCAAAGTACTGGGAGCTCAGGAAAACAACCTGAAAAACGTAGATGTAGAAATTCCTCTGGGTGTGATGACCTGTGTCACCGGTGTCTCCGGTTCCGGAAAAAGTTCACTGGTGAATGAGATCCTCTACAAGCATCTGGCGAGAGAATTGAACCGTGCCCGCTGCATTCCCGGCAGACACAAGGGTATCGAAGGTGTGGAACAGCTGGACAAAGTCATCAACATTGACCAGTCTCCCATCGGACGGACTCCCAGATCCAACCCCGCTACTTATACCGGAGTATTTGATCTGATCCGCGATCTGTTTGCTTCTACGGCGGACGCAAAGGCCAAGGGTTACAGCAAGGGACGATTCAGCTTCAATGTCAAGGGCGGAAGATGTGAAGCCTGCGGTGGCGATGGTATCATCAAGATCGAGATGCATTTCCTGCCGGATGTCTATGTGCCCTGTGAGGTCTGCGGCGGTAAGAGATACAACCGTGAGACACTGGATGTAAAATACAAAGGCAAGAGTATTTTTGATGTGTTGGATATGACGGTGGAAGAAGCATTGCCTTTCTTCGAAAATGTACCGTTTATCCGCAGAAAGATCGAGACCCTGTATGATGTGGGACTTTCCTATGTAAAGCTGGGACAGCCTTCCACTACCCTGTCCGGTGGTGAGGCACAGCGTATCAAGCTGGCCACGGAGCTTTCCAGAAGAAGTACCGGCAGGACCATCTATATCCTGGATGAGCCTACCACAGGACTGCATTTTGAGGATGTCCATAAGCTGGTGGAGATCCTGCACAGACTGGCGGACGGCGGCAACACGGTGGTTGTCATCGAGCATAATCTGGATGTGATCAAGACCGCGGATTATATCATCGATATGGGACCGGAAGGCGGAGACCGCGGTGGTACAGTGATCGCCAAGGGAACCCCGGAAGAGATCGTCAAGGTGAAAAAATCCTACACCGGTTACTATGTGAAAAAGATGCTGGAGAAGGACAAGAAACTACGATAACTATTCAGCCCCCCATTCGCAAAACGCTCTTTCATGGCTCCCTGATTCTGAATAGTTATCAAATTTTAAGAATTACCCTCTATGAAAATGGAAAAAATTCAGTTATAATATGATGTATATGACTAAAATAGCGTGTAGAGTCAAGACTTATAGATAGATACCATCGGAAAGGGGTAATAAAAAAGATGCAGTGCACAGATATCGGAATTGATTTAGGTACCGCCAGCATTCTGGTATACATCAGAGGAAAGGGCGTTGTATTAAAGGAGCCCTCTGTTGTAGCTTTTGATAGAGATACAAATAAGATTAAAGCCATCGGTGAGGATGCAAGACTGATGCTGGGAAGAACTCCCGGCAACATCGTAGCCGTAAGACCGTTACGTCAGGGTGTTATCTCTGATTATACCGTAACCGAGAAAATGATGAAATACTTTATCCAGAAAGCGCTGGGGAAGAGAACTTTCCGTAAGCCCCGTATCGCTGTCTGTGTTCCCAGCGGCGTTACAGAGGTAGAGAAGAAGGCAGTAGAAGATGCTACCTACCAGGCAGGTGCCAGAGAGGTTTCCATTATTGAGGAACCCATCGCAGCTGCTATCGGTGCGGGTATTGATATTTCCAAGCCTTGCGGTAATATGATCGTAGATATCGGCGGCGGTACTTCCGATATCGCAGTCATATCTCTGGGAGGTACTGTAGTCAGTGCTTCCATCAAGATCGCAGGCGATGATTTTGATGAAGCCATTGTGCGTTATATGCGTAAAAAACATAATCTGCTCATCGGTGAGAGAACCGCAGAGGATCTGAAGATCAAGATCGGTTCCTGCTACAAGAGAGCGGAAGTGGATTATATGGATGTCAGAGGACGTAACCTCGTGACCGGTCTGCCCAAGACTGTTAAGGTGTCTTCCGAGGAGACCGAGGAGGCATTGCGCGAGACTACCGCACAGATCGTGGAGACCATTCACAGCGTACTGGAGAAGACTCCCCCTGAGCTGGCAGCCGATATTGCAGACAGAGGAATCGTACTGACCGGAGGTGGAAGCCTGCTGCGCGGTCTGGAAGATCTGATCTCTGCCAAGACAGGTATCAACACCATGACAGCAGAGGATCCCATGACAGCAGTGGCCATTGGAACCGGTAAATACGTAGAGTTCCTGGCAGGCTACAGAGAGTAACACAGACAGCTCCGGGGAACCGGAAAAGATAGACTAAGGCAGGATGCCGTACATTTGTCGAAGGATCGCAGCCGCAAATGGAGGATATGAATGGTTAAAGGCTTGTATACCGCTTACACCGGTATGGTAAACGAACAGAACAGAATGGATATCATGACCAACAATCTGGCCAATGCATCTACCGTCGGATATAAAAAGGAAGGATCCACCAGCCAGTCCTTTAATGATGTGCTGACGGTCAAGATCAAGGACCAGTCGGTAGGCATGAGAAATGTCCAGAGGATCGGTATCAAAAATCCCGGAGTGAAGATCGGAGAGAATTATACCGATTATACGCAGGGATCTTTCCGCATTACGGATAATACCTATGATCTGGCATTAGCCGGAGATGGCTTTTTTGCCATTGAATTTACCAATAAGGCAGGAGAGACCGACACCAAATACACCCGTGCAGGACAGTTTACACTGAATAAGGATGGATATCTGGTAACGGAAGAGGGTGACTATGTTCTGGATACCCAGAACAGGAGGATCCGCCTGAACACACTGCTGGATTCCAAGATCACCGATGACGGTACGATTTATCAGAACGATCAGGCAGTTGCCAGAATTCAGGTGACGGACTTTGAAGATTATGATTACCTGGAAAAATATGGAGAGACCTATTATCAGCCCATTGAAGGGGCCAAAACGACTACGGCAGATGCACAGGTGAAGTCAGGCTATCTGGAGATGGCAAATGTACAGATTGTATCCGAGATGGTAAATCTGATCTCCATTACCAGAGCATATGAATCCAACCAGAAGGTGGTCCAGACCATTGATGGCACTCTGGATGTAGCAGCGAACCAGATTGGTAAACTGTAGTAATGAATTCGGCTGGGACAGCCGATAACTGATTATAGAATATTTTCAGGATAAAAATCAGGTCATGGATGACATAAGGGACATTGTGAGAGGAGACTACATATGGTCAGAAGCTTATGGACAGCGGCGACCGGCATGATCGCACAGCAGACAAATGTGGATACGATTGCCAACAATCTGGCAAACGTAAACACCACAGGTTACAAAACACAGGTGAATGAATTCAAGAGCCTGTTATACCAGAACATCCAGACGAAGACAACTTCCGCAAACGGAGATACCAAGCCCGGCAGTGCGCAGGTAGGTCTCGGTGTAAGAAATGCTTCCATCAGTTCCGTATTTAAGGAAGGAAGTCTGACAGCATCCGACAGCGACACCGCATTTGCAATCGACGGCAAGGGATTCTTTGCAGTAAGAGGAGCGGACGGCAATACCTACTACACCAGAAACGGTAATCTGAAGTTTACACTTGCAGCCAACGGCGGCAATATGCTGGCTACTTCTGATGGACTTCCGGTACTGGATACACAGGGTAAAGCAATTGTTCTGGGCAGCAATTATGTGATGAGCAATATTACAGTCAGCAAGGACGGAAGTCTGTGTTATCCCGATGCAAAGAACAATCCTCAGCCTATCGGCATCACAATAGGTGTTTTCCAGTTCAATAATCCGAACGGACTGGAAAGACTGGCAGACAGCCTGTATCAGCAGACCGCAGCCAGCGGACAGGCTATCAACGAAGCAAGAAATAATAATGTAGAAAAGAGCAGTATTATCCAGGGATATCTGGAAAGCTCCAATGTACAGGTCGTAGACGAGATGGTCAACATGATCGTTGCACAGCGTGCCTACGAACTCAACTCCAAAGCCATCACAGCATCCGATGAGATGCTACAGCAGGCCAACAACCTGCGTAGGTAATGAGAAATGTCAAACCGTAAGATGACGATTCGCCTGCTTGCAGGCGGAAACGTCAGATTACGGTTTGATAGGGCGAATGCCCGACATCGAAGGAAACGCGAAGCGTTTACGAGATGCATTGCTCATTACCGTAGGGACGATTCGCCTGCTTGCAGGCGGAAACGTCAGATTGCGGTTTGATAGGGCGAATGCCCGTCGCATTACCGTGGAATTTAGAAAGGATAAATTATGGATATTTCTTCTATATACGGCAGTTCCGCTCTGGACAGCACCGCATACACCAATGCGGCGAACCAGACGGCTTCCAAATTGCAGAACCAGTTAAACGGTTCGGACTACACCAAAGCAACAGACGATGAACTGATGGATGCCTGCAAGCAGTTCGAGGCTTATTTCCTGGAGCAGATGTTCAAGGAAATGATGAAGACCATCCCTGAGAGCGATGAGACTTCTTCTTCCAACTCCCAGCTTATGGATTACTATAAGGATGAGATGGTACAGCAGATCGCATCCGACTCTACGGAGCAGAACAGTCTGGGACTGGCACAGATGCTATATGAGCAGATGAAGCGTAATTATAATCTTGAGTAGCGACTTCGGGCTGCCATTTCCGGCAGCCCTGATCTTTTTTATCTTACGCCGCCACCGCGGTGACCTCTTCCCAATTCGGAGAGAACAGCCTTGAAACCCACAAATCAACAGACAGATAGTATGAGGACTAAAAATGGAGACGATTACAGGTTTTGTAGACCATATTGTGTTTCAAAACAGTGAAAACGGATATACGGTAATGATCCTGTCGACAGAAGGGGAAGAGATGACCTGTGTCGGTATGTGCAAAGGACTGACCCAGGGAGAAAATATTTCCGCAGAGGGAGAATACATAGAACATCCCGTATACGGCCGACAGTTCAAGATCCAGAGCTACGAGACCGTAACACCGACCGACCGTGTGGGAATGGAACGGTATCTGGGTTCCGGAGCAATCCGGGGAGTCGGTGAGGCACTGGCAGCCAGAATCGTAAAAAAATTCGGAGACGATACTTTCCGCATCATCGAGGAGGAGCCGGAGCGTCTGGCTGAGGTAAAGGGGATCAGCGAACGCAAGGCACAGGAGATCGCTATCCAGATGGAAGAAAAAAAGGATCTCCGGGAAGCACTGGTCTATTTACAACAATACGGAATCAGTAATACTCTTGCCGTAAAAATATATAATACCTATGGTATGGAAATGTACAGTGTTATGCGGGAGAATCCCTATCGTCTGGCAGAGGATGTCAGTGGTGTGGGATTCCGTATCGCGGACGAGATCGCGGGGAAGATCGGCATTCATACCGACTCGGATTACCGCATCCGCAGTGGCATTCTGTATACCCTGCTGCAGGCGGTGGGAGAAGGTCATTGTTATCTGCCGTTGGATCTTCTGCTGCGCAGAGCTTCCGAACTATTGGGGGTATCAGAGGAAAATATCCGTCCTCAGGTGGATAACCTTATCATGGACCGAAAGCTTGTGGCAAAGGGAGAAGCAGTGTTTGCTTCCTCTTATTACTATGCGGAGTTGAATTGTGCCAATATGCTCAGGAATCTGAATATCCCTATGGTGGAGGCAGAAAATCTTCCCTCCCAGGATGCAGCGATCCGCAAACGTCTGGAACGCATGGCGGAAAATCTGTCCATGGAACTGGATGAACTGCAGCTGAAAGCGGTGGAGGAAAGTATCAAAAATGGCCTGTTTATCCTGTCCGGAGGTCCCGGCACCGGAAAAACCACCACCATTAATATGATCATCCGATTCTTTGAATCGGAAGGCATGGACATTTTTCTGGCAGCACCTACGGGCAGAGCAGCCAAGAGAATGACGGAAGCCACCGGATTTGAGGCGAAGACCATTCATCGTCTGTTGGAACTGAACAGTGCCCTGTCGGAAGACGACACCAGAAAGGCAAATTTCGAGCGGAACCAGGAGAACCCCTTAGAGGCGGATGTAGTGATCATTGATGAAATGTCCATGGTGGATATTCAACTGTTTCAGGCGCTTCTGAAAGCAATTCTTCCGGGAACACGACTGATCCTGGTGGGAGATGTGGACCAGCTGCCCAGTGTGGGACCCGGACAGGTATTGCGGGATCTCATGAACAGCCGGGCGTTCCCCATGGTAACTCTGGAGAAGATCTTCCGGCAGGCCGGACAAAGTGACATTGTCGTCAATGCCCATCGGATTAACAGAGGAGAGCAGATCACTCTGGACAATAAGTCAAAGGATTTCTTTTTACTGGAAAGAAATGACGTAAATGTCATATATAAGCACATGATCCAGCTGATTCAGGATATGCTGCCCAGATATGTGGGAGCTACCTCCTTTGATATTCAGGTACTGACCCCTATGAGGAAGGGAAGTCTGGGCTGTGAGACGTTGAATGAGATCTTACAGCGTTATCTGAATCCAGCGGATCCTCATAAAAAGGAGCATGCCTATGGCAATACCGTTTTCCGGGAAGGCGATAAGGTCATGCAGATCAAAAACAATTACCAGATCGAATGGGAGATCGTCGGGAGATACAATATTCCCATCGATAAGGGAATGGGCGTATTCAACGGAGATATGGGAAGGGTTAAGGAAATCAGTGATACCATGTCCACACTGCTGGTGGAATTCGATGACGGAAGACGGGTCAACTATCCTTTCTCGGCATTGGAGGAACTGGAACTCTCTTATGCCATTACGATCCATAAGTCCCAGGGAAGCGAATATCCTGCGGTGATCCTGCCACTGTTGGGCGGCCCCAGAATGCTGTTCAACCGCAACCTTCTGTACACCGGAATTACCCGTGCCAGGAACTGTGTCACCATTCTGGGAAGCAGTGAGACCGTGCGGAACATGATCGAGAATGTCAGCGAGAATCGCAGATATACGGGATTGGAGCAGCGGATCCGGGAGATCTGCTGTCTGCCGGAAAATGATACACCGTAGACGGAAAACAAAACGGGAGCCTGAGATTGCAGAAAGAGATCAGAAAAACCATAAGCAAAATAAAGGAAACGGGATTACAGCTGCTGTTTCCCGGAAGATGCCCGGTCTGTGACGGGATCGTCCGTCCTTTTGGCAGGAAAATCTGCCCGGAATGTCTGCCTAAATTAAAGCCGGTGACGGCTCCGTGGTGTATGCGTTGCGGAAAGAAACTGGCGGAGGAACGGGAGTATTGCGGTGATTGTATGCACCGGGAACATAAATACGACAGAGCCAGAACTTTATACGAATACAGGGATGTGGCTCCGTCAATCTATCGTTTTAAGTATAGTGGACGGCAGGAATACGGCGATTTTTTCGGAGAAGAAATGGCGCGTCTGTTGGGAGATTTTATCGGCCGGGTGCGTCCGGACGTTATAGTTCCGGTGCCGCTGTACCGTGGGAAACTGCGGAAAAGAGGATATAACCAGGCAGCATGTCTGGCAAGGGCTTTGGGCAGAAGCCTGGAACTGCCGGTAGATGAGAAACTGGTAAAACGGTTCAAGGAAACAAGAAGGAATCATCCATTATCTGCAAAGAACGGAAGAATCATAGATGGTATCAAAAAAGAAAGAGAACTGATTGGCTTTATCAAGGATGAAGCCGATTATATCATAGATACAACGAATTTGTTGGTTCGGGAGTTTAAATCTGAACTGGATAAGATCTTTGTGCAGAATATGGAATATGGGAATTTTATCATTACCATTATGTCATTTGGCTTCAAATATGGAATCCCAAGAGATTCGGATATTGTGCAGGATGTAAGATTCCTGCCAAATCCTTATTATGATGAAGAATTGAGACCACTGACCGGAAATGATAAGGTGATTCAGGATTATGTCATGAACTGTAAGGAAGGACCGGAATTTCTGGATAAATTTATAGATCTGGTACAGTTCCTGATTCCGAATTATATTAAAGAAGGCAAGAACCAACTTGTTATCTCGATCGGCTGTACCGGTGGCAAACACCGTTCTGTAACGATCGCGAATGAAGTATATAGTCGTCTGCAGAAATCCACATACACTGTGAGAATATATCACCGTGATATCGGAAAAGATGCAGTCGTAAAGAAATTGTAGAACAGGAGTGAGACATATGTCCTTTTCCTCGGAAGTAAAAGCAGAACTTGCGAAGAATATCAGCAGTGCCAGACACTGCAGGATCGCAGAGCTTTCAGGAATGATGTCGATGGTGGCAGATGTATGGTACAGGAATGGTTCACTCTTTAAACTCTGTATAACGACAGAACGCAGTATTATAGCAAAGACGATGGCAGCTTTGATCAAGGTATTATTTGATATCCGTATGGAATGTTCCGTAAAAAGAACCGGGAGCAACAGCCGAATCTACCGGATGGTGTTAGATCAGCAACAGGAGATCGAACGGATGATGCAGACACTGAAGCTCTCGCCTGATTTTGGGATATCTCAGAATGGCGTAGCAAAGGTAAGCTGTCAGGATATGACAGTCAACCGGATGGTTGTGCAGCAGCAATGCTGCAAACGGGCATTTATCAAAGGTGTATTTATGACATCCGGATCGGTCAGTGATCCGAAGAAAGGATATCATCTGGAGATCGTCTGTAATAATGAGGATCGTGCCGGAATGATCGGGAAGATCATGGCGGAGCTTGATATCGAAAGCCGTGTCATTGCCAGAAAAAAGTATAGTGTCTGTTATATAAAGGATGGAACCATGATCGTTGATATGTTGAACATCATGGGCGCTCACATTTCTTTAATGAATATGGAAAATGTGAGAATATTAAAAGATATAAGTAATAATGTAAACCGCAGGGTAAATTGCGAAGCAGCGAATCTGAATAAAACAGTCAGTGCGGCTGTCCGACAGATCCAGGATATCAATTATGTGATAGAAACAAGAGGTATCACATATCTTCCGGATAATCTGCGGAGTCTTGCAGAACTCCGGCTGGAAGACTCCTGCATGGATAAAAAATACTGCATATCAAAATACTGTCCAAGCCCCACCAGA
>OKRY01003441.1_pt1 | contig 11653 bp, 22 predicted proteins | sample 1601121 | NCBI WGS metagenome assembly OKRY01 (sample SAMEA3541546, study PRJEB24748) | human gut metagenome | biome: human gut; feature: human-associated habitat; material: faeces | place: China | collected 2012
TATGTTCCCGATCGGACGTGGACAGCGTGAGCTGATCATCGGTGACCGTCAGACACCCCGAAGATTTCAAGAATTAAATAATAGGGGAGTGATGTGGTATCCACGCAACCGCGTGTTTCGGTTAAAATCTAAATTTTCGCCGCGCTATCACGATGACTGCATAAAAAAGAGTAGCTATAAGCTACTCAAAAATTAATTATAAGATTAAATTCTTTCAGCATAAATAAGAGGGTTACTATTTTCTTTAATAATTGTAGTTATTTTAACTACATCTTTATTATCAAATGTAACATATACGTCTCCTGTTTTAGAAATCAATACATCTTTAATTCCTTTTATTTTGTTTTTTTCTGCATTTACCGGATTAACTAAATTATAAAAATCTGCTACATCTTTGGTTGATGCTTGTTTAATACAATCATAAATCACGTTAGTTAAAGTCGTATATGTTTTTTCTCCTTTCTTTTGTACGATTACATTGTATCCTTGAATGTCTACGAGTTTTAATTCAACTCTTTGACCAAATAATCCATATTGGATGTATTCTTCATTTTTTGGAACTTTTGGAATATCCATATCTTCAATATTAGGAATATTAGTATTTTTAATAGATTCTTTTTCTTCTTTTACTAAATTAAAGATTGTTTTTGCATCTTTTACTAAAATATTTGATAATTCTTCAATGCTTATATTTTGATAACATTGCGATTCCTCATTGCAGATAACAGAAACTGTATCCATTAAATCGCTAAATACATCATCTATCATAGTTGCGTGATATGCACTTACTTCTTCAAATGCCATTTTTGCATATTCAACGTATTCTTCATAATGAATAAAGTTATTATTTTTATTTTCTACAACAAATTCACGAATTTTGTCTGTTGCTTTTCCAAAATCTTCATCTTCTTTTAAAACATAAAAACTTCTTTTAGTGATGAAAGGGTATTGAGTTTTACTTTTTTCAATCATTTCTTTTACAAAAAGTTCATGTTTTGCATTTTCTAAACTCATAAAAATAAAATGTGGGTCTGCAATAATTTTTTTAATTAATTTTTGCACTTCTTTATCTGGTAAAAGTTCAACTACAGAATTTACTACATCTCCATTATGTAATAATACATATTTATCTTTATCTACACATTTAGAAACAATTTCTTCATCATATTCAGTACAAAGAGCTGAATACATACTAATAATTTCGTGGATGCTTAAATCTGGGGCTCCAACATCAGTTAAAACTTCATCAACACTTTTTTTATTGAATGAAATTTGTTTTCCTAATAATTCTTTTACTAATTTTACATCTCCATTGATTGTTTTCATATAATTTCTCCTTTTTAGTTAAATTTTTATTTTTGATAACTTTGATAAAGAGCTATAAATAGATATTAATCCATTATTAAGCTCTTTCTCATTAATATGGCAATTGATAAATCTGGGATAACCATCAATAACCGCATGTTTCCACATGAATGTGTATACGCCATCATAACTATAAGTATATAATCCACCAGTTTTTATTTTATCTTTTCTGTTTGGATTATAAGAAATAGCACATGTATCTTGATATATTTCTAAAGTTCCATAAAAAGCATTAAAAGAAATATTTAAGCTAATTGAGGCAAGGCTGTTCCATTTAATTTTTCCTTCAATTTTATGATTTCTTGAAATCTCAAGTTGTTCTTTTAAAGATTCAATAATTTGTTCTTTAGAACTAACAGGAATATTAATCTGAAGCATGTCTGTGCTATTTTCATTAAATATTGTACGAAGGCACATATTTGGAGGATTGATGTTATCCTTTGAAAGAATCCAACCAAAATTATAGATTTGTTTTCTTAATTCAGTTAAATCACCCATAATTTCACTCCTTTTTTGTTTTTTAAAAGGCATAATTTTATGCCTTTATAAATATGCTTTTTTGTAAATTAATTTATTATTTTCTTTTTTCGGTCTTAAGTAACCGTCGAAGATAGGCATATGATTTAATTCATCACCTGGAGCAACATGCCAACCAGTAATGTTATAAATCATAACAGCTTCTTTTAAATTCATTTTTTTAAGGGTTTTAGTATCTTTCATAAATACTACTTGAATATTTGTGTCTGTAGTTTCAATTTCATCGACTCCATCAATTAGAGCAAGACTAGTAAAATCCACAAATAATTGACCCGCATCATCGATGTTTTTGATGTATCCAGTACGTTCAATTTTATCTTGTAATTGTTTATCCGGCGAAGCCTTAAGAGTGATGATTTGTCCTATATAATATTGTTTGTATTTTTCTTTCATACCTTTTCTCCTTATAATTCAATTACAGTGTTTTCTGAAGCAAGGGTAGCTGTATAGTTGATGTGATATTCATGATATGTTGCAAACCCTTCTAATTGATAAATTTTATTTAAATCATTATTATCAACATAATATTCTTCAATATCATCGACATCATCTGTCCCAAAATCATAATTTTCTTCATCATTCTTTTTATCTTCTTTAATAAGTTTCACTAAATGATTTTTGACTTCGCCCACAGTACCTAGAACCTGTTGGATAACAACTCGTTCACTTTCACTATTTGCGATTCCAATAATCCATAATTCTTTCATATTATTTCTCCTTTCTATTTTTCTTCAAATTCAAAATTCTTTAAAGTATTACCAATTTGATTGAAAGATAGCTTACTTGTTTGGTTTGTTTTGGGATTAAAGCATTTTATATATATAGCACAACTTCTAGCGTGCTTGATTTCTGTAGAGAAATTGATAATATCTCCAACTTGTAAATTTTTGAATGCTGGACTACTTGATTTTTTGTATACTTTTGTGCAAACTGCTTCACATTTTAGTTCCATTTTGTATCTCCTTTTTTATAATACATATTGATGATATATTCAGATTTACAATTAACTACCCATAATATAAAATCGTCTTCTGCGATTGTTTGTTGTTTAATAGTAGCTTTATAAATACCAGGTTTTGTTGGCTTATGAACCTTACTCCAATTTAGTTCTTCATTTAAGTTGTTAACATCATCAAGGATGTCTAACAAATTTGCTTGATTTTTTTCTGGTGTTGATTCAAACCTTTCAGTTAAATACATAAATTCACCACTTGAGTTGACAGCAAAATATAAAATAATATTCATTTTCATTTCCTTCTTTCTTAAACATTAGAAAAATAATAGTTCAACAGATTTCCGCAATTATAACAATACAATTGAACACTATCTTTCTTTTTATCAACACTTGCAGCAGCAATCATATCTACTGTTTCCAAGTGCTTTAGCATATCTTTTATATAAATCCATCTAAAATGTTCTTTTTGTAAAGAAACCGGGACATCCTCCGAAAAATTCTTAGATATCACGCAAATTCTCATGTTTGGTTGCAATACAAGTAGGGCACGCAACTCGTTGATGAACTCATCTCTTTTGAATACTTGTCCTTCATATAAATTCGCAACCACCATTTTAGTGGATAAATTTTTTATTTTTTTACCTGTAAATTGTCCTTTCTTTTGAAAATCTAATATCATAAGACCTCCTTTAATTTCTCATATATTCTGCAATAATGTCGTCCCAGATATCATTATCTGCGACATTACAATCTTTTCTTTTATTGAATACTTGAGCCAAATTCATAGCTTCTTCTTCAGATAATTTAATATTTCTATCTTCAGCTTGGTTCATAGCATCTTCTTTGTATTTTCTAAGTAAATATTCTTGAAAATTTTCTTCAGTCATTTTTTGAGGTTCTTCTAAGGCTTTTTCTAGTTCTTCCCCGGTGCATTTACAGTATCTTGAAGCATCTTCTAAGGCTTGATTATGATAAGCAAACCAATCAAATAATTTTCTTAGGGTATTTTGAGTGTTTTCCATATTATATTTCTCCGTTTTTTTATATTTTTTCATTATCTTTTTCTCTTATTAAAAATTTACCTTTTTTATTTTTTACTTTTATTTTTTTGTTGAATGGACTTCAATTGTATTTTCATTTACTTTTTTAAATACAAAACTTAATCTGGCGACATCTCTTAAGGCTTGCATGGATTCAATTACATCTTCGACAGAATCAGCGAAAATTGTTCTCCAATCTTCATTATATTTTATCAAAATTTGTTTCATACCTTTTCCTCCTACACTTTTCCTTGTTTTTTCTTGTACTTCTTGTTTTTCTTTATTACTCTTTGTCTTATGTTGAGTATTATAAGAAGCCTGTTCATTTATAATATGAATATAATGGTTCTTGATTAATTTTTCACTAATGATTTCGTTGTAACTAGTTGATGTGTATGGAAGTTCCTCACTTAACATATTTATAATATCGATTGCACTTGAATTTCTAAACGCATCAATAACTGCGTCTAATGTATCTCTTGTATTTTGGTCAATGTCGAATTTATTAAAATAACAGGTCTTAACTTCCAAATGGTTATCATTATTTATTATTACGTATTCATACTCGACTTCTTTAGGAATATTCATGCTAATATGTCCCCGGTATTTTTTCCAAACTTTTGGAATTACAGCATGATGACCCCATTTTTCAAAATGGTCTTTAAAAAGTTCTTTGCCATCAAATGCATAGGTGTATCCTTTTGCAAGGAACAAAAAGCATTGTAATTTCATTTCGGAAATTATAATGCCTTTGTCATTGCACTCATTAATGAAATATCTGCAAATATCGTATACGTCGTACATTTTATACTGTTCCTTCTTCCTTAAATTTTTGTCTTAATTGTTCTTTTGCTTTTATGAGCATGTATAACCACAATTCAAATTTAGAATTTAATTGTTCTCCTAAACTTGAAAAATCAACTTCACTTCTTAAATCTCTGAAGCCTTTCATATCTTCACTATGAATAGCAAAATGGATGTATTGTTCTTGATTTTCTGAAATGTAAAATGTTCTTAAAAGTAAGACTGCAAATTTTAGAAATTGGTCTTCATTATCTTCAGTGAAAACATCATCGTTTTCAATTTCATTCCAAAAAGGTTTTTGTCTTGCTAACCAAATGATATAATCAGCAACTTCTTCACCATCTGTGCTTTCGTTATTTTTAAACATATCAATAATATGTTCTTTAATAGTTTTTTCAGCAGCTTCGTTTGAACGTACGTATTTGTCATCACTGAAGGCTTTACATTTTTCAGAAAAGTATCCAGTATCCATTGTTTCCCATGAATAATCCCAAGTAGGACAGAAAGTCATATTAAAAACAGCCCATCCAGTGTCACCATTAATGAAAATGCTGTTTTTTCTAAACAAGAATTCAGCACCATAATATTTAGAATTAGGGTCTTTGAACGACAATACTTGAGTATCATCGTCCAACACCTTAAGTTCAGCTACATGATTTTTTAAAATTTGTTCATATGTTTTATTTGTTTTCATTTTTTTATATCCTTTCTTTATTTCAAATCAAGTTCTTTTGATTTTTTTCTTATTGCTTCAAGAAACTCATCAAAATTGATATCTTCATTGAAGTGAAAACTAAACTTTAATGCATTAGCTATTTTATGACGAAGCGTTCGTGTTTTTACAAAATCAACAGATGAATAAATCACCTTATCATATCCATATATTGAAATTGATTCATTTGTTTCTTCTTGAATTTTTAAATTGTATTTTTCGAATATTTCATCTGATGTTTTGTTTTCTAAATACAATAATTTTTTATTTACAGGACGTAAATCCATTTCATTTACTTTTTTCTTTATTGCATCAAGATAATCATTGAAATCAATACCTTCGTCAAAATAAAAAATACATTCCAGAATACATTTTGAAGTTTTGTAATTGCAAAAATTAATACATGTGTTCATGCTTTTACAATCATTAGCTATCAAAATACAATCATCTGTATTTTTTAAGTATTTCGTTTGAATTCATTTTTTATCCTTTCTTTAATCATTTTCACCAAAGGGGAATTTATAGCTATTCATTTCACAGTTTTTCATAATTTCTTCATAAGCACTTTTCTTTACATATTTCCAAGATACAATTTTTTTGTTGTATATCTTTTCGTATTCATTAACTACAGTTTGACAAGCATCAAATAATTTGTTTTTGAAGTATTCAGGATTGTCTGGAAACTTCATAGCATCCTCGTAGTTAAGTTCAGCAAAATATGGATGCTTATTTTTGTCATACATGACAATATATACTGTAAGTGTATAAACGATTTGTTTTTCTAATTCTTTCATAGTTGATATTTTCTCCTTTATTAATTAAGTGTTGATGTGTAATAAAATAGAAGTCCTACAAAAATAAGTAAAAGTCCTTCCATTCTATATGGATAATATCTTTTCCCATTTCTTTTTCTTTCTCTTTTTAGAAGTAGGGGAATCGATAGTATTGCACAGACTATAGCTGCTATAAAATGACATTTATTCATCGGCTTCTGCTGATGGATAAGCTTTATCATAATAAGCTCTAACCATCTTATTTTTTTTATCTCTTAAATTAATGTTGTCTTGAATGAATTTTCTTAATAACAATAATCTTTCTTTTTGTTCTTTATTATTTGAATCTTCTTTTTTGATTCTTTCAATAAACTCATCAACATCTTTAATATCGCTTTGACCTACAAAAAAATCACAATTTCGCTCTTTAATTCTGATAAAATTTTGTACTTCTCTATTGAAGTCTTTTTTTGCATTTTTTCTAAGTAAAAGAACTCCATTAGGATAAGCATGTTCAAAATAAAGTTGAACACCATCAACAAAATCCTTTTTACTATAATCGTTAGCATCAGCTTTTGAGATTTCAAAATCTCTCAAGTCACAGACTTCTTCGAAGTATTTTTCAGTTTCTTCTGTAATTTTTACAGAGCCACCGTAATAATATTGAGAATTAGCTCTAGAAATCAACCAAGAATTATCTGTTTTTTCTGTGGCTTCTTTAATGATTCTATCTAAAATTGTTTGTCCTTCTTTAGTGCTACGAAGTTCGATATGATAAGTATCTACCATGTGGATATTTCCATTTTCATCAAAGAATGGTAGCCACCAGTCTTGAGTTTGGTCATCTAATCTTCTATCACTTTTTAACCCTGGAATTTTCCATCTTGGCACTGTTGCTTTGTATAATCCATATTCATTAATCATTTTTCTTCTCCTTTGAGGGGCTACCTCTTACCTTTATTACATTGTTTTCAACTGTAAATTTTTATGTTTTTTTAGTATCTTTTATATTTTTATAATATTATTTTTACTTCATAACTCATTCAATTTAATCATTATATCTTACCTCTAGCAATCTTCTAAATATACTGTAATTAATTCTAACTTGTTATTTTCATTAATAAACGCTACAGCAATGAAATATGTATCAAGAGCTGCATTTTCAAATCCATATTCTTTTTCAATTTTATGTTCAACGTTGTTAGAAGTTAAAAACTCCTCTAATTCATCTTTCATTTCATAATCTTCCGCTTCATCTTCTCTACAAGTAGAAAATCTAGCATTTCCATCATCATAATATCTATCAATAATTTCATTGATTTGTTCTCTAATTGTCATTTTTCATTCTCCTCTTGAATAAGTTCGGCACATTCTTCCATTTCTGCATAGTCAAAATAGTCACTACCGAAAATTTCTATTCCTTCTTTGATAGCTTCTTCTTTACTATCAGCTTCAAATAGCACACTTGCCCATAATCTATATTTTGCCATGATTATTTTCCTTCTTTCTTACATTAATTTTATTTTTTCTAATTTTTTGCTTTTTCAAATTCTTTTTTATCAATAAATTCTGTTATAAATCTACTTTTAGTATTTTGAGTAACTTGATAAATAACGTTTTGAACACAACCTAAAATATTATCTTCAAAATTACGTGGGTTTTTATATGCATTTCCATCAGCAACATCTATATGCACATCAGAATACATTTTTTCACCATTTTCAAATGTGAATCTTAAATAAACGATGAATGTAAAATAGGGGATATTCATTTAACTTCTCCTTTCTTTGTTTCACGAAATGCAGTAACCACTGTAAGTTCTTTTATTTCTTTTTTATGTTCTAAATGTAATAAACTACCAAATTTATCAGATGCAATAGCATTCTTTGCTCCTGCATCAATGTATTTTTGAAGTGTTTTTTTAGAAATATAAAATTTACTACAATCAATCACTACATCAATTTTTTCTTCTTTGATTTCTCTTAAAATTTTTTGAGTATCTAAAGTGGGATAAATATTAATACCTTTTCCATCCACCCAAATTGTATTATCGGTGTAGTCAAATTTTTTATATAAAGGATATTTTCCTTGACCAGCATCATATTTTAATAGACTTACAATCCATTTTGGCTCTGTTTGGTCGCAGATAGTTATGATGTCAAAATCTTCAGCTTTAAATAACTGAGCAAAAGATAATCGTCCAACACGACCAAATCCAATAATCATTACTCGTTTTTTCATGTTTTTTTCCTTTCTAAATATATTTGTGTTAATTCTTCTTCACTGCTGACTCCAAAATGTACACATAAATTTCTAATCGTTAGTTTCATGCTTTGAGTTTCATAACGATAATTGTGAACATCATCCAAAATTGTTGAATATTTATGTTCTAACTCATCGCAGTATCTCTCTAAGTCATTTGTATAAGATGTGAAATCTGTATAATCTTCTTTTTTAGGTCTAATCATAAGATTGTTCCCTTTAACACATAGAAATTGTGACATCAGCATCATTCTTTAATACGAAAATATCATCAAATCTGGAGCTTTTTTTGAAGTCAATATACGGTTCTAAAAATTGAATCAAATTATAAAGTTCGAATAGATAACTATTATTTAAAATATAATAAGCCGTCATATAGAGTTCTTTATCTTCTTTTAATTCTCCATTTTTATTTACAAATTGACTTGTAAAATCAGCGACTTTACTTCCTTTTTTCAATTTACTGAAAAACTCATTTTTGATTTCATCTACAATTGGTTGAATATCATTGATTTTGAAACCCTTGAATGTTTCATCCGTTTTTAGATTGAATTGTAATCCTTGTTTGATGAGAGCTTCTATAACAGAAACAGGGCATCCATTGTTTTCAAAAACTTGATACTCACCATCTTTTGTACTTAAATACATTCTTTTGCTCATATTTTTACCTACTTTTCTACTTTGATTTTTGTAATGCTGTTTTCTTTGATAACGATAAAGCGTGTCAATCTATACTTTTTAGCTGTATTAATCATGTTTTGAGTCCCTTTAGTTGGAAGCTCAGGTTGAAAAGCAATAAGCATATCAGAATATTTTGCCATATCATTGTTTCTAATAGGACCAGCAGCTTTTCCAAATTGTTTCCAATCGGCTTTAAATTCCATGCAAGACATGTTATGTTCATGTGCATATTGTTTAGCTAATGAGTCAACTCCATTAGCACCGCCTTGGACAATTTCAATCTCATCATTATTCATGTTACGTTGAATATCCATGCTGCGGAACAGCTCCACAGACATCTGCCACAGCTTCTCGTACCAGTCGGCGCTCTCCTCGGGGCGGCAGACCACGATCATCTCCTGCTTCTCGAACTGGTGGATGCGGTAGATGCCGCGCTCCTCGATGCCGTGTGCGCCCTTCTCCTTGCGGAAGCAGGGGCTGTAAGAGGTCAGGGTCAGGGGCATCTTGCTCTCGTCCAGCGTCTGGTCGATGAAGCGGCCGATCATGGTGTGCTCGCTGGTGCCGATCAGGTACAGGTCCTCACCCTCGATCTTGTACATCATGGCGTCCATCTCGGGGAAGGACATGACGCCCTGCACCACGTTGCCGTGCATCATGAAGGGCGGGATGACGTAGGTAAAGCCCTTGTTGATCATAAAGTCGCGGGCGTAGGCCAGCACAGCCTCGTGCAGGCGTGCAATGTTGCCCAGCAGGTAGTAGAAGCCGTTACCGGCCACGCGGCCTGCGGCGTCCATATCGATGCCGTCAAAGCTCTCCATGATCTCGGTGTGGTACGGGATGGGGAAATCCGGCACGACAGGCTCGCCGAAGCGCTGTGCTTCCACGTTGTAGGTATCGTCCGGGCCGATGGGCACGCTGGGGTCGATCATCTGGGGAATGGAGTACATGATCTCCTGAATGCGGGCAGACAGTGCCTCCTCTTCCTTCTCCAGCTCTGCCATCTTGTCGGCGTCCGCCTTGACGGCGGCGTTGTTGGCGTCGATCTGTGCCTGCAGCTCAGCCTTCTGTGCCTCATCAGTGCACTTCTTCAGTTGACCGAACAGCGGGCCGTTGGCCTTGCTCAGCTTGTTGCGGGCGGCCTTCAGGGCCTCCACTTCCTTCAGGGCTGCGCGGTACTTGGCATCCTTTTCGATGACCTCGTCCACCAGCGGCAGCTTTGCATCCTGAAACTTCTTTTTGATGTTTTCCTTAACGGCGTCCGGGTTCTCGCGGACAAATTTGATATCCAGCATGATTGACTCTCCTTAACTCTATTGGGCTTGCAGCGGTGCGCCTGGGGCTTTCCGCTGCCGTTCAAAGGCGGCAGTTCCCGCCTTGGATCGCATGATTATTCGGTTTCCATCTGGTACTGTCCCAGCAGGTTTGCAAAGGCGCGCAGCTGCTCGTCGGAGTAAAAATGCACCGTCAGCTTGCCTTTGCCGCCGTGGTAGGCTACGTTCACCTCGCTGCCCAGCACCTGCTTCAGGCTCTCCTCCACCTCCACCGGCAAAGTGCCGCGGGGTGCGGGTTCGCGGGGCTCCTTGGCGGGCTTTGCCATCTTTTTGCAAAGCGCCTCGGCCTGACGGACGTTCAGCTGGTTGTCCGCGATGATCTGCGCGGCTTCGGCCTGCAATTCCGGTGTGGGCAGACCCAGCACCACCTTGGCGTGGCCGGTATTAATAAAACCGCTCTTCAGCAGTTCCAGCACTGTTTCCGGCAGGTTGAGCAGACGCAGACTGTTTGCCAGTGCGCTGCGGCTCTTGCCCAGCTTGCGGGCGGCCTGCTCCTGTGTCAGGTCGCAGCGGGTCATCAGCTCCCGGATGCCGGCAGCTTCTTCCACCGGGTCCAGATCCTCGCGCTGTAAATTTTCCACCAGCGCCAGCTCCATGGCCTGCTCGTCGGACACATCCTTGATGACCACCGGCACCTCGGTAAGACCCGCCATGCGGGAGGCGCGCCAGCGGCGCTCGCCTGCCACGATGCTGTAACCGCCCATGGGTCTTGGCCGCACCGCGATGGGCTGCAACAAGCCGTGCTCGGCGATGCTGGCAGCCAGCTCACTGAGGGTCTCCTGCTCAAAGGTCTTGCGGGGCTGGTCGGGGTCCGGCTCGATCTCGCGCAGCGGCAGCGTTTCCACCGCTGCGTGCTCTGACTCAAAGACCGGTGCTGCGTCCTCAAACAGACTGTCCAGCCCGCGTCCGAGCCCTCCTTTTCCTCTTGCCATTGTTTACCTTGTTCCCCCTGTTTTAATCTTCCAGAGCATTTTTCGCCGGCTCTGCGGCGGGTGCAGCCTTTGCGCGGGACTTCTTAGGTTCCTGCGGGCGGTTGTGCTTGACGAATTCGATGGCCAGATCCATGTAGGCCTCGCTGCCCTTGCCCTTTGGCTCGTAGAAATTGATGGGCTGGCCGTAGCTGGGCGCCTCCGAAATGCGGATGGAGCGCGGGATGGTGGTCTTGTACACCTTGGAGCCGAAATACTTCTGCA
>OKRY01003456.1_pt1 | contig 11618 bp, 9 predicted proteins | sample 1601121 | NCBI WGS metagenome assembly OKRY01 (sample SAMEA3541546, study PRJEB24748) | human gut metagenome | biome: human gut; feature: human-associated habitat; material: faeces | place: China | collected 2012
ATTTACCAGCGATTTGCTTATAACTGATAGTCTTAGGAGTACAGTTCCAATTGATTATCCGGGATATCCTGCTGACGGATGAAAACAAAAACGGGATTCTGGAAGCCGGCGAGCATGCGCATCTGACCTTTATCATCCAAAACAACGGCTCAAGAAATATCACGCAGATAATGCCCCAGTTGAAAGGGAAAAAGGAAGCCAAGCGAATCCGTAATTCGGAAACTATCTCTATTTCCCATATCAAACCAGGAGAAGAAATCCGGTATCGGGTCAATTTACTGGGAACATCTCAACTGAAAGAAGGGAAAGCCGTTTATCAGATCCGTCTGGAAGATAACCAAGGGCAGGATTTATATGAAGAGGATTTTTCTTTTCCGACAAATAAAAGGCTATAAAAACATAAAGGAGCTCTTTTCACAAAGAACTCCTCCACTCTCTTAACTAACTTAATGCTTGAAGTAGTATTACCTATAGGACTTCAAGTCTGAATTTTACTAAGGAAATGACTATTTATAATTCTATGGCGCAAATATAGGAATATTTTTCTATACGAGAAAAGTCCTATATATGCGCCATCTACTTATAAATCGTTAAAGATACTCAATGAAACTGCATTGTTACGCCATAAGTAACCTCATCCGAACATCTGGCGTACCCGTTCGATTCCGCGAACCAGTACATCCACTTCCTCACGGGTATTATAAAAGGAGAAAGAGGCGCGGACTGTTCCTTCGATTCCCAACGCCTGCATCAGCGGCTGCGCACAATGATGCCCTGTACGGACAGCGATACCCAAGCGGTCAAGCAACATGCCCATATCATAGTGATGGATATTTCCAACCAGGAAAGAAATGACAGCACCTTTGTCTGCCGCCTCACCGAAAATACGCATGCCTTCAATTTGTTTCAACTGAGCGGTAGCATATTCCAATAAATCTTGTTCCTGTGCTGCAATCCGATCCATACCAATCTTTTCCACATAATGCAAAGCTTCAGCCAAAGCTGTACTGCCAATATAATCAGGAGTACCGGCCTCAAACTTAAATGGCAATTCATTAAAGACCGTTTTCTCGAACGAAACGGTAGCAATCATCTCTCCACCGCCCTGATACGGAGGAAGTTTATCCAGCCATTCTTCTTTTCCATACAAAACACCAATACCTGTCGGACCATAAATCTTATGTCCGGAGAAAACGAAGAACTCGGCATCCAAATCCTGTACATCTACTTTCATGTGAGGCGTTGACTGCGCACCATCAACCAATACCGGAACGCCCTGTTCGTGAGCAATGGCAATGATTTCCTTTACCGGGTTTACCGTACCCAATACATTGGAAACTTGCGTAACGGCTACCAGGCGTGTCTTCTCAGTAAATAACTTTCGATATTCATCAAGCAATAATTCCCCTTTATCGTTCATCGGAATTACCCGCAAAGATATACCTTTCTTGGCCGCCTGAATTTGCCAAGGCACAATGTTGGAGTGATGTTCCATGACAGAAACAATCACTTCATCGCCGGCAGACATGCATTCATCGGTAAAGCTACTTGCAACCAGGTTAATGGATTCGGTAGTTCCTCGTGTAAAGATAATCTCATTTGAAGAACGGGCATTCAGGAAACGCTGAACGGTACGGCGTGCTTCTTCGTGCGCCTCAGTTGCTTCCTGACTCAAGAAATGAACTCCGCGATGAATATTCGCGTTTACATTATAATAACCGTTTTCAATCTTCTCAACAACGCAACGCGGTTTCTGCGTTGTTGCTGCATTATCCAGATAAACCAATGGTTTGTTGTAAACCTGATGGGACAGAATCGGGAAATCTTCCCGAATGGATTGTATATCGAAAGTCATCATCTTATCTATTAAATTCATTATTGATAACAACCCACAAAGATACAATGTTTAATCGATATATGTATAAATCAGCAAGGACAGGATCAGCCGGGTACAAAAAAGGCCGCCTTTCCTACCGCCGTAGGTAAAAGCAGCCCATACTAAAATAGAAATATTTAAAGGATAAATTGGCTTGTTGTTTACGTCAGCAAAAATAAATACGACATATGACAACAAGATGACAAAAGTATGTCATTTTATCCTTTGCGCTCTTTCATTATTTACAGATCCGACAACCGGCACATTTAGCCAATTCACCTCGGAAACGTTTCTCTACCAATTTATGCAGGCGATCTTTCAAGGCTTCCAGACGAACATGTTCGATTACATCCGATGTAAAGGCAACACTAAGCAACATCCGTGCTTCGTCGCGGGAAATACCTCGGCTCTGCATATAGAAAAGTGCGTTCTCGTCCAACTGACCGGTACTCATACCATGTGAACATTTCACATCGTCGGCATAAATTTCCAACTGAGGTTTGCTGTACATCCGGCATTCGCGGGTAGCACACAAGTTTCGGTTGGTCTGATAAGCTTCTGTCTTGTCGGCACCTTGCTCAACCAGGATTCTACCACTGAACGCACCAATTGCACGATCGTTCAAGACATTCTTGAAGAGTTCATTGCAAGTACAATGAGGCACTTTATGATGTACTAAAGAATAAGTATCCAACTGCTGTTCCTTATCCAACACAGACATACCACAAAGAGAAAGATCAGCGCCTTCTCCTTCCAACGAGACGAAATAATTATTACGAGTCAATCCGTTTGTCAGTGTAACACCATTCACAACGACACTCGAATGAGCTTCCTGACGAACAAACAGATTAGAGAAACGGGTTGTCGATACCGAACTTTCCTCCAAATCATAATAATCAGCACGAGCATTAGCTCCGGCAAAGATTTCAATCACCTGGTTAGAGAAGAATTTCACATCATCGATGCTATGGTCACACACCAACAGACGAGCTTCAGCATTCTCTTCTACGATAAAGAGAATACGGCGATTGGCCATTGTATCAACATCACTACGGAAAATATTCACTAACTGGATAGGACGTTCCACCACCGTATGCTTCGGAACATATACAACGAAACCATCTTGCGCCAACATCGTATTCAAGGCAACAACACCATTTGACGATGTCTGTGCCAGTTTACCATAATAGCGGGCAGCAATCTCCGGATATTCGGAAGCAAAACGGCATAAGCCTCCGGCATAAACACCTTCGGGCAGATGCGCTTTCGGTAATTCCTTATCGTAGAAAGAATCATTCACCACAAAATAAAGTGAGGTGCTCAGATTAGGAACATCACAGTGAAACACGTCATACGGATTGACCGGAATATTCAGCCGATTGATATTGATCCCATAATCGGGAGCAAAAGCCTTTTCCACATCCGTATATTTATAATCTTCGCCCTTCAACGACGGAAAGCCCAGCCGCTCGAAATCGGCGAATGCCTGCGCACGCAAAGCATTCAATACCGGTACACTCTTGCGGCAGATCAAATCCTCGTACTGGGTAAAGAGATCAATGTATTGTTGTTCTGCTTTCATAAGTCTCCCATCTCCTTCTTGATCCAGTCGTAACCTTTTTCTTCCAGTTCGAGAGCCAGCTCCGGACCTGCGGTCTTGACAATACGACCTTTATAAAGCACATGTACAATGTCCGGTTTAATATAATCCAGCAAACGCTGATAGTGAGTAATCACGATGGTCGCATTATTGGCTGTCTTCAACTTGTTTACTCCACTTGCCACAATTCGCAAGGCATCAATATCCAAACCCGAATCCGTCTCATCAAGGATGGAAAGTTTCGGTTCAAGCATCGCCATCTGGAAAATCTCATTACGTTTCTTTTCACCACCCGAAAAACCTTCATTCACACTTCGGCTTGCCAGCTTGTTGTCTAATTCAACAATTGCCCGCTTTTCACGCATCAGTTTCAGGAACTCTGTAGCCGAAACCGGTGGCAGGCCATTATATTTCCGGTGTTCGTTGACGGCTGCACGCATGAAGTTTACCATACTTACACCCGGAATTTCCACCGGATACTGGAAACTCAAGAACAGACCTTCACGGCTACGGTCTTCCGGAGACAACTCCAACAGGTTCTTCCCATTGAACGTTACTTCACCTTCTGTTACTTCAAAGGCCGGATTTCCCACCAAGACACTACTCAATGTACTTTTTCCCGATCCATTCGGTCCCATGATAGCATGAACTTCTCCAGCCTTTACCGAAAGGTTGATACCTTTCAGTATCTCTTTGCCATTCACATTGGCATGTAAATTCTTTATCTCTAACATATTTTGCTTTCCTCCTTAATATCTGTAATAATAGTCCTGATCCTATCAGTTGACCCGATCTATCCCTGCAGTAGGTCATTGACGATCAACAATCACCCCTAAAACCTTGCAGCTGCTGCTTGACGATTGACAATCACCCCGCGCGACCTTGCAACGACTGTCTGACGATCGACAATCACCCCACGCGACCTTGCAACGGCTGTCTGACGATCGACAATCACCCCACGCAACCTTGCAACGGCTGTCTGACGATCGACAATCACCCCGCGCAACCTTGCAACCGTTCCGATCTCGATCATGATCCGCTGCGGCATCGTTACTTTTTACCCTACGCTACCTTCCAGCGAGATACTTAACAGTTTCTGTGCCTCAACAGCAAACTCCATCGGAAGCTTATTCATGACTTCACGAGCATAACCATTGACAATCAAACCCACTGCTTCTTCAACGGAAATTCCTCGCTGCTGGCAATAAAACAACTGCTCTTCACTGATCTTACTTGTCGTCGCTTCATGCTCGACCACTGCCGTTTCATTCTGAATATCGGCATACGGGAAAGTGTGTGCTCCGCAAGTAGGACTCAACAATAAACTATCGCACTGGCTATGATTACGAGCACCTTCCGCACGTGGAGAAATCTTCACCAGACCTCTGTAACTATTCTGACTATGACCGGCAGATATTCCTTTTGAGACAATTGTACTCCGGGTATTCTTTCCCAGATGAATCATCTTTGTTCCTGTATCAGCCTGCTGATAATTATTCGTTACGGCGACTGAATAAAACTCGCCTACCGAATGATCACCAGCCAAGACACAACTCGGATATTTCCATGTAATCGCAGAACCTGTCTCTACCTGAGTCCATGAGATTTTACTGTAATCACCTTTACACAAGCCTCTCTTTGTTACGAAGTTGTAAATACCGCCTTTTCCGTCTTTATCTCCCGGATACCAATTCTGTACTGTCGAATATTTCACTTCTGCATGATCATGAGCAACAATCTCGACAATAGCTGCATGCAATTGGTTTTCATCGCGCATCGGAGCAGTACAACCTTCCAAATAACTAACGTAAGCCTCATCATCGGCCACGATTAATGTACGTTCAAACTGTCCGGTATTGGCGGCATTAATACGGAAATACGTACTCAACTCCATCGGACAACGAACACCTTTCGGAATATACACAAATGAACCATCAGAAAATACAGCCGAATTCAAAGCCGCAAAGAAGTTATCCCGATAACTAACAACGCTTCCCAAATACTTCTTCACTAAATCCGGATGATTCTGTACCGCCTCACTGAACGAACAGAATATAATACCTTTCTCAGCCAAGTTCTCCTTAAACGTTGTCTTGACAGAAACGCTGTCCATAACGGCATCGACAGCCATTCCGCTCAATACCTTTTGTTCTTCCAAAGGAATTCCCAGCTTGTCGAAGGTTTTCAGCAATTCTGGATCAACTTCTTCCATACTTTTCGGTCCGTCTTTCTTAACAGGAGCCGCGTAATAAATAATATCCTGATAATCGATAGGCGGAATTTTCAGCAAAGCCCAGTCCGGCATTTCTAATGTTTGCCAATAACGGAAAGCACGCAAGCGGAACTCAAGCAACCATTCCGGTTCATGCTTCTTGGCAGAAATAATCCGAACGGTCTCTTCATCCAGCCCTCGATGGATCACATCTGTATCTATATCCGTAACGAATCCATATTTATATTCCCCATTCGTTACTTCATTCAACACGCTATTTGAATCTTGCATATATACATTATATTATATAAGAAAAACCATTCACTCTTCTAAACTAAACAAGTTAGAAGGGAAAATGGTTGGAACAATCTGTTTAACGGAACCATAAAAACGAGACTCGACTTTCTGTTCCCGTGGAATCAAAACGGATCCTCGGTCAATGTATTCCAGAACATTTATCGTCAAACTCAAGAAAAACATCATAAACATAAAGCCGAACAAACCTCCCAACAAATGGTTCAGTATACCTAGCGGTGTCACTCCTACTAATTTACTCAACAAATCACCTGTCAGCTTCAATACTCCAATGATCAGCATAAAACCAAACAGATAACTCAATACTGTTACTCCATAATCAGGGAACCAACCAAGCGCCAGAATATATCCGCGCAACCAATCGGCTACCTGTGCACAGCAGAAGATGGCAATCACCAGGGCTATAAGTGAAACAACCTGTTTGATGACTCCATCAAACAGGCCTTTCACAAAACCGAATCCAGCCAGACACAACAAGATCACGTCTAACCAGTTCATCACATTATAATGTCTTTTTGATTTCTGTTTCCTCGTAAGCCTCGATCACGTCTCCGATCTGAATATCATTAAAGTTAGTGATGTTCAAACCACAGTCCTGACCAGCTACAACTTCCTTCACATCATCTTTGAATCGCTTCAAAGAACCCAGTTCTCCCGAGTAAATAACGATACCATCGCGAATCAAACGAATCTTGTTGCTGCGCTTGATCTTTCCTTCCTTCACCAAACATCCGGCAACAGAACCAACCTTGGAAATCTTAAATACCTGCTGTACTTCCACATTGGCAGTAATTTCCTCACGAATTTCCGGAGAAAGCATACCTTCCATTGCACTCTTCACTTCGTTGATCGCGTCATAGATAATTGAATACAGACGAATTTCTACACCTTCCTTCTCTGCATTCCGACGTGCCAACAATGACGGACGTACCTGGAAACCGATAATAATCGCGTTCGAAGCTGCTGCCAAAACAACATCCGATTCAGAAATCTGTCCGACTGCTTTATGGATCACATTCACCTGAATCTCTTCTGTTGACAAACGAATCAATGAATCAGACAACGCCTCAACAGATCCGTCCACATCACCTTTAACGATGACATTCAATTCCTGGAAGTTACCCACAGCAATACGACGACCAATATCGTCCAATGTAAGCATCTTCTGGGTACGCAAGCCCAATTCACGTTGTAACTGTTCACGACGATTGGCAATCTCACGAGCTTCCTGATCTGTTTCCAATACATTAAACGTATCACCTGCCTGAGGTGCACCATTCAAACCTAAGATCAATACCGGTTCTGAAGGTCCTGCCTCCTGTACTCGCTGGTTACGTTCGTTGAACATCGCTTTGATACGACCATAATGGGTTCCTGCCAAAACGATATCTCCCATCTTCAACGTACCATTCTCTACCAATACTGTAGAAACATAACCACGTCCTTTGTCCAAAGAAGATTCAATGATAGAACCAACAGCACGACGTTTCGGATTTGCCTTCAAATCCAGCAAGTCCGCCTCCAACAGCACTTTTTCCAACAAATCTTCTACACCGATGCCTTTCTTGGCAGAAATTTCCTGGCACTGATATTTACCACCCCAGTCTTCTACCAGATAATTCATATTGGCAAGTTCTTCCTTGATTTTATCCGGATTTGCATGAGGTTTATCAATCTTGTTAATAGCAAAAACAATAGGTACACCTGCTGCAGAAGCATGATTGATGGCTTCCACCGTCTGAGGCATGACACTATCGTCGGCTGCTACAATAATAATAGCGATATCTGTTACTTTTGCTCCGCGAGCACGCATAGCCGTAAAGGCTTCATGACCCGGTGTATCCAAGAAAGTAATACGACGGCCGTTCGGCAACTTCACATTATAAGCACCAATATGCTGAGTGATACCACCCGCTTCACCGGCAATCACATTCGCATTACGGATATTATCCAGCAACGAAGTCTTACCATGGTCAACGTGTCCCATCACCGTAACAATCGGTGGACGCGGAACCCAATCTTCTTCGTTATCTTCATCTTCATCTGCCTTGATTGCTTCAACTACATCAGCACTTACATATTCTGTCTTGAAACCGAACTCTTCAGCAACAATATTAATTGTTTCAGCATCCAGACGCTGGTTGATAGAAACCATAATACCGATACTCATGCAAGTCGCTATGACTTTCGTAACCGGCACATCCATCATATTAGCCAAATCGTTAGCCGTAACGAATTCGGTTAATTTCAGGATTTTGCTTTCCATTTCCTCCTGCTCCATCAGCTCATGTTCACGCTTCTGGATTGCATCACGTTTATCACGACGATATTTTGCACCTTTGTTGCTCTTGTTACTCTTATTCGTCAGCCGGGCTAATGTTTCCTTGATTTGCTTCTGTACATCCTCTTCACTGACTTCCGTCTTTACCGGTTTCTTCAACCGAGGCTTACGGTCATCCCGATTATTCCCATTTTGACGATAGTTATTACCACCACCATTAGCTACATTGGCAACATCCACACGATCTTTCTTGATACGTTTACGTTTCTTCTTGCCATCACCTTCTTCATTGGATGCCATGTTCGCTTTAGGGGTTCCACCTTGCTGTTTATTCTGATCCTTTTTAAAATTCGGCTGTCCAGGACGATTATTACCTTGTTTCTCGTCACGTTCTTTCCGTTTTTCTTCTTTCGACTTCTTCTTCGGACGAGTTGACTGATTAAGTGCTTCCAAATCAATTTTACCCGTAACTTTGATATTCGATTCAAACTTAGGAGTACTCAATCGGAATAATTCACTATCGTTCTTATCGGCCGATGTCGTTGATGAACCCGATCCCACTGGTTGACTTTTTTCTTCTTTTGGAGCGACCATTTCCGGCTGCTTCTCTTCAGCTTTCTCTTTATTCACAATATTTATTTTTACTTCTTCTTTCTCATTCTGTTGTTCCACTTTTTCTACGGCAGGCACGACTTTTTCTTCTTGCTGAACGACAGGTTCAGGATCTTTATCAACCGAAGCTGAGGCGGAAACGGCCTCAGGTATGATCTCGTCCTTCTTTTCCGGTTCTAAATTGATGTGACCTTTCATCACGATCTTCGGACGAAATTCTTCTGGAACCTCTGTTTTTATTTCTTGGGGCTGTTCTTCTTTTACGACAGCAGCCGTACTTTTCTTATTATGTATATGCGAAGCTTCACGCTTAATCTCCGCATCAGGCATATTCTTTCCAAACTCCTTTACGAGCAAAGCATACTGTTCATCACTCAACCGGGTATTCGGATTGGACTCAACCTCCGGATAACCATTCTTATGCAGGAACTCAACCACCGTGTTCAGTCCTACATTCATTTTTTTCAATACTTGTTGTAATCTTATAGGCATACTAAACTTTGTCGTAACACTTAATCATTAATTTTCATCATCCTCAAATTCGGCAGCCAAGATTGACAAGACATCATCAACTGTCGATTCTTCCAAGTCAGCCCGCTCTACCAATTCATCTCTCGGAATTGCCAATACACTCTTAGCTGTATAGCAACCGATATTCTTCAGAGCGTCAATTACCCAACCATCTATTTCATCAGCAAATTCATCCAAATAAATATCTTCTTCATCAGCACCATCGATATCGCGGAATACATCAATTGTATATTCTGTCAACATACAAGCCAATTTGATATTCAAACCGCCTTTACCAATAGCCAATGAAACTTCTTCCGGACGCAAATAGACTTCTGCGCGTTTCTCTTCTTCATTAACCCGGATAGAAGATATCTTAGCGGGGCTCAATGCTCGCTGGATAAACAAGGATATATTAGATGTATAATTGATCACATCGATATTCTCGTTTCTCAACTCCCGTACGATACCATGAATACGAGAACCCTTCATTCCCACACAGGCACCTACCGGATCGATACGATCGTCATAAGATTCAACAGCAACCTTGGCACGTTCTCCCGGGATTCGGGCAATGGCCTTGATGGTAATCAAACCGTCATTGATTTCCGGCACTTCCAATTCGAACAAACGCTGCAGGAACAACTTGTCTGTACGAGAAAGGATAATTTTCGGATTGTTGTTGTAATTATCTACACGCTGTACGATAGCACGAGCCGTTTCTCCTTTCCGGTAGAAATCACCCGGTATCTGTTCTGTCTTCGGCAACAACAATTCATTTCCATCGTCATCAAGCAGCAACATTTCTTTCTTCCATACCTGATACACATCTGCCGAAATGATTGTACCGATTTTATCTTTATATTTAGCATAAAGGCTGTCTTTCTGCAATTCCAATATCTTGGATGCTAATGTCTGACGTAAATTCAAGATAGCACGACGTCCAAAATCGGCAAAATGAACTTCGTCTGTAATTTCCTCGCCTACTTCACAATCGGCATCAATCTGACGAGCATCCGTCAACGAAATCTCCAGATTTGAATCTTCCAATTCATCATCCGCTACGACCTTACGATTTCTCCAGATTTCAAAATCACCTTTTTCCGGATTGATGATAACATCGTAGTTTTCGTCTGTTCCGAACATTTTTGCAATCACGTTACGGAATGACTCTTCCAATACGCTGATCATCGTATCCTTATCTATATTCTTCAACTCCTTGAACTCCGCAAGGGTGTCAATCATACTGATTGTTTCCTCTTTCTTGGCCATAATCTTTCTTTACTTGAATCTTATTAGGTATTTTGTATATTTTATTTCACTATATGTATAAGGCTGGTCTTCCTCGACAGTAACCTTACGTTTGGCACCTTCCGGCTTGATCTGTTTTTCGACTGTCAGGACAATTCCGTTTTCATCAGCCGATTTCAACACACCGGTCAGTTTCACTCCTGCCGTCAACAAGACCTCTACTTCATTCCCTATATTCTTCTGGTATTGACGAAGCACTTTAAAAGGAGATGTAATTCCGGCAGAACCGACTTCTAATTCAAAATCTTCCACATCACGGTCTAAATGATCTTCCAAATACCGGCTCAGCTCAACACAATCATCAATGCATACCGACTCATCATTGTCTATTTCCACTACGATTATATTCCCGGGCTGTACTGCCACATCTACCAGATAATTGGAAGAAGATGCTAACTTCTCTTCTACCAGTTTTACAATCAATTCCTTATCTATCATACTTCGCTTTATATATAATCTGTTTTTCTATATTCCGAAGGTCTCTTCCAGAACTCTCGAAAATCGTTTGCAAAACCAACGAGAATCGTTTACAAAAGATACGGGTTCTGAAATCGGTCTTTCCTATTCCTGCACTGACAAATGACAGCTCTTTCTCTTTCGGGCTATACCAGGAATAGTTAAGACAAAAAGAGGGGACCGCCCGCCCCCTCATCATCAACACTCAATCGTCGCAAAATTACAAAAAATCAGTCACTTTTCAAATACACAACCGATATTTCCTACAACTATTCCACTATTTAGTCATTTCTTTCTCTTCTTTCGGAAGGAAAACAGTTCCTCTTCAAGAAACAACCAATGCTTGCGGGCGAAAAAAACAAAACCGCCACGATTTATTCGTGACGGTTACCTTTTGTAGCGAGACCCGGGATTGAACCGGGGACCTCATGATTATGAATCATGC
>OKRY01003458.1_pt1 | contig 11616 bp, 9 predicted proteins | sample 1601121 | NCBI WGS metagenome assembly OKRY01 (sample SAMEA3541546, study PRJEB24748) | human gut metagenome | biome: human gut; feature: human-associated habitat; material: faeces | place: China | collected 2012
CAATTAACAGGGATGTTTCCAGCTTGTTTTCAAGAACAGAGAACTGGACACCCTATCATTTCATTGAATTTTTCCATCATAATTGATATTTAAAAGTTATTACTTGCTTTTGTCGGTGCAAAGATAAGAAGAATCTGTCATTCCACCAACCCATTCTGTCTATGCGGTGATAGATGGAGTCTATTGATGTAGCGTCGGATATGTCCATCTCCCAATCGTAAGCAGCTTCGCTGAGAATCTTCAATTGTGATACTCTTGTCCTCAATCGATTCTCCCAGCCGCTCTATCATCTTATATGCTAAAGTTTTGGCAATAAGCAAGAAAAATACGAAAAAACTTTGTTGTCTTAAAATAAAGTCGTAACTTTGCAGTTGAAAATTAATAAATGGAGAAATAATATGGCAAATTATATCAGATTTGACTGGGCGATGAAACGCCTGCTTCGCAACAAGGCAAACTATGCCGTGCTGGAAGGCTTTATGTGTTCGCTGCTGAACGAGAATTTCAAGATCAACCGATTCCTGGATAGTGAGAGCAATCAGCAGACCGAGAATGATAAATTCAACAGAGTGGATATCCTGGCAGAAAATGAGAAGGGAGAATTCATCATTTTCGAGATACAGAATACCCGGGAACATACCTATTTCCACCGTATGCTCTATGGAGTTTCCAAGGTCATCACAGACAATATCAGTCTGGGCGATGATTACGACAAGGTGCGCAAGGTATATTCCATCAATATCGTGTATTTCACATTGGGACAGGCTAAGGATTATGTATATCATGGCAAGACAATGTTCCAGGGACTCCATCAGCCGGATGATATCCTGAAACTCTCCAACCGACAGAGTGAACTCTTCTTCGGTGATGAAATTTCTCAGGGTCGCAAGACGAATCGTGAGGCAGGCGATATATTCCCGGAGTATTATCTGCTCTGCGTGAACAACTTTGATAAGCTGGCGGTGAACAATCTGGATGAATGGATCGAGTTTCTCAAGACTGGCGAGATCAGCGAGGCAGCCCAGGCTCCTGGTTTGGCTGATGCCCGCAAATGTCTGGATATAGATAAGTTGACTGTAGCGGAAAAGAATGATTATGTCCGTCACATGGAGAATCTGCGCTATCAGCGCAGCGTTATCAAGACGGGTTATGATGATGGTTGGCAGAAAGGTCTTGCCGATGGACGAGAAGAAGGACGAGCTGAAGGACGAGCTGAAGGACGAGAAGAAGGACGAGCTGAAGGATTAGCTGAGGGATTAGCTGAGGGATTAGCTGAGGGTGAGAACAAGGCTAATATTGCCACAGCCCAACGCCTTCTTGCTATGGGCTTATCTACAGATCAGGTATCAGCCGCCACCCAGTTACCAATAGAGCATATTGAGAAATTGAAAAGCTCATTAGACACCAAGTAAAGTTTGAAGGAGCGATATACAAAATCTCCCTATAAGCCAGGTGATAGACACCTGAACTTATAGGGAGATTCTTGTTTTATTTCTTCTCCTCAGGAACCAGGAACTTATCGCCACTCTGCTTTACAAGCTGCTTGGCAAACTTCTCTGGATAACCAGGACGAACTGGAGTAGCACCCAAACCGTATGGAGTCTTCTTGAAGGTACCATTCTTATCGGTTGGCTTGATGATCATATCATTGTACTTCACCACCAGGAACTCGAAAAGCTGGTTCCAGCGACCCAACATCTGCTGAGCCTTCTCAACACTGTAGTCGTTGAGATACTTCACAGCAGCCTGTGGGTTCTGGGCATAAAGCTCCTGAGCCTTCTTCTCAACACCTGCCTGAGCAGCGAAATAGCTGTTGTCCAAGCTATCACGAACCTCCTTCAAGGTTGGGAACATCAGGCTGTAACGAGGATAAACCATGTTGCTGGTCATGTTGCAAACCCAGTAAGCGTTCTTCTTGCTGAAATGCAAGGCATCAGCACCAGGAGTATTGTAGCACTCAGGACGCTCGGTCATAGAGCAATATACAGGAGTGAACGCAGCCATATTGGCATCATCGTTGGCAAACCAGAACACGCCGCCAATCTCTCTTGGCAACCATGAACGCATCTGGCTCACGAATACGAAACCACTCTGCTGGGTGCTGACAGGACGCTCGTTGAAATACTGCTTGCCATCCACCTTGTACATCAAAGGTGTAGGACGATAAGGCATCTCCCAGATACCACCGCCGATATCAGAACCGTCGGCTACAGAAAGAGGAGTACCCTCGTAATGGTCGCGCATCACATTCTCTACATCCTGAACACTCACCTTCTTGTTAGGAACCACCCAGAGAGGCATATCCTGCGCATCAGGATTCTTGCCGAGTGCCCAATCCAGATAAGGACTCATATCATAGAAGTGATTCAGCATCGCCCAGGCACGGGCATCGCAGAAACGACGACCCGAGAAATCAGGCTTTGCATACGCCATCTTCCAGGAGAAATCAGCATCCTTGCCCTGGAACCAACCCTTGCTGCGGGCAAAAGATACCACATCCTTGGCATACATCACATTCTTCTTGTCCTTCATGTTGAACTTGCCGATGCGGCTCTGGTTGGCATGCGCACAGACAGCATCATCCGGAATGCGGAGAGCTACCCATACGGCTCCCTTGGAACCAGCACCCTTACCCATCATTTCCATAATCCAAGCCTCGTTAGGATCGCAGATGGTGAAGGTCTCACCGCCAGAGTTGTAACCATAAGTATTGGCGAGGGTGGTCATCACCTTGATAGCCTCACGTGCCGTCTTACTGCGCTGGAGAGCTACATAGATGAGTGAACCGTAGTCCATGATACCGGTAGAATCCACCATCTCCTCACGACCGCCGTAGGTAGTCTCGGCGATGGTAACCTGCCACTCGTTGATATTGCCGATAACACTGTAGGTCTCGGCAGCCTCAGGAATCTCCCCATAATACTTGTTACTGTCCCAGTCGAAAATCTTACGCATCTCGCCCTTGGCATGTTTAGCCGCAGGATAATGGCACAGGTTCTGGAACATTCCGTAGTCGTCGGCACTATAAGAACACATCACAGAACCATCTACTGATGCCTTCTTGCCCACAATGAAGTTGCTGCAAGCCTCAGCCTCTGAGACACTGCCCAACATAGCTACAGCCATCAGGGCTGAAGCAAAAAACTTATTCATAAAATATACCTTATTTATATATACTCACTACTCACAAGCCTTGAAGCTCATATCCAAACCCTTCACACTATGTGTCAAGGCACCTACAGAGATAAAGTCAACACCCTGCTCTGCATAGTCGCGGATGGTATCGTAGGTGATACCGCCAGATGACTCAGTCTCATACTTGCCAGCGATGATATCTACAGCCTTCTTGGTATCAGGCACTGAGAAGTTATCGAGCATGATACGGTTGACACCGCCGTGCTTCAATACCTGGTCGAGTTCATCGAAGCTGCGAACCTCGATTTCAATCTTCAGATCGAGACCCTTCTCCTTGAGATAAGCGTGGCAACGGTCGATGGCATTATCGATACCGCCAGCGAAATCGATGTGATTGTCCTTGAGGAGAATCATATCGAAGAGACCGATACGATGGTTCATACCACCACCGATCTTCACAGCCTGCTTCTCCAACATACGGAGACCTGGAGTAGTCTTACGGGTGTCGAGGATGTGAGTCTTGGTACCTTCAAGGCGCTTTACATACTTAGCTGTCATAGTAGCGATACCACTCATACGCTGCATGATGTTGAGCATGAGGCGCTCAGTCTGGAGCAGCGAACGGGTCTTGCCCTCTACGATCATAGCGATGTCGCCCTTCTTCACGTGGGTACCGTCCTGCAACAGAACCTCTACCTTCATGGTAGGATCGAAGCGTGCGAATACCTTCTTTGCCAATTCTACACCTGCCAAAACGCCATCTTCCTTGATGAGCAAATGGCTCTTACCCATGGCGTCCTCAGGAATACAACACAAGGTTGTGTGGTCGCCATCACCGATATCCTCAGCAAATGCCAAGTCTATCAACTTGTCTTCTAATTGATCTACGCTTAACATATTATTAATGTTTAATGTTTATTGTTTATAGTTTACTTTTTGGGGAAGACTATCAACTGTTAACTCTTGATTCGTTTCCCGTTCCATAGGGCGCAGAGGATGCCTTCCTCATCACGCTCTACCCTGATTTCTCCGCCCAGCCATTCGGTCATGGGCAGCTCCTCACGAAACTCATAGTAGTTGACTACCCTACCCTCGGCTATCTCCACCACTGCCTGCTGCAGGATGGTGCCATCGGGAAGTACCACGGTATGAGCACCGCATCTTCTCAGCTCCTCCATCGTAGTGTCGTTTTAAATCATTATCGCACTTGAAACGTTATCTCGTCTTAAGAGGTTCTGCCTTCATCGGCTTCATTTCCTTGAGCGGCTTCAGCGGTTTGCCATCCGGCATTCTGATAGGATGAACCGGCTTCTGGGATGACATCTCGAAGGTCTGCTCTCCCGGTTTGTCACCTGATGATGATGAAGAGGATGAAGCTGAAGAGGATGAAGCTGAGGAAGCACTATCCTTGCGGAGGCTATCGGATGATGCCGATGGAGAGCTTCCTGCCGGTGCTGCCACAGGCTTCTGCGGATGCATGCGAATCAGTTTGATATGCTCCAGGAACATCAGCTTCAAGGTGGTCTGGGAAGAAACACCCGTGCCGTTATCACCATTCATCAGCATGAAGTATCCCTTCACGCTCTTGATGCCAAGTGAATCAGCATCAGAGAGTTCCACCGAATAATGCTGGGTACTCTGAATCATGATGGTACGCTGGGCAATACTGTCGTTACCAAACTGCACAGCGAGCATCGCAACACCATTGCGCATACCATCCTGATAGATGAACTGCGCATCGAAATCGAGCATCAGGCGGTCGCCCTTATGGAAGGTAGAATCCACCTTGATATCGAAGCTGGTACTATTGAACGGCTTTACAGGCATAAACACCATCGATGTAGCGAGATTCCATACATTAGCCGTATCGCCGGTGGCAGAGAGATTAGCAAACTCTCCTCCCCCCTTGGCACTACCGCCCATGGCTGTAATCTCGTTGTTGTAACGGTCGGTCAGGTCCTTATACACATCCTCCAGCAGTTCGGTATGACGCATATAATAAACCATGGAAGAATCGAACTCGGCAGAGGTGACATCGTGTTTCCGGAGCACCGCCTCGCGGTAAGCCAGGCTCTGTCCCTTGTCGCCGTTATCATCCATGTGTGCCATCGCCAGAGCCAGGTGATAATCATAAAGAATATCCGTCATCTTGCCCTTCGACAAGACGCCGCCTGGCAGGGAAGGCTTGCAAGATGAAACGCTGAAAAGCAAAGCCATCACTGCCACAAGACAAATCATTAACTTCTTCATTCTCATGCCTCCTTTCTATTTCTTTTCTTCCTTGTTATCTTCCTTACTACCTTTCTTGTTAACAGAAGTCTCCTTCTTGTCTGCCTGAGTAGAAGTCTCCTTCTTCTCCCCTTTCTTCTTGTCATTTCCTCCGAGCTGCTCCAGTTCCTTGCGGCAGAAGAGCAGCATGGAAATGATACCCACGCTGACGCAGGCATCGGCAAAATTGAATACAGGATCGAAGAATGTTCCCTGCTGACCACCCCAGAAAGGTACCCACTCCGGCCAGGTATAGCTGAAGAACGGGAAGCGGAACATATCCACTACCTTACCCATGAAGAAAGGTGCATATCCATCGCCGAACGGTACCATATAAGATACGTAATAAGGCGAGGATGCAGTGAACATCAGACCATAGAACATCGAATCGATCATATTGCCGATGGCACCCGTAAGTACCAGGGCTACGAGGATGATGTAGAGCAGACGATGCGTACCCCTCCTGATGATGCGATAGAGATAGACGATGAGAGCGACGATGGCTACAGAGCGCAGCAGGCTGAGCCAGAACTTGCCGATAAACGACATGCCCCACGCCATTCCGTTGTTCTCAATGAAATCGATAAAAAACCAATCTGTAACACGAACAGACTCGCCAAGGCAAAAGTGGGTCTTGATGTACAGCTTAATCCATTGGTCGATGATAAGCAGCACAACCACCATTGCCGTGACGAGCCAGCCGATATGTAAATTCCTTTTTTTCTCCATTTATTATTTCTTTCTAGCCTCCTTCGAAGCTACACTCAATGTGGCATGAGGTACGGCACGCAAGCGCTCCTTAGGAATCAACTCACCCGTCTCGCGGTCGATGCCATAGGTCTTGTTCTGAATGCGAACCAGCGCAGCCTCCAGACCCTTGATGAACTTCTGCTGGCGCTGAGCCATCTGGATAATTTCCTCCTTGCTCTGTGCCTCGCTGCCCTCCTCAAGAGCCTTGTAGGTTGGTGATGTATCTACCACATCATTACTATCTGAGTGGTTGAGCTGAGCCATACAGTCGCGGTAGGTCTGCTTTGCCACCTTTAATTTCTCTTCAATGATAGCGCGGAACTCCTCGAGTTCTACATCGCTATAACGTGCCTTTTCGTTAGCCATAGACGTTGTTTTGTTATAAAAGTTAGACTAGAGTTTTAAGGAATAGAAGTTAGAAGCGAGTAGTTTGGAAAAACTCCTAACTCCTAACTTCTAACTCCTAACTATTTAATTCTTCTCTACGAGAATGTTCAACTTAAAGTCATCAAACTCGGTCTCAACACCTGCGTTGGCGCCGATTTCGATGCTGTCAGCCAGTACCTGCCCCTTGATGTAGTCGCCGAATGACTCGATGGCTGCGTTGGTCTCCTCATTTGAAGCCACAGTCACCTTGATGCGGTCGGTAATCTCCAGACCAGTCTCCTTGCGGAGGTTCTGGATACGGTTGATCAGCTCACGAGCCATACCCTCCTTCTTCAATTCAGGAGTCAACTCTACCTCAAGCGCTACGGTCAGATTGCCCTCGTTAGATACGAGCCATCCTGGGATATCCTCTGAGATAATCTCCACGTCGGCTACCTCTACTACGGCTTCCTGTCCGTCAATATTCAATGTGATGTTACCTGCCTTCTCGAAGGCTGCAATCTGGTCCTGATTGAGCGCTGACATCTGGGCGGCAACACCCTTCATCAGCTTGCCGAACTTCTTACCCATCACTCTAAAGTTACACTTCACCTTCTTTACGAGAATACCCTGACCCTCAATGAAGTTAACCTCCTTCACGTTCACCTCGTTCTTCAGCAAACCTGCCACAGCCTCGATGTGTGCTTTCTGTACATCATCTACGGCAGGAATCATAATCTGCTGCAGTGGCTGTCGAACCTTGATGTTCACCTTGCGGCGCAATGCCAATACCATAGAAGTAATCTTCTGGGCGATGGCCATACGCTCCTCCAAGTCGGCATCGATAGCAGCCTCATCGGCTACAGGGAACTGTGCCAGATGTACGCTCTCCAACTCGCCACCCAAGTCGTGATACAACTCGTCTGCATAGAATGGAGCAAATGGTGCCAAGAGCTTAGCCACTGTCATCAGGCAGGTATAGAGAGTCTGGTAAGCGCTGAGCTTATCCTCACTCATTTCCTTACCCCAGAAACGTTTACGGTTCAGACGAACGTACCAGTTAGAGAGGTCATCGTTGACGAATGCGTCGATAAGACGGCCTGCACGGGTTGGGTCGAAGCCAGCCAACTCCCTGTCAACGCCCTTGATGAGAGTATTGAGTGAAGAGAGAATCCAGCGGTCGATCTCTGGGCGCTTCTCGAATGGCACCTGAGCTGCAGCTGCATCGAAACCATCTACATTAGCGTAGAGGGCGAAGAAGCTGTAGGTGTTATACAAGGTTCCGAAGAACTTACGACGGGTCTCATCTACACCGTTAGGGTCGAACTTCAGGTTGTCCCAAGGCTCGCTGTTGGTCATCATATAGAAACGAACTGGGTCGGCACCATACTTGTCGATCATCTCGAATGGGTTGGTTACGTTACCCACGTGCTTACTCATCTTGTTACCCTTGGCATCGAGAACGAGACCTGTAGAGATAACGTTCTTGAAAGCTACGCTGTCGAATACCATGGTAGCGATGGCGTGCAGGGTGAAGAACCATCCACGGGTCTGATCCACGCCCTCGTTGATGAAGTCGGCTGGATAGAACTTAGGAGGAATAGCGTATCCCTCGTAGGTGCTGTGGATGAGTGCATCGCGATCTGCCTCTGTGCCGCGAGCCATCTCACCCTCGAATGGGTAGTGGAGCTGGGCGTAAGGCATTGAACCAGAATCGAACCAAACGTCAATCAGGTCGCTCTCACGATACATTAGCTTGCCCTCCTCGTTAACCAATACAATCTTGTCAACGTATGGACGGTGGAGGTCAATCTTATCATAGTTCTCCTGACTGTAGTCGCCAGGCACGAAACCATTCTCCTTCAGTGGGTTGCTCTGCATGATGCCAGCAGCCACCGACTTCTCGATTTCAGCATAGAGTTCCTCGAGGCTGCCGATGCACTTCTCGCCACGGTTCTCATCACGCCAGATAGGCAATGGAGTACCCCAGAAGCGGGAACGTGAAAGGTTCCAGTCGTTCAGGTTCTCGAGCCAGTTGCCGAAACGGCCTGTACCGGTGCTCTCTGGCTGCCAGTTGATGGTCTTGTTCAATTCTACCATGCGCTCCTTGCGGGCTGTATCCTTGATAAACCAGCTATCCAATGGGTAGTAGAGGATAGGCTTATCAGTACGCCAGCAGTGAGGATAGTTGTGCACGTGCTTCTCGCTCTTGAAAGCCTTTCCCTCCTGCTTCAGTTCGTAGCAGAGCACGATGTTCAGGTCTTCAGCCTTATCAGAAGCCTTCTTGTCCCAAACACCATCCACATTAAACTGTGGGTCGTAGGCATTCTTCACGTAGTCGCCTGCGTGATGACTGTATGCCTCCTTGTTGACGCAAGCGCTTACGAAGTTGTCATCGAGGTCTTCGATGAGATAGAACTTACCCTGCAGGTCAACCATTGGGCGGGTCTCACCCTTCTTATTAATAAGGTAGAGGCCTGGGATGTTGGCATCCTTAGCCACCTTGGCATCATCGGCACCGAATGTAGGAGCGATGTGCACGATACCTGTACCGTCATCGGTAGTAACATAGTCGCCGAGGATTACGCGGAAAGCCTCGCTATCCATCTCAACGAACTTATCTCGGCCATCCTCAGAAGCGAATACCTTCTCAGGATGAGCAGCAGCATATTCTGTAACGAAAGCTGGAGCAAAAGCATCAACCTTCTCGCATGGCTTCACCCATGGCAGGAGCTGCTCGTAGTGCAAGCCTTCGAGTTCTGTACCCTTCATGTGGTCGATAATGCGCCATGGGCACTGCTTCTTCTCCTTGTCGAATGGCAGGAGATCGCCCTCCTTGCACTCCTGGTCGGCCTTGAGATATGAACCTACCAGAGCCTCAGCCATCACGAGAGTCATAGGCTCGCCATTGTAGAGGTTGTAGGTCTCGATGGCTACATAGTCAATCTTAGGACCCACACAGAGAGCCACGTTTGATGGCAAAGTCCAAGGTGTAGTGGTCCATGCGATGAAGTAAGGCTTGCCCCACTTGGTCCACTCAGCCTTAGGATCCTTGATGAGGAACTGGGCTGTGGTGGTAAGGTCCTTTACATCGCGATAGCATCCAGGCTGGTTCAACTCGTGAGAGCTCAAACCTGTACCTGCACCTGGAGAGTATGGCTGGATGGTGTAACCCTTGTAGAGCAGGCCCTTGTTGTAGAGCTGCTTGAGGAGCCACCAGAGTGTCTCGATAAACTTGTTATCGTAGGTGATATAAGGATGATCGAGATCTACGAAGTAACCCATCTTCTCGGTCAACTCGCGCCACTCAGCGGTGAACTTCATCACGTTCTCGCGGCACTTGTGGTTGTAGTCTTCTGTAGAGATATACTTCTCAGAAGCCTTGTTGTCGATATCCTTCTTGGTGATGCCGAGTTCCTTCTCGACACCGAGTTCAACAGGGAGTCCGTGGGTATCCCATCCCGCCTTACGGTGAACCTGGAATCCCTTCATCGTCTTGTATCTGTTGAAAGTATCCTTGATACTACGTGCCAACACGTGGTGAATACCCGGGTGGCCATTAGCAGATGGAGGACCCTCGAAGAAGATAAACTGAGGGCAGCCTTCACGCTCATCGATAGACTTGTGGAAGATATCATTTTTCTCCCACGCTGCTAGTACGTCATTGTTTGTCTGAGTAAGATTCAGACCATTGTGCTCGGCAAATTTCTTAGCCATATTATCTATTAAATTTTATATTGTTTTTACTTTTGGGCGCAAAGTTACAAAAAAAATATGTTTTTCCCGAATATAGAGGTAATAAATTAATAATTTTTCTATTAAAAATCCCGATTTGAGCACCAAAATAGTATCGAATGCTCAAATCGGGAATCAATATTCTGTTAAGGCTGACTGGAAAAGCCATCAGCCTAAACGCAAAAATCCAAAACTGCTGAGGGTTGGAAATCAGTCCAGACTATCCAACCACTTCTGGCCCCACTTACTTTTCAGCCAAAGTAACATAATAGATGCTATCACTGCCAAAACGCCATAAACAATAGTCATTCCTTCAGCGAATCCCATCAAAACTATAGTTAATGCAAAATCCATAACTTTTATTTTTTATTAATTATCACAAATCCTATTTTCTGCCTCTTGCAGCCAGATGGTGGATGCGGCATCGCTAGGCATACGCCAGTCGCCACGAGGACTCAGGCTCACACTTCCCACCTTCGGACCATCAGGCAGACAGCTGCGCTTGAACTGCTGGTTGAAGAAACGGCGAACAAATGTCTTGAGCCATTTCTTGATGGTCTCCTCATCGTAGGAATCAGGATCGTTGTCGCTGATCTTCACACGCTCCAGCTTGGTATCGATGAACGCCTTCTTAGCCAACATATAAATCTTGGCAGGACGGAAACCGAAACGCAGGAAGTAATAGAGGAAGAAATCGTGCAGCTCGTATGGACCAACCAGGTCTTCCGTCTTCTGCTTGATGTTTCCATTCTCATCGGCAGGAATCAGCTCCGGACTGATAGGTGTATCAATGATGTCGCGCAGGGTGATGCGGCTCTGCTCATCTACTCCACTCTCGGCAACATGGTTTACCAGATGACGAATCAGGGTCTTAGGGATGCTGGCATTCACGCCATACATGCTCATGTGATCGCCATTATAGGTGGCCCAGCCCAAAGCCAGCTCAGAAAGGTCGCCGGTACCTATCACCATACCGCCCATCTTGTTGGCAAGGTCCATCAGAATCTGCGTACGCTCACGTGCCTGCGAATTCTCGTAGGTCACATCATGCACGCTGGCATCATGACCGATGTCCTCGAAATGCTGTGTCACTGCCTTGGCGATGCTGATTTCACGGATGGTGATGCCCAGACTCTGCATCAGAGAGATAGCATTATTATATGTTCTATCGGTGGTGCCGAAACCTGGCATGGTAACACCCACGATGCCACGGCGATCCATCTTCAGCTTATCGAAAGCCTTGACGCAGACGAGCAGGGCAAGAGTGGAATCCAATCCGCCACTGATACCCACCACCACCGTCTTGGCATGGGTATGGACGATGCGCTTGGCAAGACCCATCAGCTGGATATTGAAAATCTC
>OKRY01003466.1_pt1 | contig 11601 bp, 9 predicted proteins | sample 1601121 | NCBI WGS metagenome assembly OKRY01 (sample SAMEA3541546, study PRJEB24748) | human gut metagenome | biome: human gut; feature: human-associated habitat; material: faeces | place: China | collected 2012
ATAAACCTCCCAATCAGACTTCAACGGATGAGATACAGTCTGCGTCTTCTTTATTATATTGAAAGCACGTTCAGCGTCAAAGCCACGGAATCCTTTGCGATAAGCCTCGGCAATGACTGATACGCCGTGATTACCAATCATACAGAAATTCTCTTTTCCCCACAATCCCCAAATAGGCAGGAAGCCTTGCACTTCACCCTGTTCGATGAGAGAATTCACAAAACCGTCCACACGTTCGGGAATCACTAATGTATAAAACGGATGAGCGGTACGGTAAGTATCCCACAAAGAGAACGTAGAATAGAAAGCACCAGTTCCGGCTTTTACAATAGAGTCGGCGGCATTACGATACATACCGTCTACGTCCGAAATTTGATTAGGCTGAATCAATGCGTGGTAGAAACAAGTATAGAAATTTGTCTTTTCATCATCGGTACCCTCTATTTCAATACGGCTCAAATAGTTATTCCATTCATTGTGGGCGGTAGCTCTTACTCCTTCAAAATCCCAGGCAGGAATTTCTGCTTCCAAATTCTTTTTAGCCCCGTCTATGCTGGTGGTGGAAAGAGCCACTTTCATCATCAGCTCGTCTCCCGGCTGCATGTCAAAAGAGGCAATGATGCGTTTTCCTTTTTCTGTTTCGCCCATCGGAAGATAAAGTGAATCGACTACCGGACGGTTGAATTTCATCACAAAGAAATAATCTTGATTGACCCATACCGTGTTATTGACATGTCCTGTCAGTGTTTGAGCATCTTCCCAGTTCACTTCACAACTATTGACTTGTGAATGATATTGTTCTTCTCTCCATGCAGGACCATGTTGCAAGTCAATCAATATAGAGGCAGAATCAGCCTTGTGATAAGTATAGCGGTGAAGGGCAGCATGGATAGAGGCAGTCAGTTCCGCTTTTACCTGTGGATCAGAGAGCTCTGCGGTGTAATATCCCGGAGTAGCCGCTTCTTTATCTTTAGGGAAATGACTGCGATAGGCATCCCACGCACGTACACGTGTACCGGTGACCGGCATCACCAAAATATCACCTAAATCCATACATCCCGTTCCATTCAGATGTGTTTGAGTAAATCCCCAAATCAGGGAATCCTCATAAACATATTCAGAACAGTAGCGCCAACCAACTGCTCCCGTCACAGGACTGGTCTGGATCATACCGAAAGGATAACACGCGCCTGGAAATGTATGACCATTATCAGCAGCACCGATAAAGGTATTAACGTATTGAGTATAATCTTTTGTATCCGTCTTTTCAGCCGGAGTACAAGAAGAATAAAAAAACAAGCCTGCTGCCAGAGTTGCAGCCATAAAAGGGGTTTTTCTTCTCATGGTAAATATAATAATGTTAAGTTAATGTCGCATTATATATGCTGATATTTATCTAATTTTTCACGATAGTAGCTTTCTACATCTTTCCAGTGGTAATAAGGAGCTACGTCTGTTTTCACCGGTAGTTTAGTTTCCTTTTCATTAAGTAATACTTTTACCAATACATCGTTACTTCCTTTTTTATGGAAAAAGACGAATTGCACGTTACTAGCCATCGGGAAAATATCATACGCTCTCCATTGTTCGGATAACTTTTCTACGTCAGGGTAAGATTCTCCATAATGATTCAGTTCCAATAAAGCGACTAACGGTAACAGACAAGACTCATGACCAAATCTTAAAGTGGCCTGGTTCTTACCTTCTTTCAAAGCAGCATCTGCCCTATCTAAAATATTACGCAACAAGTCGGCTTCCCGATAGGGCATCAAACCATCCGTTACAGGAGAACAAGCGTGTGTCAGATACCAATATAAGTTGTTACAACTCCATAGATCATAACACTCTTCATCTGTGAAAAGAGAATATAGCTGCATATCTGTATCATGACTCTGCATATTACAAGCCAAATCAAAAAGACGTCTCATCAGGCGCGCTTCATCAACATTTGCTTTTACATACGCTTCGTCTGTAAACAATGTTTTCATCAACCGTTGCGGACGTACATGGGTAGCTTCAAAATCTTTCTGAACCTTTTTCACTTTATCGGAACTAGCTATTTTACTCAAATCCTTAGCAGGAGGATTCATGTAATACATATCATGGTAACTTGCATCATTCTTGATACATAGATTAGGATTCATCGCCTGCAATTGGAGACATTCGGATGTCATGGATAATATACACCGGATGACAACTGTGGAACGGGCATCCACTTCTGTTCCATCAGCAAATATCTGTGGGAAATTAGTATACATACGCTTTGCAATTCCTCTGTGTTGGCGTGCTCCCACCGAAGTCAGTTCACCAAGACGACCTTCCGCCATATCAGCCATGCGCAAAACAATATCCAGTGTGTTTTTACCTGTTGTAGTAAGTTTGTTTAAAGAGTCGGCTTTTAATAAAGTTTGCTTGGGGAAACGATAATCATTCGGATCAATCAGATACCGTGAACCATGACGCATATATGTGCTGATATAAAAAGGTTCGTACCCCTTAGGAGCAGCTGTCTGCTTGGCAGTAGGCGTAGGATATGCATAATAATTATTAGCGGATAAATACCGGTTTGCACGGATCTCTTCACGAGCAGTTTGCGCTTGTACCGTCCATACAAACAAAAGCAATAAAAGAATAGATGTGAGTTTTTTCATGATAGTATTATTCAATGTATTAATAGTTGTGCCACAAAATTAGAGATTTCTTCTCATTTAAAAGGATTTGATACAGACAAATATACTTAAATCTTAAATGGAGGAAGTTCCTATTTATGTGGATTCGCTGTGATAAAACAAAAATTCGTACGACTTATTGAATAAATATCAACTCAATTATTTATCTTTGTTAGCTTAATAACAAGCTGGCGCAAAAAACAATAAGTATAATGAAAGATTTCTTGAAATTTACACTTGCCACGATGACAGGTATCATTTTGTCAAGTATTGTATTATTTATAATCAGCATGGTAACGTTGTTTGGCATCATGTCTGCTTCGGACACGGAAACAATCGTAAAAAAGAATTCTGTAATGATGCTCGACTTAAATGGAACGTTGGTTGAACGTACGCAAGAAGATCCGCTGGGTATTTTATCACAGTTGTTGGGTGACGGATCTAACACGTACGGACTAGACGATATTCTTTCTTCTATCCAGAAGGCTAAAGAAAACGAAAATATTAAAGGGATTTATCTGCAGGCAAATTCATTAGGCACCTCCTATGCTTCTTTGCAGGAAATCCGCAACGCACTGCTCGACTTCAAAGAAAGTGGAAAATTCGTTATTGCTTATGCAGACTCCTATACGCAGGGACTTTATTATCTTTCCAGCGCAGCCGATAAGGTGCTGCTCAATCCCAAAGGAATGATTGAGTGGAGAGGTATCGCTTCCGCTCCCCTGTTCTACAAAGACCTGCTACAAAAAATAGGAGTTGAGATGCAGGTATTCAAGGTGGGAACCTACAAATCTGCCGTAGAACCGTTTATTGCAACAGAGATGAGCCCTGCCAATCGCGAACAAGTGACAGCATTTATCACTTCTATTTGGGGACAGGTGACGGAGGGAGTTTCTGCTTCCCGCAATATTCCAGTAGATTCTCTGAATGTTTATGCCGATCGTATGTTAATGTTCTATCCGTCAGAAGAAAGTGTAAAGTGCGGATTGGCTGATACCTTGATTTATCGCAATGATGTGCGCAATTATCTTAAAAAACTGGTAGAGATAGATGAGGATGACAATCTCCCGATAGTAGAATTAAGCGACATGATGAACGTAAAGAAGAATGTGCCAAAAGACAAAAGCGGCAATATCGTAGCCGTTTATTATGCATCCGGTGAAATTACAGACTATCCGAGCTCCGCAACTTCTGAGGACGGAATTGTTGGTTCGAAAGTCATTCGTGACTTGCGCAAATTGAAAGATGATAATGATGTGAAAGCTGTTGTACTCCGTGTCAATTCTCCGGGCGGAAGTGCTTTTGCTTCAGAACAAATCTGGCATGCAGTGAAAGAGTTGAAAACAAAGAAACCGGTCATTGTCTCTATGGGTGATTATGCCGCGTCAGGAGGTTACTATATCTCTTGCGTTGCCGACACGATTGTTGCAGAGCCTACTACCCTGACCGGTTCTATCGGAATATTCGGCATCATTCCCAATGTAAAAGGGTTGACTGATAAAATCGGTTTAAGTTATGATGTAGTTAAAACGAATAAATATGCTGATTTCGGGAATATCATGCGTCCGTTCAACGAGGATGAAAGATCATTGCTTCAAATGATGATTACCGAAGGATACGACACCTTTGTCAGTCGTTGTGCCGAAGGACGCCACATGACAAAGGAAGCGATCGAAAAGATTGCCGAAGGTCGTGTATGGACCGGGGAAACTGCTAAAAAGTTAGGACTGGTAGACGAGTTAGGCGGCATTGACAAAGCACTGGATATTGCCGTGGCAAAAGCCGGTATCGAGGGATACACCGTTGTTTCTTATCCTGCAAAACAAGATTTCTTTTCTTCCCTGCTTGATACGAAACCGACGAATTACGTAGAATCACAATTGCTGAAAAGTAAGTTAGGTGAGTTCTACCAACAATTCGGTTTACTGAAAAATCTGCAAGAACAATCCATGATTCAGGCTCGTATTCCGTTCGAACTGAATATTAAATAACTGCCATACATGGACGAACACTTTATCAAGATACATAAGTGGCTCTACCCTGCCTCCTGGCTCTACGGAGCAGCGGTAATGATGAGAAATAAACTCTTTGACTGGGAAGTGCTCCAATCAAAGAGTTTTGATATACCTATCATCAGCGTAGGTAATCTCGCTGTTGGAGGAACAGGGAAAACTCCGCACACTGAATATCTGATAAAGTCTCTTTGTAATCAATATAATGTAGCTGTATTAAGCCGGGGATACAAACGGCATACGAAAGGCTATGTGCTGGCTACTCCGGAAAGTACGGCAAGAAGCATTGGCGACGAACCGTACCAGATGCATCAAAAATTCCCGTCTGTCACAGTAGCTGTCGACGAAAAGCGTTGTCATGGCATAGAAAAGCTGCTTGCACTGCAAAAGCCTTCAATAGATGTTATCCTGTTGGATGACGCTTTCCAGCACCGATATGTCAAACCGGGATTAAGTATTCTGTTAACGGATTATCACCGGCTGTTCTGTGACGACACTTTGCTCCCCGCAGGACGACTCCGTGAGCCAATTAACGGCAAAAACCGGGCACAAATCGTTATTGTCACCAAATGTCCGCAGGACATCAAGCCTATTGATTATAATATCATCACGAAACGACTGAACCTTTATCCATATCAACAGTTATTCTTCTCATCGTTCCGGTATGGCAACCTGCAACCGGTGTTTCCTATAATGGTTCCGGACACAGATACCCCTTCGGCAAACAATGAGATTGCTTTGTCCTCGCTGACAAATACAGATATATTATTGATGACCGGAATTGCCTCACCGACTCCCATTCTTGAAAGGCTGAAAGATTGTACCCAACAAATAGATTTGCTATCGTTTGACGATCATCACAATTTCAGCCATCGGGATATCCAGCTTATCAAAGAACGGTTTCATAGGCTGAAAGGAGAACACCGGTTGATTATTACTACCGAAAAAGATGCAACACGCCTGATTAACCATCCGGCTTTGGACAAGGAATTGAAACCATTTATCTATGCCTTGCCTATTGAAATAGAAATATTACAGAATCAACAAGATAAATTTAACCAACATATTATTGACTATGTTAGAGAAAATACAAGAAACCGCAGCTTATCTGAAAGGTAAGATGCATACCAGTCCGGAAACTGCCATTATACTAGGCACCGGACTTGGCAGTTTGGCAAACGAAATCACCGAGAAGTATGAAATAAAGTATTCGGACATCCCGAATTTCCCGGTATCTACCGTCGAAGGTCATAGCGGTAAGCTGATTTTCGGCAAACTAGGCAATAAGGATATCATGGCTATGCAAGGACGCTTCCACTATTACGAGGGTTATTCTATGAAAGAAGTGACTTTCCCTGTACGTGTGATGCGCGAATTAGGAATCAAAACCTTGTTTGTATCCAACGCCAGTGGCGGAACAAATGCAGACTTCGAAATCGGTGATTTGATGATTATCACCGACCATATCAACTATTTCCCCGAACATCCGCTTCGTGGAAAAAATATCCCATACGGTCCTCGTTTCCCGGATATGAGCGAAGCATACAGCAAGGAACTGATCTGTAAAGCTGATGAGATTGCCAAAGAAAAAGGGATCAAAGTACAACACGGAGTGTATATCGGTACACAAGGTCCTACTTTCGAAACTCCTGCCGAATATAAACTATTCCATATTCTTGGCGCCGACGCTGTTGGTATGTCTACCGTTCCGGAAGTAATTGTAGCCAACCATTGTGGCATCAAAGTATTTGGTATTTCCGTCATTACCGACTTGGGAGTAGAAGGAAAAATCGTAGAAGTAACGCACGAAGAAGTTCAGAAAGCAGCCGATGCCGCTCAACCGAAAATGACAACGATCATGCGCGAACTTATCAACCGTGCCTAAACAATCACCCCGATTTATGAGAACTGAAATAGCATCTCTCGGTGAGTTTGGTCTGATTGACCGCCTCACCGAGGGTATCAAACTAGAAAATGAATCCAGTAAATATGGAGTGGGCGACGATGCAGCCGTTCTCTCCTACCCTTCAGAAAAGCAAGTATTGGTAACAACCGACCTGCTTATGGAAGGTGTACATTTTGATCTGACTTATGTTCCCTTGAAACATTTGGGATATAAATCAGCAGTCGTTAATTTCTCCGATATTTATGCCATGAACGGCACTCCCCGGCAGATTACGGTATCTCTTGGTCTTTCCAAGCGTTTCAGCGTAGAGGATATGGACGAGCTTTATTCCGGTATTCGTCTGGCTTGCCAGCAATATAACGTCGACATTGTGGGAGGTGATACAACTTCCTCCCTTACAGGGCTTGCTATCAGCATCACTTGTATCGGCGATGCTGATAAGGATAAAGTGGTTTACCGTAATGGAGCAAAAGAAACCGACCTAATCTGCGTCAGCGGTGATCTGGGAGCATCCTATATGGGTTTACAACTATTGGAACGTGAGAAAGTCGTACTAAAAGGTGATAAAGACATTCAACCGGATTTCACCGGCAAAGAATACTTGTTGGAACGCCAGTTAAAACCGGAAGCACGTAAGGATATCATTGAGAAACTAGCTGCCGCCAATATTGTCCCAACCTCTATGATGGACATATCTGACGGTCTATCATCAGAATTGATGCATATCTGCAAACAAAGCAATGCCGGTTGCCGCGTGTACGAAGAACATATTCCGATCGATTATCAGACGGCTGTTATGGCTGAAGAGTTTAACATGAATCTGACGACTTGCGCCTTGAATGGCGGAGAAGATTATGAACTACTCTTTACTGTTTCTATCGCCGATCATGAAAAAGTATCACAAATGGAAGGAGTGCGCCTCATCGGACATATCACCAAACCCGAACTTGGCTGTGCATTAATTACGCGTGACGGCCAAGAATTTGAATTGAAAGCACAAGGATGGAATCCATTGAAGGAGAATAAACAATAGTTTCTATCACTTTTCTGAAATATTTTCCATCCCATACAACACTGATAATAAGCAAACTAGCTTTTTATCAGTGTTTTTTATCTCCAGAAGGCTTGCAGAATCCAAAAGTTTCACTACCTTTGCAACCGCAAAAGAGATATTACCGGACCGAACAAGCACGAGGTGCCATAGCTCAGTTGGTAGAGCAAAGGACTGAAAATCCTTGTGTCCCCGGTTCGATTCCTGGTGGCACCACTATCGATTCGGTAATAAAAAATCCCTTGAACTTTTGAAGTTCAAGGGATTTTTTATTACCTTACTTTTTGCATCTACAAGCACCTATACTTTGGAGCTATGTAGTTTTTTATAAATCTCTATACGAGCATCTATTTCTGCTTGAGTCAAATGTGCAGGAAGTTCAATGGTAGTCCGCGGAGTTATTGCTACCAGCACTACATCTCCCAGACCTTTTTTGTACTCCTTGATCACGTTTGCAGTAAACTGACTGGATGAAATAACATCACGCATTATATTACCTTTTTTCATATCTCAAATTATTATTTTTTGTTTTTTGTTATACACAAGCAGAATGCAGATCTTCTTATACAGATTCTGTTTGAGCTAAATTTTCCGGCTTAGATTTGTTTTCCAACGAGATATTGACCGCATTCATCCCTTTCACTCCACGTTCAAGATCAAATGTTACGATATTATTTTCTGCAATATTACCAACGACATTGTTTACATGAAAAAAGTACTTCTCAACACCGGAAAGATCTTTAATAAAACCAAATCCTCTTGACTCATTAAAAAACTCAACCCGTCCTCTCAAAATAGTTGGCTCTTCATCCTCTTTTTTAGGAGTTGCTATAACTATTTCATCCGGGTTGATCTCTTCTTTTCTGACATTCTCTGTCGGAGGAGTTGAGGTTATTCTCCCGTTCTCATCAACATAAGCAATCATATCTTCAAAGCTGTTTGAGCTGCCCGATAATTTCTTATTTTCTTTCTTCTTTAATTTTTCTTCGCGCTTAGCGATTCTTTTCTTTTCATTTTCACGTTTACCTACTGTCATGGATTTTGCCATAGAAATAATATTTAGTTTATACTATATTTTTAATGAATAAATAATGTAAGTGCTTACTTTCAAATAGTGAAATCAGCCTTATTGAGTTTCTTACCGGTTAACTTTTGAATATCATTCACTAGTTTACGTTCTTCCTGCGAACAGAACGTAAGTGCAGTTCCCATATTCCCTGCTCTTCCTGTACGCCCAATACGGTGCACATAGGTTTCGGGAACATCCGGAAGATCATAGTTGATAACCAAAGGTAATTCGTTAATATCGATCCCCCTGGAAGCAATGTCAGTGGCAACCATCACCCGAGTTTTTCCCGATTTAAAGTTGCCCAATGCAGACTGTCTTGCTGCCTGGCTCTTATTCCCATGAATAGCTTGGCTGCCAATTCCAGCCTTACCCAGAATCTTCACAATCTTATCAGCATTGTGTTTCGTACGTGAGAAGATAAGTACTGACTGATCTTCTGCCTTCGACAAGATCGAAATAAGCAACTGGCTTTTCTCCTTCTTTTCAACGAAATACACCACCTGCTTGATAGAATCTACAGTAGACGATTTCGGTGTTATGTAAATCTTCACCGGATTCTTCAGCAGAGACTTAGTCAAGGAGATAATAGAATCAGGCATTGTTGCCGAGAAAAACAAAGTCTGCTTTTCTTTTGGAAGTTTCGGCAATATCCGCTTAATATCATGGATAAATCCCATATCAAGCATATGGTCAGCCTCATCCAATACAAAATATTGGATAGTGTCCAAATGTATATGTCCCTGACTCATCAGGTCAAGCAAACGTCCCGGAGTAGCGACCAGAATATCAATACCTTTACGCAACAGATCAACCTGCGGGCGTTGATTTACACCACCAAAGATTACTCCATGGCGAATACGAGTATGTTTTGAATAATCGTCAATACATTCACTGATTTGCAAGGCAAGCTCACGTGTGGGCGTCAATATCAAGGCTTTAATTCCCTGACGTCTGGCAGCCTCTTTATCCAGTTGCAAATGCTGTATGATAGGAATAGCAAATGAAGCCGTCTTTCCGGTACCGGTTTGCGCACAGCCTAATATATCTCTTTTTGCCAGTGCAGGCGGAATCGCCTTTTCCTGAATGGGAGTTGGTACTGTATATCCTTTTTCTCCAATTGCTTTTAATATCGGTTCGGTTATATTTAATTCTTTAAATGTCATAAATGTTATTTTTGCTGTACTCAAACAGCGATTAGTTTTATATATAGTGGGAAACCCGAACAATTTCAATCATGAAAAAGCAGAGTTTCAATCATTAAGCCAGTCTGTGGGTTGCTAAAAAAAACTCGCGTTCCAGTGTAGCCATTACTTCTTTTACGCTACTGATTTTTTCTGCGAGAAAGGCATTGCTACCAGCAAATGCATAGCCTTTTTTCATATTTCCTCTGGCTGCATTATATAGAGCCTTAATAATGCAATAAGGACTTTTTGTATAATCACATGTCTTTATACAATGGAATGAGCAACTTTTAGGCCTCTCCAAACCATTATTCACATTGTGAATAAATTCTCCATCAATAGCCCTTCCCGGCATCCCGACAGGACTTTCTATAATAAGAACATCTTCGGACTTGGAATGAATATATACTTCTTTGAATGTTTCTGAAGCATCACATTCAAGGGTGGTAACAAAAATACTCCCCATTTGCACACCGGAAGCTCCCAATTCCATAAAATGCGCTATATCCTCACCTGTCGAAATTCCACCGGCAGCAATCACCGGAATTTGCTTTTGTTCTTTATAACTGGATGCAATCATCACCACTTCCGGAATCAATGCTTCCAGAGCATAATGCTGATCCTGTATTTGTTCTTTTTTAAATCCTAAATGCCCACCGGCTTTAGGCCCTTCCACCACAATTGCATCGGGCAGATAGTTATAGTTTTTTTGCCACTTGTCACAAATAACCTTGGCAGCTCTTGAAGAAGATACAATAGGAACTAACTTGGTTACACTTTCCGGGGTCAAATATGACGGCAGATCAAGCGGAAGTCCCGCACCTGAAAATACCACATCTATCTTTTCCTCAATCGCAGTACGCACCATATCGGCATAATTAGATAAAGCAACCATTACGTTTACGCCAATAATACCTTCTGTTTTTGTACGTGCCTTGTGAATTTCTTCTCTCAGTCCACTTATACATTTCTCCGGATAAGAGCCTTTTCCCTTGGGATATAACAATCCTAAACCCGCACATGATATAACGCCTACTCCGCCTTCATTTGCAACTGCTGATGCCAGACCGGACAGTGAGATTCCTACTCCCATTCCACCTTGTATAACAGGTGTTTTAATTTCAATATTTCCTATAAAGAACGATTTCATATGTTTTATTTTGTATTGGCAAAACAGACAGATAGAAGTGAGCATACTTTATTCAAGTGCTCAATATTTGGTTCTGTCACGAATGATTTACCTTGTTGGATAATTTATTAAACTATATGCCCTTGGCTATTTCAAGAGTATTGTATTACAAAAAAGCCTAATAAATCTATTTTCAGAATGGAAAGTACAGGATTAGAAATTCCTAATTTTGCATAGAAGAGCCAGAATTAGCAGAACTTAAATGTAAAATGATTTTTCGTCTTCTCTATTCAGTAGAGATTCCCCGTTGAATCATGAAACGGAAACAGCTTTTAAATGAAAGCAGAAGACAGAATCTTCTGCTTTCATTCGGATATTAATATCTTCTAGAGTTATTATAACCACCACGGCCTCCACCGTTTGACGGTCTTTCAGTACGAGGGCGTGCAACGCTTACTGAAATAACCTTCTGGTCGTATTCAACTCCATTCAGTTCATCAATTGCTTTTTGTCCTTCTCCATCGTTCGTCATTTCTACGAAAGCAAATCCTCTGGATCTACCAGTTTCTCTGTCAAAAATTACT
>OKRY01003467.1_pt1 | contig 11598 bp, 9 predicted proteins | sample 1601121 | NCBI WGS metagenome assembly OKRY01 (sample SAMEA3541546, study PRJEB24748) | human gut metagenome | biome: human gut; feature: human-associated habitat; material: faeces | place: China | collected 2012
GCTGTAAAAAGGCAGCGCGGCGCAGTTTGTAACTTTTTCTTGCAGGGATTATTTTGCCAGCTCGGCACGCACGCGGGCCAGGGCAGATTCAATCACGCGGTCCATATCGTAGTACTTGTACTCACCCAAACGGCCGCCGAAAAGGACCTTGCCCTCGGCATCGGCCAGGGCCTTGTACTGCTCGTACAGGGCGCCGTTCTGGGCATCGTTGACGGGATAGTACGGCTCATCGCCGGGTTTCCACTCGGCAGAGTACTCGCGGCTGATGACCGTCTTGGTGCCCGGCTCGGTGGAACCAAAGACAAAGTGCTTGTGCTCAATGATGCGGGTGTAGGGGGTTTCGGCGTCGGTGTAGTTGATGACAGCGTTGCCCTGGTAGTTGGGGATGTCCAGGGTCTCGGTCTCAAAGCGGACACTGCGGTACTGCAAAGCGCCCAGCTTATAGTCAAAGTAGGCATCAATGGGGCCGGTGTAAACGACTTTGTCGGCTAAGGCATCCAGCGCAGCCTTGTCAGCCAGGTAGTCGGTGTCCAGGCAGACCTCGATGCCCTGCAGCAGGTTGGCCACCAGCGCAGTGTAACCCTCGTTGGGGATGCCCTGATACAGGGCGTTGAAGTAGTTGTCGTCGTAGGTAAAGCGCACCGGCAGGCGCTTGATGATAAAAGCGGGCAGTTCGGTGCAGGGGCGTCCCCACTGCTTGCCGGTGTAGCCCTTGATGAGCTTTTCGTAGATATCGGTGCCCACAAGGCTGATGGCCTGCTCTTCCAGATTCTGCGGGTCGGTGATGCCTGCTTCCTTCTTCTGCTCTTCGATCTTGGCCTTGGCTTCGGCAGGGGTAACAACGCCCCACATCTTATTAAAGGTGTTCATATTGAAGGGCAGGTTGTAGATCTCGCCGTGGTAGTTTGCCACCGGGCTGTTGGTGTAGCGGTTGAACTCTGCAAACTGGTTCACATACTGCCACACAGCCTTGTTGTTGGTGTGGAAGATATGCGCACCGTAGCGGTGCACGTTGATGCCCTCCACAGCTTCGGTGTAGATATTGCCCGCGATATGGTCGCGCTTATCGATGACCAGACACTTTTTGCCTGCCTTTTTGGCCTCGTGGGCAAACACGGCACCGAACAGACCGGCACCAACGATAAGATAATCATACTGTTTCATGCTTTTATTCCCCTTTTGCCGGTCGTGCTTCCGGCGTAGTCTTTTTCTGGGAGAGATAATATTGGTCGATGGCATCCTGAATGCGGCTGCGTGCCGCCTGCGGGGTGATATGCTTTAACTGGGCTGCTGCCATGGTCTGATGGCCGCCGCCGCCCAGCGACTCCATGATCACCTGCACATTCACGGCACCCATGCTGCGGGCAGAGACGTTGACCCCGTTGCCCACCTGCACTGCCACAAAGCTGGCGTCCACGCCCTGAATGCGCAGCAGGTCGTTGGCAGCCTGCGCAATGGCGACCCGGGCCTCCGGGGCCACCTCGCCGCCAATGGAGATGGCACAGTTTTTGTACATCTGCGCCTTTTCCACCAAATCGGCCTTGGCGTTGTATTCCACCATGGTCACATCGAACAATCGGCGCACCCGCTCGGTCTCTGCGCCGTAGCGGCGCAGGGCAGCAGCGGCTTCAAAGGTACGCACACCGGTGTGCAGGGTAAAGTCCTGCGTATCCAGCAAAATACCGGCAAGCAGACCTTCGGCCTCCACGCGGTTGGGCTTGTCGTCCCGCTCGCCCACATACTGCAGCAGCTCGGTGACTAGCTCGCTGGCCGAGGAGGAATAGGGCTCGTGGCAGACCAGCGCCGGGTTTTCGATGTAGCCCACGCCCTTGCGGTGGTGGTCGATGACGGCCACCTTGCCGCATTTTTCCAGAATGTCCTTGCTTTCCACAAGGCCAGCCTGATATGTATCCACCACAATGCACAGGGTGCGCTTGGAGATGATGGGCAGGGCGTCCTTGGGGTCGATGAAGTCATCCTTCTGCCCCGCCTTGCACAGCGCATCGATCAGACTGGCCGCCAGCGTAGCGTCTCGCCGGACGGCGATGACCGCCGGCACATCGCAGATCTTACAAATGCGCAGCACACCCTCGGCTGCGCCGATGGCATCCAGATCGCTCATGCGGTGACCCATGATGACCACATGGTCGGCCTCCTTGATCAGCTTGACCAGCTGGTCAGCCACAAGGCGGCTGCGCACCTTACTGCGCTTTTCCACGCCGTGGCTCACGCCGCCATAGAAGGTAAATCCGTCCAGCGTCATCTCAGCGGCCTGATCGCCGCCGCGTCCCTGCGCCATATCCAGTGCGTGCTCGGCCATATCCTGCGCCTCCCGCAGGGTGCGCGCGCCGCGTCCGATACCAATGGACATTGAAAGGCTCACACTGGGGTCCAGTGCGCGGATCTTATCCAGCACGTCGTAGCCGCGGTTGGCGAACTGCTCCAGCTGGCGCTCCTCCACCACTGCGATGTAGCGGCCGCCACTGCCTACCCGGCGTAGAAAGCCGCTGCCGCGCCCGATCATATCCTCCAGAATGCGGTTGACGCCCTCCAGCAGGCGGGCGCGCTCGCTGTCCATCAGATCCCCGAACACATCATCGTAGCCGTCCAGCTGGAAGGCAAGATATCCCGGACGGCTGGCCTTATACTCTGCCTCAATGCGGCGCAGCTCGGTCTCCTCGTTCAGCACCAGCAGGGTCACGCTTTCGGCTTCGCCGGGCACGGTGGAGCTGTGCACGCTCCAGTAGCCGTCGGCAAGGGTCAGCAGCTGTCCCTCGCGCTTGCGGCACAGCTGCAGATCCAGCCCGGGCAGCAGCTTCTGCACCCGGCTGGCCAGCACATCCTGCCCGCCCAGCAGGCGGGTGCGGAACTGGCTGTTGTACCACAGCACCGTCTCGCCGGAGAGCAGCGCCGCCGGCTGGGAAAGGGGCTCCAGACTGAACTGCACCTTGGATTTTTCAAAGGTGGTGCCGCTTGTCCAGCGCACCACCCAGCGGCGCAGCTTGCAGCGGAACAAGGTTGCCCCTATGCCCCACAGCACCACCAGCACGGCCAGCAGCAGCCATGCCGTGGGGCGCTGCACCAGCAGTACCAGCAGCAAAAGGCCGCACAGCACCGCCAGACTGGCCGTGAGCATTTCCAGTGTCCATCTTGGTTTACGTTTCATTGGTTTTTTGCCTCCTCAGACGCTGCACCGCTTTGCGGTGCGCCCGGATCAGACCTCCATCAGGATGGGCAGGATCATCGGGCTGCGTTTGGTGCGCCGGTAGATATAGCTGCTCAGTGCCTCACGCACACGGGTCTTTACGCTGTTCCAGTCCCGGACGTGCTCGTCCACACAGCGCTCCAGCGCATTTTCCACAATGCTCTGGGCACCGTCCATCAGGCTCTCGTTCTCGCGCACATACACAAAGCCCCGGCTTACCAGATCCGGTCCGGCCAGCACCTTGCCGGTCTTGCTGTCCACGGTAGCCACGATGATGACAAGACCGTCCTCGGAGAGGTGCTTGCGGTCCCGCAGCACCACGTTGCCCACATCGCCCACGCCAAGGCCGTCCACCATGACGGCACCGGCGGTCACCGGCTCGCCCAGCTTCATCTCGTCCTGCGAGAGGATAACGTTGGAGCCGTTTTCCGCAATGAGGATGTTGCTGGTGGGAATGCCCAGACTTGCAGCGGTGAGGGCGTGCTTTTTCAGCTGCTTATACTCGCCGTGCACGGGCAGGAAGTACTTGGGCTTGGTCAGGGTGAGCATCAGCTTCTGCTCCTCCTGACAGGCGTGGCCGGAAACGTGCACATCGTACATGCTCTCGTAGATGACCTCTGCGCCCAGCAGCAGCAGACCGTTGACGATCTTGGTCACGCTCTTTTCGTTGCCGGGGATGGGGTTTGCGGAGATGATGATGAAGTCGCCGGGGCCTACCCGCACCTGACGGTGGCTGCAGGAGGCCATACGGCTCAGCGCGCTCAGAGGCTCGCCCTGACTGCCGGTGGTCACCAGCACCACCTGCTCCGGCGGGTACTGGTTCAGCTCGTCTACGCTGATCAGGGTGCCCTCCGGGATGTGCATATAGCCCAGTTCCTGCGCCATGGCGGTGTTGTTGACCATGCTGCGGCCGCTGAAGGCCACCTTGCGGCCATCCTCCACAGCCAGATCGATGATCTGCTGCACGCGGTAGATGTTGGACGCAAAGGTCGCAATGATGATGCGCTTATTGCGGGCGCGGGCAAACAGGCTGCGCACACCGGCGGCCACCTTCTGCTCGGTAGCAGTAAAGCCCGGGCGCTCCGCGTTGGTGGAGTCGCTCAGCAGAGCCAGCACACCGCGCTGTCCGTACTCGGACAGGGTGGACAGGTCGGTCACGCCGCAAGCCAGCGGGGTGTAATCAATTTTAAAGTCGCCGGTCTGGATGATGGTACCGGCGGGGCTGTCGATGGCAAAGGCCACGGCATCCGGGATTGAGTGGTTCACATGGATGGGCTCCACGGTAAAGCAGCCCAGTTTGATCTTCTGCCGGGGCACGATCTCCACAAACTTGGTCTTGCCGGCAAGGCCGAACTCCTCCAGCTTGTTCTTGATCAGGCCGCAGGTCAGGCGGGTGCCGTACACCGGCAGGCTGATCTTTTGCAGCAGATAGGGAATGCTGCCAATGTGATCCTCATGGCCGTGGGTGATGAGCAGGCCCTTGATCTTATCCTTGTTCTGCACCACAAAGGTGAAGTCCGGGATGACCATGTCCACGCCGAACATCTCGCTGTCCGGGAACACCAGGCCGCAGTCCACGATGATCATATCGCCGTTGCACTCGTAGACGGTCATGTTCTTGCCGACCTCGCCCAGACCGCCCAGCGGGTAGATATGGATGGGGGTCGCTGCCTCCTTGGGCTGCTGCGCACGGCGCGGGCGGCGGTTATAGTAGGGGCGGCGGGTGGTGGGACGGGTGCGCTTTTCCCCTGCGGGAGCAGTGCCGTTTGCGGCGGCTGCCTTGGGCGCTGCCGGGGCTTTTGCGCGGGGTGCAGGGTTATTTTCTTTTGCTTGAGCCATTCTTTACCTCCAGATTCAATTGCAGGCCAGGCCGCGCCCCCGCCGGGGAGAGCAGCCGCACCTTGCACAGGGGAAGCACCTGAAACTGCATCGGCTTCCGGTTGATGCATCGTATAGAATTTATCGTTCAGCGTGCTTTTTGCAGCAGCGCTGTTGGTTCCGCAAGAGGTTCTTGGCCAGGTAAGTCCATCTGTTCGATGCGACCGTGGCGTTTCTGCCGGAACAGCCGGGCGCACACCTTTGGTGCACCCCTATACGCATTTTGTTACGCTAAGTATAGTATCTCGCACCGGTTTTGTCAATTCCAAGGTTTGGCAAAACTGGGCCGGCGTATACATTGGCTCTTGACATCACGGGCAAAATAGCGCTAAATAAAGATATTCTATTCTATAAGGAGAACCCCATGAAACAGGTAGAGGTGTACACAGACGGCGCTTGCAGCGGCAATCCCGGCCCGGGCGGCTGGGGTGCGGTGCTGCGCTACCGCTTTGACGGCAAGGTGTACGAAAAGGAACTGAGCGGCGGCGACGCCAGCACCACCAACAACCGCATGGAGCTGACGGCCTTTATCGAGGCGCTGCGCCAGCTCAAGGAGCCCTGCGAGGTGCGGCTGTGCTCCGACAGCCAGTATGTGATCAACGGGCTGGAAAAGGGCTGGGCCAAGGGCTGGAAGCGCCGGGGCTGGAAAAAAGCCGACGGCTCCCCTGCCCTGAACCCGGACTTATGGGCACAGGCACTGGAGCAGGAGGCACGGCACAAGATCACCTATGTCTGGGTAAAGGGCCATGCAGGCCACCCGGAAAACGAACGCTGCGACCAGCTGGCCGTAGCACAAAGCAAAGCACATGGCGGGAGGCAAGGAACATGAGCGACGCATTTTTGCCCGGCAACGGGTTCGACACCTACGAAACACAGGACAAGGTGCTTGTCAGCATGGACGGCTCCGTAGATTGCGGCGTTGTGGTGCGCATTTTGCAGCAGCAAGGCTTCGGCGTGGCCGGGGCTGTGGTGCAGCTGGCCGCTGACCAAAGCGCGTGGGCCGCAGCCGCACGGCAGGCTGCCGAGGCTCTTGGCATTGAGTGCATCGTGCTCAAGGCAGAAGCACTGGCAGACCAGCCCGCCGAGGTGCTGGGCAGCGGCAACGACGCCCGGTTTGCCGCCCTGCTGACCGCTGCCGACAAGCTGGGCATCCAGTACATTGCCACCGGGCACCACGCCCGGGTGGAGCTGGGCAGCGATGGTGTGCACACCGTCTGCCCTGCTGTGGACGCTGTACTGGACGAGAGCGCCGCACTGGCAGCGCTGCCGCAGGATACCCTTGCCCGGCTGCTGCTGCCCTTGGGCGAGTTTACCGCCGCTGATGTACAGGAGATGGCACAGGATTTTAAAGTGAACGGAACGGTCTGAGCCAACCGCTTTCTACACAAAAAGAAGCGCCGCATCTGTACGATGCAGCGCTTCTTTTTTACATACTTTAGTTCTGGGGGTGCACGATATCGCGCCAGTCCAGATCTCCGCGCTCAAGGCCGTGGATCAGCACCTCGGCGGTGGCGATGTTGGTGGCCATGGGGATGTTGTGCACATCGCACAGGCGCAGCAGAGTCATCTCATTCGGCTCGCTGGGCTTTGCATTGATGGGGTCGCGGAAGAACAGCAGCAGGTCGATCTCGTTGCAGGCAATGCGGGACGCGATCTGCTGGTCGCCGCCCTGCACCCCGGCCAGAAAGCGCTGTACCTGCAGGCCGGTGGCCTCGGAAATCAGTTTGCCGGTAGTGCCGGTCGCCACCAATTTATGCTGGCTCAGAATGCGGCAGTACGCCGTGCAGAACTGAACCATCAGCTCCTTTTTGGAGTCATGCGCGATCAGGGCAATCGTCATCTGTAGATCTCTCCTCTATTGAAACATTTGTATATAAAACACTTGCTAAATTTCCTTTGCTATACATGATATCACAAACGTAACTCATTTACAACAGGTTTTTGGACACAATATTCAAATTTCCGTTCAAGTTCACTTCTTCGCACGCAGCTGCGCCTTACTGCGCAAGCATTGCATCGTTGTTTTCTTCCTCTGTCACCCCTACGGGCGCGGTCGTCTGCTGCGGCTCCGCGGCTGTGGTATCGGTCTGTGCATCATTTGCAGCATCCGGAGCGGTCTGGGCGGCGGTATCCGATGCTGCGGCGTCCTCCTGTGCCACGGTGCGCGGGTCCACATAGGGGTCTACCTCCAGCGTGCCGTCCTTCATGGCAAAGTAGGCGTTGGCGATATCCACCACCAGATCACCGGTGCGGGCACCGTAGCCGCCGTACTCCACCGTGATGCCGATGGCGATCTCCGGGTCGTCTGCCGGGAGGTAAGCGATCATCATGGCGTTCAGGTAGTGCTTGCCAGAGGCATAAGTCTCGCTGCGCTGGGGAGTACCGGTCTTGCAGGCGATGGCAATGGGGTAGCTGGAGATCTTGCCGCTGATGGTGCTGGGCACCTGTTTCATGCCCTGCCGCACCAGCTCAAAGGTGTTGCCGTTGCCCTCGATGATATCCATGACCTCCGGCTGGGTCTCGCTGAGCACCTCGCCGGTGTTGGTATCCAGAATGGCCTTGACGAAGTGGGTGCGGTAGCGCACGCCGTTGTTGGCCAGTGTGGCGGCGTAGGTAGCCAGCTGGATGGGGCTTACCACCGTGTTGCCCTGCCCGATAGCAGCCTGAATATCCAGCGAGGAGGTGTAGTTTTTATCCGTTCTTTTGGTCAGGCGTCCCAGAGCCTCGTTTACCTCCACGCCGGTGCGCTGACCAAGCCCCAGCTTGTAGGCGTAGGCATCGTAGACGTCACTGGTCAGACGGCGTCCCACATCGTAGAAGAAGATGTTGCAGCTCCACTTGATAGCAGTGACCACATCAATGTTGCCGCTGTGGCCGTGGCGGGTGCAGCGGGGGTGGTAATCCTTATAATAGGTATACACGCCGGTGCAGTTGACGGTGGAGTACTGGTTGATGAGGCCGCTGTCCAGCGCCGCCACTGCCACCGAGGGTTTAAAGGTGGAGCCGGGGGTGTACAGGCCCTGCAGCGCCCGGTTGAACAGGGGCAGGCTGGGGTCGGCGTTGTACTCCGAATAGTTGGTGGCGTACAGGTTCTGGTCAAAGCTGGGGTAGTTGGAGGCCGCCAGCACGCTGCCGTCCTTCACATTCAGCACCACCGCAGCACCAGCAGCGGCTTTCATATCGCCGGTGTTGTACACCCGGTTGATCATATCGATGTTATTGGCAAGTGCCTTGTCCACCGCCCGCTGAAAGTCGCTGTTGATGGTCAACTGCACGGTATGCCCCGGCTCCGGCACGGTGGTGATCTTGGTGTCCACGATCACGCCGTCCGAATTACGGGTGATGGTCTCCACACCATCCTTGCCGCGCAGCTCATCCTCGTACACGGACTCAAGGCCGGAGATGCCGATCACATCGTTCATGTTATAGCCTTTTTCCTTGAGCGGATAGGTCACCTGACCGTTTTCGTCGGTCACCTTCCACTTTTCGGCGGTGATCTTGCCCACGCGCCCCAGCACAGCGGGCAGGATATCGCCCTGCTCATAGCTGCGGGTGCTGGTCTCCACGATCTCCACGCCCGGCAGCGTGAGGGAATGCTCCTTGATGGTAGCCACCGTCGCCTGACTGACGTTTTCAGCCATAACAAAGTTATTTACGTTGGAAAAGGCCTGTCGGTCCATCTCGTAATGGATGCCCGCCAGCACCCGCTGCCACGGCAGTGAGAAACTTTCCAGCTGGTTTTTCTCCACCAGCATCTCCATCACATCGTTGGCGGTGGCGTACTGCTGCAGACCCAGCGTCTCCTTCATGTCTGCCAGCGTTTTCTGGTCGCTGGCACTGTCGGCGCTGTCCGTAAAGGTATAGTTTCCGGCGGCATCCGGCTCGCTGATGAGCAGGGTGTCCAGCCATTTTTCATCGTTCTTGCGCAAAAGCTCCACGATCTGCTGCAGCATGGTGTCCAGATCCTGATTCCCCATCTGCAGCTTGTTCAGCACCACATTATAACCGGTGCTGGTGGTAGCGATGTGCTTGCCGGTGCTGTCCACGATATCGCCGCGCGCAGCGGTGACCGTAAACTTATAATCCGTGGTGTTGGTGGCTTTTGCCTTAAAGTCGTCCCCGTTGACCAGCTGCAAAAAGATCAGCCGGAAGGTGTACAGCCCCATGATGATGCAGGCCACTGCGATGAGCAGCAGCATCCGCCGCACCACGACCTTGCGTTCATTTTCGTTCATCTGGTTCTCCTTTTACGGGCTAGACCACACCGTTGTCGATCCTGAACCCGTCATGGATGCGCTGCACCAGCCAGAAGGCCAGCAGCGCCGCCGGGATGGTCAGCGCCGCGCCGGGCAGTACAAAGGTGACATACCGCAGCGCTGCGCCGGTATAACCCGGCATATAGTAGAAAAACAGCCAGTCCAGCGAGAGTACCACCAGCGCTGTTGCGGTGCTTACTGCGGCAAAATTGCCGGGGTTCACCTGCAGATACAACTGTACCAGCACCGATACCGCAAAGCAGAGCAGCAGCAGCTCCAGCGCCAGCATACCTACCGTGCGTCCGGCCGTGCAATCCCACAAAAGGCCGCCCACCGTGCCCAGCAGTGCTCCGGCAAATTCTCCTTCAAATACCGCCACCGCCAGACACAGCGGCAGCACCAGCAGCGGCTTTGCCTCCCCCAGCTGAAACAGCCCGGGCGTGGTCTGCAAAGCGGCGCACACAAACAGCGCCAGCACATAACAGCCCCACTTCAGCAGCTGGCTGCGGCTGCGCCTGCGGCGAGATTCCATAGCAGTGTATCCTCCTTAGTACGCGGTAATGATAAAAACGTGCTTGGCGGTGCGGGGGTCGGCACCGGGGCGCACCACCGCAATGGAGGATTTGCCGCTGGTCTCCGGCACCACGTCCTGCACCGTACCCACCAGAAGATCCGGCGGGAACACCCCGCCCAGACCGGTTGTGATGACCTGATCCCCCGCATGGGTCTCGGTGCTGCGCTCCAGATTGGTCAGGGTGCACAGGCCGTCCGCTGCATAGGTGGTATTGCCGTTCAGAATGCCGTTTTCCCGGGTGCGGGATACCACGCCCGCCGCGTTGAAGCTGGGGTGCAGAATGGTCATCACCTTGCAGCTGGTCGGATCAGCCTCTACCACCATGCCCAGCAGATAGCCCCGGTCACTGATGACCGCATCGTTCACCGCTACGCCGTCTGCGGTGCCCTTGTCCAGCGTGAAGCCGCCGAACTCGTCCAGCGGGTCGCGGCCAATGACAAAGCCGGACACATAGGTGGCATTGCTGTTCTTTTCCTGAATGTTGGCCAGTGCCTTGTAGGCCTCGTTTTCAGCCTTGATGCGGTCATAATCCACCATCTGCTGACGCAGCTCGGCGTTTTCCGCCGTCAGCTGCTCGTTCTGTTCCATGACCTTGTCGATGCTGGCATATTTTTCCCACATCGCGCCCACACCGCCGCTGACCACAGCCCCCGCCTTCTGGAAGGGGGTCAGGATCACGCCCAGCAGTTCCTGCGGGGCAGCGGTCAGGCGTCCGTTGGCACCGGCATAGGCCATGATGCCCACCAGAAACACCGCCACGGCCACGAGAATCTTGAATTTCCAAGTATCAAAAAAATCTTTCAAAGGGTGCTTCCCTCCTGTCGGGATGCCCGCGCCCTACCGCAGGCCTTTGCATGAAAAAAGCGCGGACAGCCGTGCCATCCGCGCAAGATGCAGTGTTTGCAGCGGAAAAACGCACAGCTGCTGTGTCTGAAACTTTTCCGCATTCTGAGCAGCACTCTCCGCAGAGAGCCGCTCTTACATATGTCCTCCATCGGTGTCCAGCACGTCATGCAGCACATCCACATGATCCAGCACTGCACCGGCACCCTTGGCCACGCAGTCCAGCGGGTCCTCCGCAATATGCACATCAATGCCGGTCTCGCTCTGGATCAGCTGATCCAAGCCGCGCAGCAAAGCGCCGCCGCCGGTCAGGGTGATGCCGCGGTCGATGATATCTGCGCTCAGTTCCGGCGGGGTGCGCTCCAGCGTCTCCTTGATGGCGGTGGTGATCTTGACCAGACACTCCAGCAGCGCGCCGCGCACATCCTCAGAGTGCACCACGATGTTCTTGGGCAGACCGTCTACAAGGTTGCGGCCCTTGATCTCCATGGTCAGCTCCGGGTCCAGTGCATAGGCAGAGCCGATCTCGATCTTGATCTGCTCGGCAGTCCGCTCACCGATGAGCAGGTTGTACTTGCGCTTGATGAAGGCAATGATGGCCTGATCGAACATATCGCCGGCCATGCGCACGCTGCGGGAAGCCACGATGCCGCCCAGAGAGATGACGGCGATCTCCGCCGTGCCGCCGCCGATATCCACGATCATGCTGCCGGTGGGCTCGCTGATGGGCAGGCCTGCACCGATGGCAGCTGCCATGGGCTCCTCAATGACAGACACCTGACGGGCGCCGGCCTTCAGGGTAGCCTCGCGCACAGCGCGGCGCTCCACCTCGGTAACGCCGG
>OKRY01003470.1_pt1 | contig 11590 bp, 8 predicted proteins | sample 1601121 | NCBI WGS metagenome assembly OKRY01 (sample SAMEA3541546, study PRJEB24748) | human gut metagenome | biome: human gut; feature: human-associated habitat; material: faeces | place: China | collected 2012
CTCGAAGGACAGAAGGATTCCGTCATCTGCCGCGTCGCCATTCAGTACACCGACGGCTACACCGAGAGCCTTTTTTCCTATGTCAACAACATCCCCACGGGTGAAGGCGGAACGCACGAAACAGGCTTCAAGGCGGCGTTCACGAAGATGTTCAACGACTACGCCCGCCGCAACGGCTTCCTGAAGGAAAAGGACAGCAACCTGACGGGCGAGGACTTCCGCGAAGGCTTGAGCTGCGTGCTGACGACGATGGTCAAGAATCCGCAGTTCGAGGGGCAGACAAAAGGTCGTCTGGGCAACAGCGAAGTTCGCCCCGCGGTGGAGGGCATCATCACACAGCAGCTGACGGACTGGCTGGAGAACCTCAAGAATCAGGAGATTGCCCAGCAGATTGTGCAGAAGGCGATTCGCGCCGCGCAGGTGCGTGAAGCCGCGCGCAAGACCCGCGACAACGCCCGCAAAGCGAATCAGCTTGACGCCGCGCCGCTGGTCGGCAAACTCAGCGCCTGCCGCGGCAAAAAGGCGGAGGACAATGAGCTGTTCATCGTCGAGGGCGATTCCGCAGGCGGCAGCGCCAAGCAGGGGCGCGACAGCCGCTATCAGGCGATTCTCCCCCTGCGCGGCAAGCCCCTCAATGCCGAAAAGAAGCGGCTGGATCAGGTGCTGAGCAACGAGGAGTTCCGCTCGCTGATTACCGCGCTCGGCACGTCCATCGACGAGAATTTCAACCTCGCCAACCTCAAATACAACAAAGTCATCATCCTCTCCGATGCCGATCAGGACGGCGCGCACATCCGCGCCATTCTGCTCACTTTCTTCTTCCGTTACATGAAAGAGCTCGTCACTGGGGGGCATGTGTATATTGGAATGCCGCCGCTGTACAAGGTGCAAAAGGGCAGCAAAGTCCTCTATGCCTACGACGACAAGGAGCTGGCGAAGTGCATCAAGGAAGCGGGCAAAGGCTACACGCTCCAGCGCTACAAAGGCTTGGGCGAAATGAACCCCGAACAGCTCTGGGCGACGACGATGGATCCTTCCCAGCGCAAACTGATGCAGGTGACGATTGAGGACGCAGCGCTGGCTGACCGCCGCATTACCATCCTGATGGGCGACAAGGTCGAGCCGCGCCGCGACTACATCATCGAGAACGCCGACTTCAACAAGCCGGATAATTTCGAGCTGCCGGAAGGTCAGCGAGGGGAAGGAAAGTAAGTTATGGCAAAGAAAACAAGCGATAACCGCCCGATTCCCAAGGACGACCCGTCGCGCATCCTGCAAACGACCGTCGAGGACGTGATGCACCAGTCCATGATCCCCTACGCGGAGCATGTCATTCTGGAACGCGCCCTGCCGCGCGTCGAGGATGGCTTAAAGCCCGTGCAGCGCCGCATTCTCTATACCATGATGGAACTGGGCACGACGCCCGACAAGCCGCACCGCAAGTGCGCCCGCATCGTCGGCGACTGCCTGGGCAAATATCACCCGCACGGCGATTCCTCCGTGTACGACGCGCTCGTGCGCATGGCGCAGGACTTCTCCATGCGCGGGCCGATGGTCGATGGGCACGGCAATTTCGGCTCCATTGACGGCGACAGCGCTGCCGCCATGCGTTACACCGAGGCGCGCATGACGCCCCTCGCGCTGGAAATGCTGCGCGACATTGAGAAGGACACCGTGCCGTTCCGCCTGAATTTCGACGACACGCTCAAAGAGCCGGACATGCTGCCCGCGCGCTTTCCGAATCTGCTCGTCAACGGCGCAAGCGGCATCGCGGTAGGGCTTGCGACGAACATTCCCCCGCACAATCTGGGTGAAAGCATCCGCGCGGCGATTGCTGTGATGGAGAATCCGGACATTCCGCTGGATGAGCTGATGAAAATCATCCCCGGCCCGGACTTTCCTACCGGCGGCGTGCTGGTGAAAAACGAGGAAATCCGCAGAGGCTATGAGACCGGACGCTCGAAGCTGTCCCTGCGCGCGCGCGTGCATGTGGAGGACGGCGTGAACGGGCGCAAGCTGCTTGTCATCACAGAAATCCCCTACATGGTCAACAAAGCCGCGATGCTGGAGAAGATTTTGAAGCTGTCGGAAGAAAAAAAAGGGCAGCTGCAAAACATCTACGACATCCGCGATGAATCCGACCGCGAGGGAATGCGCGCCGTCATCGAGCTGAAGAAGGACGCCGACCCGGACAAGGTGCTGAAAGTGCTCTACAAGTATTCGGACTTGCAGGTCACCTTCGGCGTGAACATGGTCGCCATCGCCGAGGGCAAGCCCGTGCAGATGGGGCTGAAAACGATGCTGGGGCACTTCATCCGCCATCAGAAGAACGTCATCACCCGCCGCACGGAGTACGACCTGAAGCAGGCGAAAGCCCGCGCGCACATTTTGCAGGGCCTCATGATTGCGGTGGACAACCTCGATGAGGTCATCGCGCTGATTCGCTCCTCGAAGAACCCAAAAGAAGCGAAAGCCCGCCTGATGGAGCGCTTTTCGCTGTCCGACGCGCAGGCACAGGCAATCTTGGACATGCGCCTGCAGCGGCTGACGAATCTGGAAATCATCGCCCTGCGCAAGGAGTACGAGGACATTCTGAAACTCATCGACCGCTTGGAGGGCATCCTGCACAGCGAGAAAAAGCTCTTGGCGGTCATCCGCAAGGAATTGCAGGAGATTGCCGAGGAATTCGCCGACGAGCGCCGCACGACCATCGAAAAAGCGGACGAATCCCCGCTGGAAGTCGAGGAAGAAGCTGCCGCGCCGGAGGAGGTCATCGTGGCGTTCACGGGCGCGGGGCAATTGAAGCGCATGAATCCCGCGCTCTACAAGAAAACGCCGCTCCCGACCCGCGCGGAGGACGACAAGGAGTTCGCCGACTTCCTGTTCATGGCCAAAACAGACGAGACGCTGCTCATCTTCACCGACCACGGCAACTGCTATCCCCTGCCCGTTGCGTCGCTGAACGAAGTCAAGCCCAAGGATCGCGGGCAGTTGCTTTCAGGCGTGCTGGCCGGGCTGGAGGACGACGAGAAGGCGCTGTGGATGACGTGCATCCGCATGGCGGACGTCGGGCATCTGCCGGACATTCTCTTCATCACCCGGCAGGGCATGGTAAAACGCACCGCCGCCGCGGATTACGACGTGCGCAGCAAAAAATTTGCCGCCGTGAACGTGAAGGACGGCGATCGTCTGCTGACCGTTCTCCCCGCCGCCAGTCGCGACGACCTGCTGTTGTTCACCCGCAGCGGCCTGTGCATCCGCTTCTCGCTCGACAGCGTGCCAGTGCAGGGGCGCGTCGCCGCCGGGGTGCGCTGTATGCAGGTGGAGGACGGCGACGAGGTCATCTGGTGCGGGCAGCTGCAAGACAGCGACCAAATCGTGCTGCTGACCGACCGCGGCTACGCCAAACGCCTGCTCTCCGTTGATTTTGAGAAGCAGAACCGCAACGGCAAGGGCGTGAAGTCGTTCTATTTCAACAAGAATGGCAGCAACGGCAAGCAGCTTGCGGGCGTGGTGCGTTTAGAGAAGGACGATCACCTGATTCGCGTGCAGCAGGCGAAATCCCCCGCGACGCTGGTGGAGCGCGACGCGGTGCGCCTGCAAGGCAAGCAGGATCGCGGAACGCCGCTGGTTATCGCGGTGATGGACGACGTGGTGACGGGGGCGGAGCTGTTGGAATAACAGCACCCGCATGGCGCCGAAAAAGGGGTCAAGGGGCAATGCCCCTTGCGGAGTTAAGGGGCGGCGCCCCTTATGGGGCTTGGGGCAACGCCCCAACTGTTTCTCGTCAAAACCACTCAAAAGGAACAGCCAACAAGGCGCAGGCAGCGAAGCGTCCCTGCCAGTAACTAAAAAACCGTCCAATAAAAATCAAGTAACAACCGGAGGGCGACCCCGAAGGAGTCCAGAGGGCGATCGCAGACTTCATCTGTTTTTATGCCCTCTGGAACTCGCGGAAGTTACCACGATGGAAATGAAGTCAACTATGCCTATCCGCATAAGCATCCAACTGCTTCATAGTTGGCTTTTCCCCTTGCAACAAGCGCCAAAACGTGATATGATGAGGACGAATGACGGAGGTGAACGCGTATGAATTCGCGCAACTCTTTTTCCTCGCTGACCATTACGCAGCTGGTGATTCACCTCACCGGCGCCCTGCTGGAACTCTATGCCGATGACACGCAGGAAATCCAAGTCATGGCATCCGGCGACGACCACGATATGAAGGCGGTTTCGCTCGCCCAGAACGGCGATACGCTGACGCTGGAGCAGTCCGCCGCCGCACTCTCGCCCTTGCCGCTCAGCGCGCGCTGGCTGCAAGTGACCATCCGCATTCCGCGCGCGTGGAAGGGACGGGTCGAGATTCGCACGACGTCCGGCAGCGTGCATGTCCGCGGTTTGCAGGTCAGTGACCTGTCCGTGGAGTCGCTCTCCGGCTTCGTGATGCTCTCCGACTTGAGCAGCCTGAGCCTGAAGGTCAAGAACGGCAGCGGCGACATTGCCGGCAGCGACTTGTCCGGTCAGGATTGCAGCCTGTTCACGACGACGGGGATGCTCTGTCTGGAGCGCCTTGCGTTTCTGAACATCTCGCTGTCCTCGGTCAGCCGGGGCGCAATGCTCTCTTTTGCGGAGATGTTCTCCACCTTCAAGGGCGGTTCGGTCGCAGGCGGCATCAGTCTGGAGATTCCCGGCGCGCAGTGTGACGCCATTCTTCGCTCGGTGTCCGGGCGGCTGCTGACGGACGGCGTATCCATCGTCGATGGCGCACCGTCTGTCCGCGTGACGACGGCTTCGGGCAACCTGACCATCCGGCGGATTTCCCCGGAGAAACTGACAGAAAACGAATAACTAGGAGGACGATTTTTATGGCACGACAGAACTTTGGCTTCGGCGGTGGCGCGAACATGCAGCAGCTCATGCGTCAGGCGCAGAAGATGCAGCAGGCGATGACGGACGCGCAGGAAAAGCTGGATGCGCAGGAGTACGAAGCGCAGTCCGGCGGTGGCGTGGTAAGCGTGAAGGTGAACGGCAAGCGCGAGCTGCTGTCCCTGACGATTGACCCCAAGGTCGTTGACCCGGACGACGTGGAAATGCTGCAGGACCTTGTGATGGCGGCGGTGAACGAAGCGCTGCGCAAGGGTGAAGCAAACCGCGAAGAGACGATGAACAAGATGGCGCCCGGCATGGGCGGCATGGGCGGTCTGTTCTAATGCCCGGACAAATCGAACCGATTGAGCGGATGGTGTCGGAGCTGTCTCGGCTGCCCGGCATCGGTCACAAGACGGCGGCGCGGCTGGCGTACCATATCGTCGGGATGCCGCTGGAGGATGTTCACGCGCTGGCGGCGGCGCTGTGGCAGGGGCGCAAGGCGATTCGCTACTGCGACGTGTGCGGCAATTTTTCCTCCGCTGAAAAGTGCGCCGTGTGTGCGGATGAAAGCCGCCATAACGGGCAAATCTGCGTCGTGCGCGACCCGCGCGACGTGGCCGCCATGGAGCGGATGCACGATTACCACGGGCTGTACCACGTCCTGCACGGCACGCTGTCGCCGATGGACGGCATCGGGCCGGATGACATTCACATCAAGGAACTGATGACGCGCCTGCAGACCGAGCCGGTCAGCGAAGTGATTCTGGCGACGAACCCCGACATCGAGGGCGAAGCAACCGCAACCTACATTGCGCGGCTCATTAAGCCCATGGGCATCAAGTGCACCCGCATTGCCCACGGCGTCCCCGTCGGCAGCGACCTCGAATATGCCGACGAAGTGACGCTCTCAAAGGCGATGGAGGGACGAAGGGAGCTGTGAGGGGAACCACCAGAGGCTCTGCCTCTGGACTCCGCAAGGGAGTTCCTCCCTTGACCCTTTCACGCGATTGAGTTGAACGCACTTTCATGCTACGCCCGCGTGTTTATCCAAGGAACGGATAAAATCAACCGCAAATAACCCCAAAAGCAGCGGTGCCGAAGGTTTCCAAAGGGCGATCGCAAACTTCGTTTGTTTTCATGCCCTTTGGTCGCCTCCGCAGAGGCGATTCCCCTGCGCAGCGAAACAGCTCTACATGGAAGTAGAATAAGCCATCGGCACAGAACCGATTCGCGCAAAAGGGCGCGAAGTCCCCTGTCTCCGGGAACTGCCGCGCCCCATTGCTCATTTGTCCTGATAGCCGTTCGGGTTCGCTTTCTGCCAGCGCCACGAGTCGCGGCACATGTCTTCCAGCGTCTTGGTTGCCGTCCAGCCGAGCAGCTCCTTCGCCTTCGTCGGGTCAGCATAGCAGGCATCCACATCGCCGTCGCGGCGCGGGCCAATCACATATGGCACGGGAACCTGGTTCACGCGGCTGAACGTGTTCACAATATCCAGCACCGAGTAGCCAACGCCCGTACCAAGGTTGATAATTTCGCAGCCGTTGTGCTTCGCGGCGTAGTCACACGCGGCGACATGTCCCTTCGCCAGATCGACGACGTGGATGTAGTCGCGCACACCCGTGCCGTCCGGCGTGTTGTAATCATTGCCGAACACGGTCAGGTGATCGAGCTGTCCAGCGGCGACCTTGGTGATGTAGGGCATCAGGTTGTTCGGAATGCCATTGGGGTTTTCGCCCATGCGTCCGGATTCGTGCGCGCCGATGGGGTTAAAGTAGCGCAGCAGCACCACCGACCATTCCGGATCAGCGGTTACAATGCCCTGCAGGATTTTCTCAATCATGTACTTCGTCCAGCCGTAGGGATTCGTGCAGCCCTTGCAGAACATATCCTCCCGCAGCGGCACTTCGTCCGGCACGCCGTAGACCGTCGCAGAGGACGAGAACACAATGCGCTTGCAGCCGTGGCGGCGCATGGTTTCGCACAGCGTCAGGGTGGAGTCAAGATTGTTGCGGTAGTATTCCAGCGGCTTGTGGACGGATTCGCCCACGGCCTTGAGCCCCGCGAAGTGAATCACGGCATCAAAGCGGTTCTCACTGAAAATCTTGTCCATTGCGGCGCGATCGCATACATCGGCTTTGTACGCCTTCACCGGGCGGCCCGCGATTTCCTCCACGCGGCGCAGCGCTTCGGGCTGAGAATTCACATAATTATCGACAACAACCACATCGTGCCCCGCCGCCATCAGTTCCACACAGGTGTGCGTCGCGATAAATCCGGCACCGCCGGTCAGCAAAATCTTCATGGGAATCGCTCTCCTCTTTCCTTCTGATAGGGACAGACTGTCCCCATCCCTATTGTACGACAAAAACGCGCCGTAGGCAAGTGCTTACGGCGCTTTTCTGTAAAATTACAGGGATTCGGGATATTGCCCCGCGTCATGCAGCTTCTTCAGCTCGCCCATGACATACGGCTTGTCCTCGCGGTACGTCACGCCGAACCACACCGCGTCCGTGCTCAGCACATCCACCGTCAGACCGTCGGAGTGCATCAGCGCGTCAATTTCGGTCGGCAGGACGAACTCCTTCTTCATCGGGTCGCCGTTATCGGCGCGGAGGAAGGCAGCGAAATCACGCGCTGCGGCGCCAAAGAACCACGGGGTCAGCCCCCAGAAGTTCATCGAAACCAGCGCTTCCGGATCGAGGATATCCCCCTCTTCGCGGAAGTTCACGTCGCGAATCGTGCCGTCCGGGAAGGGCTTAATCTTGTACGTCTCCTGCACCTTCACCAGATGATTCTTATCGTCGCGCGCGCAAACGCCGCGGGTCACATGCCCGTTCTCGGACACGGTGTTCTTCAAGCGGTATGCCACCATCGACGCGACATTCGTCTTGCCCTGCATTTCCTTCAGGCTTTTCGCCATCGTCGCGAAAGCGTCCTTGCCGTAGTAGTCGTCGGCGTTGATGACGGCGAACGGCTCGTGAATCAGGTCTTTCGCCACCAGCACGGCGTGAACCGTGCCATAGGGCTTCGTGCGCCCTTCCGGCGGAACAAAGCCGTCCGGCAGGGAATCATATTCCTGATAGGCGTATTCTACCTCGACCTTCTTGGCAATCTTGTCGCCAATCAGCTCGCGGAAGGTGTCCGCCATGCTGCGCTTGATGACGAAAACCACCTTATCAAACCCTGCCGCCATTGCGTCATAGATGGAATACTCCAGCAGAATTTCGCCGTGCGGGCCGATGTGGTCAATCTGCTTGTTGCCGCCGTAACGGCTGCCCAGTCCTGCTGCCATAATCAAAAGCGTCGTTTTCATTGCTCTTCCTCCTGTGTTTTGTCGTGTTTGGGAATGAATGATGAATCCTCCGGCGGAAATCCCTGCGTCGCGTCAGGGCGGAAAAAGACCGTCACTGTCCGCAGAAGCAGCTTCATGTCCGTCCAGAGAGAGAACCCCTCGATGTAGAATAGGTCGAGCGCGAGTTTATCCTCCGGCGAGGTATTGTAGCGCCCTTCAATCTGCGCATAGCCGGTCAAACCCGCCTTCATGCGTTCCCGGAACTGGAATTCCGGCAGGTCACGCTTATAGCGTGTGATGTTTTCCAGCATTTCCGGGCGCGGGCCGACCAGCGACATATCCCCGCGCAGAATGTTCCAGAACTGCGGCAGCTCATCCAGCCGCCACCGGCGCAGGAAACGCCCGACATGCGTCACGCGGTCATCCGCGTCCCGTGCGGACGCGCCCCCGCTGCCCCGCCGCATCGTGCGGAATTTGCAGATGGTGAAGGTCTTTCCGTCCGCCGTCAGCCGCTTCTGCCGGAAGATGACGTTTCCGCCGTCCTCCACGCGAATCGCGAGCGCAATCAGCAGCATCAGCGGGCTAAGCATCACCAGCGCCAGCGCCGACAGCACAATATCCGCCCCACGCTTGATGATTTTCTGCCCCAGTGTCATGCCGTCCGCGCGCATTTCCAGCAGCGGCGCATCATCCAGTATCACCTGATTCGCACTGGACAGCATGATTTCCTGTATGCGCGGGCTGACCAGCACCGTCCGCTTCAGCGCATAGCACGCCTTCATCAGCGCCATCCGGTTTTCATCCGGCACATCCGACGCAATGAGTACTGCATCGTTCTGCGCCAAAAACGCGGGCAATTCCGCCGCTTGCCAGCTGCAAACATCATTCAGCTGCCCGAAGGTGCGCTCCTTCGCCAGCTTCTGCCGAATTTCGTCCGCATTCGCCTCGGTAATCAGCAGCAGCCGCGCGGGTTTCTGTAATTTCGGCAGCACACGCGCACCGAAGGACATTGCCAGCAGCACGAGCACCATCTGCAGCGCGGCGGCAATCAGCAAATACGCGAAATCTGCCCCGAAGAGCGTCAGGTGCGTGCGGTTATTGGGGTTGACGTTCATAATCTGCAATTGCAGATACGTCACCGCGTCCGTGATGAGCACGCCCATGCACTGCCCTGCCGCCTGCTGCTGATGCTTCCCGCGCCGCACCGTCATGCGCCCGAACACCGCCAGCATCGCCGCGCCCATGGCGACCCATGTCACCAGCGTCGTTGCGCTCGTGCGCGACAGATTCCGCAGCGGCCAATTCGGAATCGCCATCAGCGCGTAGAAAATCACCAGACAGCCGCCGTACGTCAGCCCCTGCAGCAATCGGGACAGCGCTTCGCCGCGCGTCCGACGCAGCTGCCGCTCGTCCCTGCCCATTCTGCCTGCTCGCCGCCTTTCCTCGTTTTTTTCATCATATCACGGGTAATCCGGTCTGTCAAGGACAGTTGCACATTTTCCCCAGCCTATTTCTGGAAAGTTCGTCGGCTTTTCGTGAAATTTCGTCCGAAAACGTTTGATGTAAGCGTTTGCACAGCTTGTCTTTTTCCTATCAATTGTGGTATAATGCAGGGTGAAAGCATACGGGCACGCATTCCGCGTACCGTTTCGCAGGGCAATTTCCGGATTCGCCGGGCTTGCCCGCCATCATAACCTTCTGAAAAGGAGTGGAATGTTCCCATGATGAGAAAAATCGGCGTCTTGACTTCCGGCGGCGACGCGCCGGGCATGAATGCAGCCGTTATGTCCATTGCCCGCAGTGCTGCGGCTTATGGTATGCCCCTGATTGGCATCAAGCACGGCTACAACGGTCTGCTGCGCAAGTCCACCAGCATCAAGGATGACCTGCAGGAGCTGTATCTGGACACCGTGCTGGATATTGCCGACCAGCCCGGCACTTATCTGCGCACCGCGCGCTGCGAGGAGTTCAAAGACCCCAAGTGGCGCGAAATCGCCGTGCAGACGCTGAAGGCGATGGAAATCGACGGCTTGGTTGTCATCGGCGGCGACGGCTCCTTCCAGGGCGCAATGCGTCTGTGCGAGTTGGGCATCCCCTGCATCGGCATCCCCGGCACGATTGACAACGACCTTGCCTACACCGAGATGACGCTGGGCTACGAGACGGCTGTGCAGGTCTGCACCGAAGCCATCCGCGCCATCCGCGCCACCAGCCGTTCCCACGACCGCCCGCATGTGGTGGAGTGCATGGGCCGCCACTGCGGTGACATCGCCCTGAAAGCCGCCTGCGCCACGGGCTCGGAAATCGTGGTTGTGCCGGAAGTGCCGTGGAGCGTGGAAGAAGTGGCGTCCCGCCTGAACAAGCAGATTGCCAAGGGCAACTACCGCTCGACCATCGTGCTGGCGGAAGGCTGCTGGGAATCCATGGCGCCCTTTGACATGTACGGCTTCCTGACCAGCCACGGCAAGCAGTGCTTCGAGGGCGAACCCATGAGCGCCATGCGGTTTGCCTCCATCATGAAGCGGATGTGCGGCATGGTGGAAGCGCGTTCGACGGTTGTCGGCTACACCCAGCGCGGCGCGCTGCCGGTTGCCAAGGACAGCGCCTTCGCCTTTGAAGCGGGCAACCTCGCGGTTCGTCTGCTGCGCGACGGCATTTCCAATCAGGTCATCGGCGTGCGGCAGGGCAAGGTTTTCAACATGCCCATCGCGGACGCGTTGAAGGTGGAAAAGCACTTCCGCCGCGACTTGTACGACCTCGTAAACAATCTGTAATGGTGTGATAAATGAAGCACCGTCCTGCTCGGCGTTGATGGTCGAGCAGGGCGGTGCTTTTTGATGTCTGGATTTTCAGGTAAGCAGGGTTGACTTCTTTTCTAAACGGGTCATTGGCATAGTTCCAGAGGGCTTTCCGATCGCCCTCTGGTAAAGGTGATGGGGGCGCGGCTGGCCAGCGCCAGCACGATGGTCAGCATGCTGGCCATGCCCTTGGACAGGGCGCTGATCCTCTTTTTGGGGGCCAGCTTAAACTGTGTTATCAGCTTTTGGGCGTAGGCTTCGTCCCAATGGGGATAAAACAGCCGCCCGGCGTTCAGATAATCCTTCACTTTCAAGGCGTTGTTCATCCCGCCGACGGTGCTGCCTAATTCCCGGCTGAAGCACAGCTCGCCCAGCACAGCCTCATTCTCCCACACAGGCGCGCCGCCGTAGGTCACGGTGCCCGCATCCACCGGCATCTGCGCCGTCAGGGCCGAGAGCAGTGTCGTCTTGCCCGCGCCGTTTCGGCCGATCAGCCCGTAGATGTGCCCAGGCTCCAGCGTCAGGTCTACATGGTCCAAAGCGTCCAGCGTGCCGTAGCGCTTGCAAAGACTTTGGGCTGTTAAAACTTTTGCTTCCATCATTTACTCCTTCTCGCTGGCCTGGGCCAGCA
>OKRY01003473.1_pt1 | contig 11578 bp, 6 predicted proteins | sample 1601121 | NCBI WGS metagenome assembly OKRY01 (sample SAMEA3541546, study PRJEB24748) | human gut metagenome | biome: human gut; feature: human-associated habitat; material: faeces | place: China | collected 2012
CGGTGAAGACAGGATTGCAGGAGTTTTACGACAAGAGCGGCTTCCGCTACGTGAGGCTTCATCAACATTTTTACCTTTATATTCTTTGAATTCCATAATTTTGCCTCAATCTTTATTTATTTTTCATTACGTTTGTTAAATTCACTAACCATATTAACCTTTGATGCAAGTGAACCTTCTTTCTTGCTCATTGCTTCTTTAGCTTTTCTGATTTTTTCTTCTTTTTCAGCAGCACTCATACCTGAGTTTGAAGATATATTCTTAGCATTAACTTTTGATGCCTCAAGAACTTTTTCTCTATAAATACCTTCTTTTTCTTTTCTCTTAGCTGCCTTTGCTGCAGCCTTATCTTTGTTCTTCTCGATGATTTCATCTATGTCTTCATTCTTAAGAACAAGATTAATAAATATCTGCTGTAATATCATAACCAGCGAACCTGCCATCCAGTACAAACCGATACCTGCTGATAAAATCCAACACATATATACTGACATAAGTGGCATCATAATGTTCATTGCTTTCATTGAACCTGCCATAGGATTGTCAGCCATGTTTGCTGAACTAGCTGCTGAGTTAATTTTTGTTGTTAACTGAACACTTAATAACTGGAATAAACCTGCCAAAATAGGAATAATTAATGCAACTACTATGGTTACCATTCCTGCATTAAACATTGTGCTAGGTGACATACTAAGGTTTAATCCGAAAAAGTTGTTAAACTGTTCGATTTTTGATGCTACTGCCTTATCTGATACATTAAGAATATCCTGTAACTTAATGCCACTCTGTAATTTTATACTGCTGTTTCCAGTCTCAATAGCAACCTCAGCAAGCTTTGCAGAAGCGGCGATCTTGACCTCGCCGGTAGCCTTATCAATGGTATCGGTATAGTCGATGTTAACAGCGCAGTCGCCCATGGCAATGCGCTTCAGGCCCTCTTCACCGCAGTCACGGTCCAGAATGAAGCAGGAGCTTACCAGATGTGCGCCCTTCTTGGTCTTGACCAACTGCAGAGCGGGACGAATGGTGTCGGCAGTGGAGTAAGTAGCGCCGCCCAGCAGGCAATCAGCCTTGCCCATCTTCACCAGCATGGTGCCGAAGTAGTTGGACTTCTTCAGCAGAGCGGTGCACTCCTCAGCGGTCTGCTTGCCCTTGCGCAGCTCCACCATGGTGTTGACCATCTCATCGAAACCGGCATAGTTCTCGGGGTCGATGATCTCGGCAGCGGAAATATCAAAGTTACCGGCGGCAGCAGCAGCCTTGCACTCAGCCTCGTTGCCCACCATGACGACCTTCAGCACGCCCTCGGCCAGCAGCTTTGCAGCGGCCTCCAGAATGCGGGGATCATTGCCCTCGGTGAAAACGATCGTCTTGGGATTTGCCTTCAGCTGTGCTACCAGCGGTGCAAACATATCAGCCATTGTGATTACCTCCGAATTTACTTTCCAATATTCACATCCAGATATCTGTTGGACACAAGGATGCCTTTCTCTTTTATTCTAGCACATATGGCAAAAAGTTCAAGACAAAATTGGCTTTTTGTGCTACAATTTTTGCCTCACGCATCATCGTTATTTTCCTGCCAAAGTAGTAAAACACGCCCTGCGTATTCCTTCACAATTTCCCGTAAACCACCTTCCACAAATTTCAATTTTAAGCTATGCACTTTTCATTCACGATTTTTCTTTTTTAAAATGCAGAAAGCTCCAGTCAGTTCATGCATTTTTGCGACAAAACGTAAAAAAGAGCCGTCCTCTCGATTCCTCGAGAGAACAGCTCCATGGTATTGACTTTATAAATATCAGATAGAAATGGTGTTACAAAAACCCCGTACTGTTGAATTTTGCTCGTATTATCGATATATTTTCGTCAAAAAATCCACCCAAACAATGCCCCGTCCAAATCCATTCGCCGTCTATCGAGTCCAGTTCTCTTGTTGATTATCAATCTTCTTATAATATCGCATTTCCTCTAAAAATAAAAGTCCCTGCAATTTTCGCTCACAGCTCCCACTCAGAGCCATAAACGATCGTTGCAGGGGCTTTCTTCATCTTACCGGTCACTCCATTTTGAATTTTCGGCAGTTCCTGCCTTCGGTGAGTGCCAGATGAACTATTTTCAGGCAGTGCAGAAGAAACATTCAGCGTTGGATACGTGTGTGGATCACGTTTTCCGCTCCTGCCCTGCCCAAAATATCATTTTTACTTCCCGCTCTTTGCCTTCAGGCGGTCGTACTCCTTGTCGGCCGCAATGGCTTCCTTCGTAAAGGAGTTGTTCTTCCACCATGCGACCAGTGCCGCAATGGTCGTGATGCCAGCCGTCACCAGCTGCTCCACAGTGGTGCTCTCGATGGGCAGAGGGCTCTTGCCCATGGCGCTCAGCATCTGGTTGGTCAGAGCCAGCAGAAGAACGGCGGTACGTGCAATGGTGCCTGCAGTAATGTTGAAATTCATACGTTGCTCCTTTCGTGTTCGTATTCATGTACTTCGATGTCGGACATTCTGTGGTTCAACACCTGAATGTCTCTCTGGATGACCGGGATCTTCTCCGCAAAACCGTTGTGCTTGCGGACTTCCCGGGTCAGCTCCTCAATTTTGTATTCCATCACGGCATTGGAACGCGAGTTTGCGATCAGTACGCCGATCAGGGTCACAACACCGCTGAGGATGGCGGCAATGATGCTTTCCATCGGCGCTCACCCCTTCCAGCGGCTCTTGGCTTTGCGCACGTCCACATGCACCCAGCCGTTGGTGCGTCCCAGACCGGGCGGGTAAATGCCGCAGCCACCGGCGTTGCCCAGCAGTTTGTCCGCGTAGGCATACACCCGCTCCACGCTGATGCCCTGCACCCGAATGTCTGCCGCCTTGCCGTACAGATGCTGGCTGAACTTTGCGGCATTCTTCTGCTTTGCGTTCCAGCTTGCCGTGCGGAATCCACTCGTGATTGTCACAGGCTTGCCAAAGTGCGTCCGGATCTTTTCCAGCACCTCCACAAGCGCCGTGTCAATGAACACCGGGTCGCTGCCGTCACGGCAGTAGAACTCGCGCACCTTGAAATGCTCCGAGAGCTTTTCGTTTCCATTTTTCAAAATGGAGTACGCTTCCAAACTCAAATATCATCCTTCCTTTCATCTTCCAAGCCGGAATGCTCCTTCTACCCGTTTCAGCGGCTTTACCTCCACAGGCAGGATATCTGCACACAGCATCGCCGCCACCGGCTTTGCTGCAGCATGCGCTGTGATCTTGATATTTCCCGTCACCGATGCCATTTTGATTTGTGCGCTCGCGTTGTCCTCTGCCACGACAACACAACTTCCGGTCACATCCGTGCCGCCCATCTCTACGGTCAGTTCCAGCATTTCTTTCTCGCTGTCGCCTACGTTGAACATGTTTTGATAGCTCATGCCGGCAACGATGCTCCCCACCGGGTTCGTCTCGCTCACGCCGTCCAGTGCACGCTCAATGGTAAAGCTCTCGTAAGCGCCTACCGTCACGGCGCACTCGGCTTTCACACCGCCGCACTCTGCCATCACCACCGCTGTGCCCTTCCGCAGGGCCAGAATGGTTCCATTTTGAGTAATTTTCACCACATCCCGCGGTTTCGCGGTCACGTTCATCTTGCGGTAGAACGTATTCGTCGGCCCAACGCCCACCAGCAGCTGGTACTCCATGCCTCTGTTCAGCTTCAGGTCGTATACGTTCAGCGCCACGGCTTCCACCTTCAGGGTGTACATGGTCGGGTGCAAGTTGTACTCCAGCGTGATCTTCGAGTGCCCCTTGTCGCTTTTTAACTGGTTCACCCACAAGAGACCCGAATAATAATGGCTGGGATTGTCCTCCAGCGCAAACCGCACCCGCTGTCCCTTCAAGGTCTCGCAGATGGTCGTGTACGCGGTCTCCCAGTCCCAGCCGGCATAGTCGTTTTCGAGGTAGAACTCAATTTTTCCGGTACGGTCATCGTAGGTAGGACGGTTTGCAGGGGTACGGCTGTAGTCCAATGCGCCGTCTCTGCCCGGCACAGTTACGAACTTTGTCCGCTCAATGGGTGGTGCGATCACCGGCCGCGAGGAAGGAATCAGCTTCCAGTCGTCCCAGGTGTCAATGTAGTCGTCGCCTACATTTATAATAAGAGAATGGTACATTGATCCTCCTCACTTGCTGATGTAGCCAATGGTGGACTGGATCGCGTTCCACGCCTTGCCCGCCGTCGCAAAGTTACCTGCCTGCAAAGACGAAAGCTTTGCCGTGGTCGCACCAAAGGTAAAGTCTTTCTGATCCAGCTCATGCAGCGGGATCACTTCCTTCGTGCAGGGCAGCCAGTCATCGATACCGTGCGGTTCCGAGAGCACGTACGTCTCCTTCATAAAGTCCAGCCGGTCGGTGTCCACGCCAATATCACACAGGTCTGCAGTGTTGATCTGCACACTTCCAGTGAAACCGCTGTACTTTTTCAGCTCGTCCGTGGCCTTCTTCAAAAGGCTGTCTCCCGTGGAATCGGTTCCTTCCACCACAAGGATGCGCTGACACAGGCCGTACTTCTTGATGGATTCTCCGTTGTACGCTTCCCGCGAGATGGGGTTCGTGGTCTGCCAGAAGAGCCATCCGCTCGTGTACCAGCCGTATGCCTTCACCGAGTTCACGATGTCCCCGGCCTTGATGTAGTACGAAATGTCCAGCAGGTTCTTTCCAAGCTCGATCACCTGATCGGTCTTGTCGTTCAGTTTTGCCAGATAGTCCAGATATCTTGTGTAAACGCGCACGCCGTCCACCATTTTGATTTCTTTGCGCAGGCGCAGATATCCGCCGTACTTCCCGGTCAGGCTGTTCGTCAGTACGCTCCAACAGTCGCTGATGGCCTTGGTCTCCTTGTCCGTGTCGCTTTCCGGCTTTTCCACGGTCACGTTTCCGGGCAGGAACACCTTGCCTTCGCCCTTGAAGCCGATGTGTTCTTCCGGGTCGTCCTCCACGGTCAGCGCCAGTGCCAGCAGTTCGGGTGCCGTGTAGAACTTGTTCTCCACCTGACAGTCTCTGTCCTGCAAGTATCCAAACTCGCTCTCGCAGGTCACTTCCATGTCCAGCTCAAAGTTCTTTTCCGTTTCAGTGATGTAGCCCATAAAGATCTCGCGGCCGTCCTCTTCTATGCTGACTACCGGCTTTTTCAGCTCCAGCTTGTTGTAGAACGGGTTCGAAACGGGCACTGTAAAGGTAAACGAGCTGATCGCGTTGGCTTCCAGTGTCACTTCCGGGTCAAGGATCACCGGCGCATTCTCGTTAAACGGATCGTCCAGAATGTTTCGCTCTGTCCAGTAATAGCTCTGTCCATCCGCCGTGCCTTTGATCTGCCCGATGTACACCACGTACCCGGATGAACGGATGCGGTTCACCTTGCAGCTTTTCCGGTTGGTGGTCCGGCCGTCGCTGGCTTCTACCGTCAGGGTATAGTCGGTGTTCCAGTCAAAGCTTTCCAGCTCTTTCTGTGATATTTCAAACCGGTATACTCCATTTTGAATTGCCGTAAACGTCCTGTGCACTTCGCCGTTCAGCTTTTCGGTCACGGTAATGGTATTACCATCTGCATCATAAACGCGGTACGGCAGCCCGAACTTTCCCCACCGCCCAAATACGCCGTTCATGCCAAAGTAGTTGCTCTGGATCTCCGGTCCGCTGTTGGCTGTCAGACATCCATTGTCGTCCACCGTGGCGTTCTCGTCCACGCAGAAACATACGAGAATATTCGGGCTGGAAACTCCCCACTGTCCCGTTGTCGTATCCCAGTAGGTGTTAATGTACCCCGGCGACCCGGGGTCGGCACCTCTGCCGTGCTTCACGTAAAGGCTCAGCGCCTCTCCGCGGGTGTTATCGCCATCTTCGTAGTTTTTGGTGCTTCGCGTGCTGAACACATACGTCCACAGGTCGTAGATGTTGCTTCCTTCGGTAATATCCGCCCTGCCGCCGCTCAGACTATCCTCAAAAAATCTTCGGATTCCCGTAAACAGCGCCGTATCTCCGCTGAAGTCTACTACCCTTGGCACAAAGAACCGCTGTTCTTCCAGCGTACCGCTCTCACTTGAACCATAATCATACCGGATCGTCACCGGCACGATGGTCTTCAGCGTGTCCTCACTCAGCCGTGCTGCGTAGGTGTTTTCCAGCCAGTTGCGCAGGGTCGGCTCGTTCTTCCACGAAACATCTTTCTTGTTGTTGCCCCACTTCACTGCGTCTTTCAGCAGAGTGGTGCGCATCAGCATGGTCTTGCCCTTGCCGTTCAGGTCTTTTTCGTAGTTGTGCTGGGCCACCACAAACTCTGCTGCAACGCCGTCCTCGTACACTTTCAGGGTATCACCGGGGTTCAGTTCTTTGATGATCGCCATTTTCTCACTTCACTTTCGCTGCAGTCAGCCGTCCCATCCGGTCATCAATGTAGCCAATGGCCTTTCTGCCGTTGATGGTCACGCTCATGCCCTTGATGCTCTCGGCCACGCCGTCCATGTGCCCGGCCAGTGCGTTGATGGCACGCAGTGTGTCCTCATTTCCGGCGCTCTTCAGTCCATTTTGAAGCTGCACTTCGGCATCGATCTTGTTTGCAAGGTTCCGGCTCACGTCTCCGTCAAGGCTCAGTGATTTTGTCCCTGCAAAGGCATTGTCGATCTCGTCCGCACCTTCCAGCACGTTGGTCAGGTCCACCACGGGCACGATCTGGGGCGTGTACTCGTAGTCGTCGCCCATCACCTTGCTGATGGTCCCAAGCGAATCCTTCGCAATGTCCATGGCGTTCTCGGTCATGTCACTCACGGCATCGTCCACAATGGGTGCATCTTCCTTCACGCCATCGCTGATGCCCTTGTCGATCTCCGAGCCAACGTCCTTTGCACCGGTGGCCTTTTCCTTCTTCCGGCTGCTGATAAACCATGCAATACCGCCGATCAATGCCGCGATGGCTGCAATAATGCCCACCACAATCAGCAGTTCTGGCAGCACCGCCAGTATGGAAGCGCCCAGCCCGCCCAGTGCTTCGCCAATGCCGCCAACTGCCATTCCTGCACCGGCTCCTGTCGTTCCCAGCTGTCCCAGCATGGGCAGCAGTCCACTCAGGGAATTGCCGACATTTGCCGCGGCTGTCCCGATGTTAGCAAGCTTTCCCGCAAGGTCTCCATTTTGAATTCCGGAAAACAGCTTCAGCAGCATGTCTCCTGCCCCGCCGGTCAGCTGCTTTCCGGTGTCCGTAAACAGCAGATCGATCAGTCCCGTTGCCGCCGAAATAATGGCACCGGCGTAGTCTCCCTGCATGGCGGATGCAATGGCCGAGACGAATTCCGTCCCGATCTCCATGCCTTCCTCGCTGAATGCCGCCTTGAATACGGTGCTCAGGGTGTTCGTCATCTCCTCGCCCATGGCTCCGGAGACCTTCGTCCACACCTCACTGCACGCATTGCTGATGGGCACCCAGTTCTTCTGGATGGCATTGGCAAGCTTTACCACCGCGCTTTTGGCGCTGTCCTCAAGGCCCATGGCATCTGCCAGTGCCCCTGCAAAGCTCACCATAGAACTGCGGGAGGAAAGCAGCTGGTCCTTCAGGTCGTTCACATCGTCTTTGCTCAGCGGATTGCCATTCAGGTCTTTGCCGTCAGCCAGCTGCTGCTGGATGAGCCGGGTCTTTTCCAGCTCGGCATTCATGTTCTGCAGTGCTTCCACTGTGCCGAGGATGCTGGTAGTAATGCCCTGATACTTTGCTTTTCTTGCCTCAGCGCTGTTCTCGCCGTATTCTTCCACGGCCTGCTTGTAGGCCTCTGCACGGTCTGCAAGACTGCCGTCGCCGTAGATGCTGGTCAGCAGGTCCATCCGACTCTGCATCCGGCTCTGTTCATCCTTGATGATGGAAAGCTGCGCATCCAGCTTGCTCAGAGACTGCTTTGCAATGTCATTTTGAAGCTGCAGGCTCTCGGTCTGCGCATCCAGATAGTCGTTCCAGGCTTCCTTTGTGCGCAGGTCGCTTTCGCCGTATTCCTTCCGCAGGGTCTCCCACTGTTCTTTCGCCTTGGCTTCTTTTTTCTGCTTCAGCTCCAGTTCGTCCTTCTGGTACTCAGTCTCCCGATCGATCTTGTCCAACTTTGAGGCAGTGTTGCTGTTCTGGGCCGTCCAGAGGTTATACTCTTTTTCCAGTGTACCAAGGTCGGTGTCATACCGCTTCGTGATGTCTTCAAACAGGCCGGTGTACTGGTCTGCCTGCAATTTCGCAAGGCTAGTCTTTTCGCTCAGCAGGCTGGCGTAGGCTTCCTTGGTCTCTGTCTTGTCCGCGCCCCAGCGCTTCAGCATTTCGTCGTACTTTGCCTGTGCAATGGCCACCCGGTCGGTCTGGTTCGCAATTTCTGCCGCCGCGTTCTCCATCTTCTTCGCCAGCAGCGTGTCCTCGTCCGCACTGTATTGGTTCTCGGTCTGCCACAGCTCGTACTCGCTGTCCAGTGCTTCCCGTGCCGCCTTGTTTGCTTCCAGCTTCGGCTTGTACTTTTCCTCGATCTGCTGGGCCACGGTCTTCTTCGTGCCGGAGGAGCCTTTTTTCTTGCCGGTGGTTGTCGGTTTTTTATTCCCGTCATCGTCCGGGTCCTTCTTTATATCCGCGTCAAGGTCTTCGGCAGTCAGTCCGGTCTTGCCGCCGGGCCGCTTCACGCGGTAGGCCGATATTTCTTTTTCATACCATTCGTCAAAGCCCGGCATTCCCTGATATTCACTGCCACTGAGCAGTGCATTTTGAAACTGACTGCCGTAGTTCTTTGCCTTATTCAACAGTCCCGGGAACAACTTATCCAGCCAGCTTCCGGCAGAATCCAGCATTCCGCTGATACCGTCACCAATGGCAGCCGTGCCGTCCGTTCCGGTCAGTCCTTCCTTGAAGCCCTCCGGGATGTATTCGCTCAGGTCTGCCATCCGTGTAGAGGGCGAGTGAATGCCCCAGAAATTGCGGAAGAATGTTTCTACGGTACTGCACAGTGTCGCTATACCGCCGGTAACAACGTTCGTGCTTTCCGGACCGGTCAGGCCGTTTGCAAGGCCCTCGGCCATATAGGTGCCGTATTCCGTCATTTCCCTCTCATCCGCTGCTGTGTCAGCAGAGTCAAGCAAACTTCCAAGCAGTCCGCCTTTCACGGTAAACCAGTTCGCCGGGTTCAGCTGTTTGCCGATCAGTTCCCCGGCTTCGTCTTTTTTCTCGCCAAGCCATTCCACAAACTGGCTCCACAGCTCTTCCAGCGCGCCTTCAATGCCGTTTCCCTCGCCACCTTCTCCGCTCCATGCCCAGCCGATCAGATCGATCACGGTCTGGATCAGCACTTTGCAAAGGGTCAGCAGCGCCGCGCCGATCGGCTCCGCGCAGTTATTGATAGTATTGCAGATGGCTGTCAGGATCGCTGTCAGCGCCGCTTCAATGTCGTCTGCTGCATTCACGATCACCTCGCGCAGCGGTCCTGCAAATGCACTCAGCACTGTCAGGATCGCCGCGGCAATGCTCAGCTTGATAATGCCTCCCGCAAATGCACTGAAGGCTTTGCCAAGGCTGATAAGACATGCCGAAAATACCACCATGCCTGCCGCCACCGGTGTAATGGCACCAACGGCAAACAAGCCCAGCATGATGCCAATGGTTCCGATCACTCCCGCAAAGGCTTCTCCTGCCGTCAGGCTGGCCAGTCCCTTAAAGGCCGGTGTCAGGATCAACAGTGCAGTGGCCAGCATCAGGCAGGCACCGGCTGCAGATGCCAGATTTGCGGAAACAAATCCCAGCCCCCAGCATCCTGCGATCAGTACGCCAAGTGCTGCTGCAAGGCTGAACACGCTCTTTACAATATCTACAAAGTCAACATCCGCCAGCATTTTGATAGCCAGTGCCATTTCGATCATTGCCGCGCCCATGGCCACCATTGCCACCGCCGCAGCCGTGCTCTCGGGAGCCTGCTTACCGAGCAGATACAGTGCGCCTGCCAGCCCAATCAGCATTAAGCTCACACCGGCCATACCAGCGCCGCCGGCGTCCGTCCCCATGGCTTTGCCCATCTGTTTTACGGCAGCTGCCATCACCAGCAGCGAAGCGCTGGCGATCACCATGCTCTCTGCACCCATTTTCATCCGCAGGGGGTTCACCTTCGTGTTTGCCATCAGCACCAGCAATGCCGCAATGCCACTCACCACAAGCCCTGCGCCCCGGATACCGTCCATCATGCGGTCACCAAGGCTTGCAAAGATCGCCACAGCCCCTGCCGCCATCAGCAGCGCCGTTCCCATTGCATTGATGGCAACCAGCATTCCGCCCAGCTTCACAAGATACTTGATGATCTTGTCAAGGGTGCTCATGTCTGCTTTTCCCGCCAGCTTCTGTGCAAAGCCTGCTGCTACGGTCAGGATACTCATGGCAATGGCCACGCCATTGATGGCTTCCACGGCCCCGTCAATGTCAAGGCCGTTTGCTTCCGCTTTTGCCAGCGGGATCAGTGCCAGTGCGATCATGTCCACCGCAGCAGCTGCAGCCACAAATCCGCCCGCACCCTTCACGCCGCCAAGCTGCTTGTTGAACAGCGCCAGCAGTCCAGTCATTCCGGCCAGCATCGCTGCAATGTGTCCAACCGCTTCCACACTTTTCTCTGCCTGGGCCGCGTCCATTTTTCCAAGCTTTGCAACCGTGTTCGTCAGCGCCGCCATGCCGATGCTGATAGCTACAACGGTCCCGATCAGTTTCGCCGTGTCAAGGCCTGTCAGGTCGGTGGCTGCCAACACTTTCAGCGCCACCACCATGCTAAACAATTCCGAGATCACGCTGGCCAAAGCCTGCACCGCCCGCATCGGGTCGTCGATCTTCGCCAGCAGATACATACTCCCGCTGATTAACGCCACCGCCGTTGCAATGGCTTTCGCCGCTGTGACAAGGTTGTTCGTGGTGTTTGCCTTCGTCCAGGTGTTCACGGCACCCGTCAGGCTGTTAAAAAAATCGCCGATGGGGTTTGCCAGCGTTTTCTTGAAGTTGTCGCTTGCCTTCTTCAGCAGCACCGTTGCACCGTAGATCGCTGCCGCCAGTGCGCCCACGTCAATCAGCGCCAGCAGCCTGTAGATGTCCACTCCATCCTGCAGGTTGAAGAAATCCTTCACCGCGCCGAGTGCATTCCTGCACGCACCGCTGATGCTGCTCATGATGCCGGTCAGCGTTCCGCCAAAGTCCGCCAGCGCCTTTTCTGCCTTCTCCGGCAGGCTCAGCACCACGTCCCGGATGTTCTTCAGCAGCGGTACCTTGCTGTCGGCAAACTCGCTCACCGTGTCCCCGGCACCCTTGAACCCGTTGAATACACGGGCGATCAGTGCGCCCACACCCTCAAAGGCTCCCAGCAGAATGCCGCCCAGCATAGCGCCGGGGATGGAGCCGATGCCGCCGAAGACCGCCGCCGTAAAGGCGCGGATGCCGGGCATGGAGCCGGTGGTGGGCTGCAGGGTGGGCACGGTGGAGCACAGCAGCACGCCTGCAATGGCCGCCAGGGCGGAGCCGATGGCAAAGGTCATGGAGATGGTGAAATTCACATCGATCCCCATGAGCTGGGCCGCCC
>OKRY01003476.1_pt1 | contig 11570 bp, 7 predicted proteins | sample 1601121 | NCBI WGS metagenome assembly OKRY01 (sample SAMEA3541546, study PRJEB24748) | human gut metagenome | biome: human gut; feature: human-associated habitat; material: faeces | place: China | collected 2012
CGCGTGTCCCTGGCATATCACACGAACCGCGACCCGCAGGAGTACTGCGCCGCCGCCGTGAAGGCGCTGCGCGAGTTTGGTCCCTTTGAGTCGTTTAAGGTGCATGCCAAGCGCTCGAACACCGACTACGAGCTCACCTCGATTGATATCAATCGTCAGGTGGGAGAGGTGTTGTGCGAGGCGTTTCCCGATAAAAAGGTCCAGATGCACGACCCCGACGCAATGGTGCACGTGCTGGTGGTCCAGGGTAGCGTTTATGTGTACGCGCGCTCCGAGCGCGGCGTGGGCGGTCTGCCGGTGGGATCTGCCGGCAAGGTCGTGACGCTACTGTCGTCGGGTATCGATTCTCCGGTAGCGACCTGGATGCTCGCGCGTCGCGGCGCGGTGTGCGTGCCGGTACATTTCTCCGGTCGTCCGCAGACGCCCGACACGAGCGAGTATTTGGTGCAGGACTTCATCCGTGCGCTTGAGCCGGGTGTCCAGATCGGCCGCCTGTACGTGGTGCCGTTTGGCGATTGTCAGCGTGAGATCTCGGTGACCTGCCCCAGCAACCTGCGCGTGATCATGTACCGTCGCATTATGTATTCGGTTGCCGAGCGCATTGCGCATATCGAGGGCGCCAAGGCTATTGTGACCGGTGAATCGCTCGGTCAGGTTGCTTCCCAGACGCTCGAGAACATCATGGCCGTCAACGAGGCCGTCAAGATCCCCGTGTTCCGAGGTAAAGTATGCTACGTCGGGAGAGAGGTCTTTTGTGTTGAATGCTCCTCCGCCTCCATTAAGAGGGTGAGTGAATTGTACAGGGAAATATTCGTGCCCTTTGGCCGTCGCATCGCATCCGGCATAACAGTACGGATAGGGGTATTCCTCTTGGAGGATATCTACTACATTCTTGGCAAAGTCTTCCGGATACCAGGTCTCATTTAAGATGGGTTCCCACAGCCATACCGAAGGATGATTTCTGTCTCTTCTCACCATGTTGCGGATATCGCTGTATACACGTTGTGCAAATATCGGTTCGTTGTTCCAGAACTGCCATCCCGGCGTGTTGACAATGACAAACAGTCCCAGTTCGTCGCAGGCATCCATGAAGGCAGGATCTTGCGGATAGTGTGCATTCCGTATGATTCTCAGACCGGCATCTCTCAGTTTTTTGGCATCTCTCCAGTGCAGGCTGTTGGAAAGTGCATTTCCGACAGTGGCAAAGTCCTGATGGCGGTTGGCACCTATCAGTGGTTCCGGATAAGGCTTTCCGTTCAACCAGAAGCCGTCTTTTCCTTTGAATTCAATGCTTCGGATGCCGACCCGCTGGCGGTAGCCGTCGACCGTCTGTCCGTCCTTGTCTTTGATCAGTACGTGCAACTGGTACAGATACGGATTGTCCGGTTCCCAAAGCACCGGTCGGAGTACGGATAATGAAGAAGTGGTGGATGAGGCTTTCCCGTTCCGAACAGAAAGGGACTTGTCGCAACTCGCTACCAGTTGTCTGTCTTTGTCGTACAGTTCGTAAACGACTTTTCCGGAGAAACTTTTTCCGGAGGTGTTTCTGACCTGGAGATGAAGGTTCAGCTCGGCCTTGCTTTCCGAAATTTCTCCGAAAGACAGGAAGAGGCCTCCTCCTGCCTTCTGGTCCTCATAGTTGGGGTCGGTAATGAATACATGATTGTGTGCAATCAGCCAGCAGTCTCTGTATATTCCGCCAAAGTAAGCAAAGTCCAGCATGTCCTGAGGCTTTCCGGGAGGATAACTCGGGTCGTCGCTGTTGTCGGCCCATACGGCAATTACATTGTCTTTTCCGTAATTGAGATAAGGAGTGATGTCTGCAATGACCGGAAGGAAACCTCCGAAATGTTCTTTCACCAGCTTTCCGTTAATCCATACCTTTGACTTTCCCATGATTGCTTCGAAATGGAGAAACAGCTGCTTGTTTTTCCAGTTTTCTTCAGGAATGAAATGTTTCCGGTACCACACTTCGCCCTGGTAGTTGATGCATCCGCTGGCTTCGGTCGGGAGTATCTCTGTGCCGTCGGGCAGAGAGACAAGGGTCCAGCTGCTGTCTTCGTATCCGGGCGCTTCTGCTCCTTCGGCACTTCCCTTATGGAAACGCCAGGCCGGATTCATGCTGTAAACAGTTCTTCCCGTGTTTTCCAACTGAAAAAATCCGGCAGTAGAGTATTCCGGCTGATGTGTAGTTGCCGCATGCATTCCACTTACCATGTAAACAAACAGGCAGCATAAGAAGATTTTGATTTCGAATAACGTTTTTCTTTTCATGAACAGGTTAATGATATTAGGTTTAGGTATTAGTAATATGCTTTATTTCCCGTACCGCTCATCGGGGAACGGCAGGAGTTGTCCGGTGGATTTCAATGAGGGGCGCTGTGCGTTTCTCTCCCTCAGGTAATTGGACAATTCCCGGGACAGGCTTTTTACCTTTTCCGGCATTTTTTGAGACAGGTCTGTCTGTTCGGAAATGTCATTTTTTACGTCGTACAATCTGACCTGTCCGTTTTCCCAGTGATAAATAAGGTGGTAGTCTCCTTTCAGGATAGAGGAGTAAGCCCCATAACCTTCCGCTATGTCCTGCGTCTCTCCCCATAAGTTAGGAAAATGCCATACCACGGACTTTTCCGGAGAAATGTGCTGAGGAGTTCTCAGGCATTCCACGAAACTTTTTCCGTCGATGGTCTGAAGAGTTGGGTAATCTTTTATTCCGGCCATTTCAATAATGGTCGGGAAGAAGTCTTCGATGATGACCTTTTCGCTGCAACTGCTTCCCGGTTGGGTTACGCCGGGCCAATATACCATCATCGGCTCTCTGACTCCGCCCATGAAAGCCGACCCTTTACCGCCTCTGGCCGGATAATTGGGATCTCTGTTCGGAACTCCTTCCCGGCAGTAGTCCAATGCCAGTCCTCCATTGTCCGACATAAACAGGATAATGGTATTTTCGGCAAGACGGGGAGTCGTCTGAAGGTAATCCAGAATATCTCCCAGGCTTTTGTCCATACCTTCTACCAGCGCGGCGTATTTGGCTTCCTTTTCACCCAAAGCAGCCTGTAGCTGAGCATCGTATTTCCCTCTGTAATTGTCGCTGAAACGTTTGTCATCTTCAATAGGGGTATGTACTGCATAATGTGACATATATAAGTAGAAAGGTGCCTGGTCTGCCACAGCCTTTTTCATTTCCTTAATGGCTTCCTGGGTCAGGGATTAGGTCAGGAAAATATCTTGTCCGTGATATTTTTCGAGTCCGCCGACTGCAAATCTTGAGCCTTCTCCGAAGTTGCGGGTTCCCAGATAGCTTCCGGGAGCCCCATTGGCGCCTCCTGCGATGTTTACATCAAAACCCATGTTCGACGGATCGGCTCCGGGGGTGGTCCGGGCTCCGAAATGCGCTTTTCCGCAGTGGATGGTCCGGTAGCCGTTGTCTTTCAGAATCTGAGGAAGGGGAGTAATGGCCGTTGAGTGAGGTATCTGGCCCCGTGTACTTTCGGGCTGTATTCCATTGTAGTTCCATTCCGGCAGCAGCAGGGATTCACTGGGAGCATCGGTTTTCTGGTCGAGTTCCAGTGTCCAGTTGGTAACCCTGTGACGCGATGCGTTCATGCCCGACATCAGACTGCATCGCGTAGGAGAGGATATGGCACAGGAATAGGCTTGGGTATATTTCACGCCGAACTTGGCCAGTCTTTCCATGTTGGGAGTGTGATACCGGTGGTTCAGTGCCGATACCTCATCCCCGTTGAAGGGTACGGAAGTATCCTGCCATCCCATGTCGTCTACCAGGAACATGATGATGTTGGGTCTTGTCGTCTGAGCCGTAGTAAGGGTTGCAGTCATCATACTGCAGGAAATAAAAGAAAAAAATGTCTTTTTCATGATATTGATGGTTTATAAAAGGTCTGTGACCGGTGTTCGGGTCCGGCATGCGATTGCCTGTAGCCGAGACGGTTGCCTCTCTATCTGCAAGATGCCGGACAATCCGGTCGGTTGGGTATTAAGGGTGGTTATTTTCCGCTCTGGTCAGGGTTCTTGGCTTTGTAGAAATTAATTCTTTCGGTCCATGGCTTGTTTTCAAGCGGGAATACCTTGTGGGTATTGGCCCATTCAATCCATTTGGTCTCAAGTTCTTCTACCTTTTCCGGATATTGGTGGGAGAGATCGCAGGTCTCAAACGGATCGGTTTCCAGGTTAATTAATTCCCACGGTGTGTTCCGGCTGGCTCTGACCAGTTTCCATGAGCCGTCGATAATGGCACACGAACTTTGGTGCTCGAAATACAGGGTACGCTTTTCCAGCGGTTTGCCTTCGGAGGCCGGTATAAGATTTCTTCCCTCCAGATTGGCGTGGGCAAAATGTGCCGGATATCCGGTCTTGCCGATGGCCATACAGGTAGGCAATATGTCGATGAGGTGTGCAGGCTGATGGCATATCTTTCCTTTCATCGGCTGTTTTTTTCCACTGCCATAGGTAAGTATGAACGGGGTGCTCGTTCCGCCTTGATAGACCCACTGCTTGTAGCTGCGATAGGGAGTATTGGATAAATCCGACATCAGCTGTCCGATGTATCCGCCTTCTTCTGTCGCTCCGTTGTCGCTCAGGAAGATAAATACGGTATTTTCGTAGATACCCTTTGCCTTGACGGCATCCATGATTTTTCCGACGCCTTCATCCATTATTTCAATCATGGCAGCATAAGTGGCCATGTCATTGATCCATTTCTCCTGCTGTTCTTTGGTCAGTTCTTCCCAGGCTGGCCGTTTGCCTCCAAATTCCCTGTCGAATATGGGCAATTCCATCCCTGCAGGTACGATGCCCAGCTGCTGCTGTTTTTCAAATCGTTTTTTACGCAGCACATCATATCCTGCCTTATACCTTTCGATGCATTTGTCCACGTATTTTTGAGGGGCCTGTAAGGGCAGGTGAGGGGCGTAGTGCGCCACATAAAGAAACATCGGCTTACGGCTGTCATGTTTTTCGATGAAGCTTACGGCTGAATCGGAGATAGCTTGGGTGTAATAATAATCGTCCGGAAGGTCTGTTATTTTTTCCAGGTTATTATATAAGGGTGACGGCTTGTAGTAACTGCCTCCGCCGTGAAGGCAGCCGTAATATTTGTCGAAACCTCTCTGTACGGGATAGCTGCCGTTTGGAGCATCGTAGGCTCCTGTAGTGGTGACGTGCCATTTTCCGCTCATGTAGGTACTGTATCCTCCGGATTTCAGGACTTCGGCAATGGTCGGATATTCCTTGTCAATCTGTCCTCTGTACCCCGGGCGGTGTTCGTCTACTTCTGCCATCCATCCCATACCTGCTTCATGTGAGTACCTTCCGGTGAGCAGGGCTGCACGGCTGGGGCAACTTCGACCGGTGTTCTTGAATTGGCTGAACCGTACTCCGTCAGCAGCCAGCTGGTCAATGTGGGGGGTCTTTATTTCGCTGCCATAACAGCCGATGTCCGAAAATCCCATGTCGTCACACAGGATCAGTACGATATTGGGAGTCTTTTCTGACTGTGCCTGTGCGGCAGAAGCAGCCAACAGACTCATACAAGCTATTCCTTGATATAATAAGCGATTCATAAATATATTTTTTAACTGGGAATAAAGGTAGTGATTTTTTATGGATAATTCATTGCATAAGTTCTTATGCATTAATAATAAAGGCTAGTTTATGAAAATTTTTCAATAATTTCTGTTTTTTTGAAATCGCAGTCTCGGTCATGAATGGCAGGTGGGGGAATCAGGTCTTATGGCCATGCAACTGGGAAAAACGGGAAAGCCATGGTGTCTGGAGGCATCGTATTTGTGGCAGGAGGAGAAATAAAAACGGACGGATAGTCCTGTTTTAGTCGCTATAGTATGTGATAGAATCCGGATAGTCCGTTGTATGCGACAGCCTGGTTGTGTCTTAGTCAGTGAATAAGTACTTTTGTATAGAGGGAAAAAGAATATGTCTGGTATAGACAGGGAAAAGTAGGTGTACTTAATAAGTCAGACATTTTTTAACTAACTATATAAAGTATAAGCATTATTATGAAAAAGATTAATTTGGCAGTAATGCCGCTGGTTGTCATGGCAATGATTTTTTGCCTGGGATTCATTTCCTGTGAAAGTGACAATAATGAAGTGGAAGCTCCTTCTGCTTTGTTCAAGACTTGGTATCTGGGCGATGATACCTCTTTGACATTCAATCCGGATGGAACCGGACTGTGGACCACGGATGACAGTGATGACTATTCTTTGTCTGCATCTTTGTCTGGTCTGTCGCGTATTCACCGTTCTTCTCTTGCTGATTCACGAAACCGTTACAGCCGGGCTTCCCGGGCTCTCGTAAGCTATCCGTTTACCTATACTTACGACGCTTCCGATGGAGATCTGGTCATCAATCTGGGAGAAGAGGTGATGTCTTTCTCTGTAGTCAGCCTGACAGAAGACAGTCTGGTACTCGTTGATGAAGACGGAGAAAAAGTCAACTTTAAGTCGTCTAAGGGAGAAGATGGAGGAGACCTGCCTCCTGTAGGTGACAAGAGCCTGTTGGTTGGGAAATGGGGCTTTGCCGGTGTGGTATGGACAGAATATACCAACGACTCTGTGTATTTGTACGACCAGTTGGGAGAAAAAGGTGAGAAATACAAATACTCATACGCCAATGACATCGTGAACATTTGGGAAAATAATGAGTGGTGGCCTTCTTGGGAAATTGTTTCTTTGACAAAGGATGTATGTATCGAACGTTCTCTGACTGCTCCTTATGATTATTTCCCATCTTTCCGTATCCTGGACGAACCGGATACCGTGGGAGATGCGTCATTGCTTTATGGCAAGACCTGGAGTACCTTCGGAGAGGGTGAAGACATGATCAGACTGACTTTCAGTGCGGATGGAAAGATGACTTACGAGGAAGATGGATTTTCCGATGAATTCACTTACACTTATAACAATGCTACTCATGAGATGACATGGTCGGATGGATATGAGACAGAAGTGATGGAGGTAACCAAACTGACAGAAAAAGTGATTATCCTGAAGATAAAGGACAGCGAAGGCTATGTGGATGAGGTAATCGAATGCCGTGTCCTGTAAGAATAAGGGGAATATCTGACTGTCTATTTCTGAACAGTCGGTAAGAAATATCGGAAAGAGCCGGAAAAGTGGAAACTCAGTGCTTCCATTTTCCCGGCTCTTTTTATTTATCGGTCTGTTTTACTCAGACCGACTGGAGTATTATGAGTGGTTCTACATACTTCTTTTTGACATAATCCGTTGTCCGTATATCGCTATTACGATAAAGCAGACAAGTGGCAGGATAAAGGATACATTGACAGCCGGCATTCCGAGGATTACCTTACAGTCAATGATTGCTGCCTGAAGCGGGGGTAATACAGATCCTCCCAGAATGGCCATGATTAATCCCGCTGCCCCGAATTTTGCATCGTCTCCCAGTTTGTTCAAGGCTATTCCGTAGATAGTGGGGAACATCAGTGACATGCAGGCCGATATGCCTACCAGGCAGTACAACCCTCCGATTCCGTCAATGAAAATGACGCCACAGGTCAGTGCACAGGCTCCTATTGCCAGCGTCTTCAGTAAGGTGCCCGGACGGAAATATCCCAGAATGAAGGTACAGATGAACCGGCTTGCGCAGAAAATAATCATAGCAATGATATTGTATTTCTGTGAAAGTACTTCGGCGTCTATCTCTGCCATACCCTGTGAGACAAACAGGCGGGTACCGTATTGAATGATAAAGGTCCAGCACATGATTTGTGCGCCGACATAAAAGAACTGTGCAATGACTCCTTCCCGGTAGTGAGGGATGGAAAAAATGCGCTTCAGCGTAGGGATGAAATCGATATTGTGAGTCTGGTCGCCATTGTGTGGCATCTTGGTCATACGGATTACCAGCAGCATGACCAGGATAATCAGTCCGATCAGCAGGTAGGGAGTGATCAGTACCGAAAGGTCGGCATCGCGTACCTGTTCGAATTCGCTCTGGGTAAGCTGGCTTCGTGCTACCGTGCTCAGGGGATTAAGCCGGTTCTGAATGAAATGCATCGCCACGTACATACCCAGTAACGAACCGATCGGGTTGAATGCCTGTGCCAGGTTGAGCCGGCGGGTTGCAGTCTCTTCCGTACCCATTGACAGGATATACGGGTTACAGCTGGTTTCCAGAAATGACAGTCCGCAGGTCATCACGAAATAGGCCAGCAGAAAAGGATAATAACTTCCTGTAACCTTTGCAGGGAAAAAGAGCAGGGCGCCCAGTGCGTACAGCCCCAGTCCCATCAGTACTCCTGCTTTGTAAGTATATTTTCTGATAAATATGGCAGCCGGAAAGGCCATGGCGAAATATCCTCCGTAGAAGGCTACCTGTACCAAGGCTCCATCGGTTACACTCATGCGGAATATTTTGGAGAAAGCCTTTACCATGGGGTTGGTAATGTCATTGGCAAACCCCCACAGGGCAAAGCATGCAGTAATCAATATAAAGGGGATAAGGAAACTGCTACCGTCTTTACCGATAATCGAATCTTTTTTTTTCATATTCATGTGTTTATAGTATCAGAGTAGTGTACTCCTCAGGTATGGTTCATTTGCATTTTTATATTTCCGATGGCGGTGGCTTCTACAGGACCTGTTTCTACCTTGACTCCTGCAATCTCTTCCGTCAGCCTGTTCAGCAGCTGGTTCTGACTGCCTCCTCCCAGAATGTGCAAGGTGGTTACCGGATGAGGCAGCAGTCCGTTCAACTGCATAATACCTTTCCGGTATCGGTGGGCTAACGATTGTACGATGCATCTTACAAACTCTCCTTCCGAAGTGGGGAAAGGAAGGTGATGGGCGGTGCAGTATTCCGAGATGGCCACTTCCATGTTGGAGGGATTCTGGAACATCGGGTCGTCTACGTCGATTACCGTCGGGATATTGCTCGCAGCTGCCTGCTGCAGCAGATACCCATAATCCGTACAGATTCCTTTTTCTTTCCATAATGCCATCAGTTGCTGAAGAATCCACAGTCCGGTGATGTTCTGCAGGAAACAGATTTTGCCATCGGCTCCTCCTTCATTGGTAAAACCGGCCTGTCGCGCCTCTTCCGTCAGTATCGGGTCTTCCTGCAGGGTGCCCAGCAGCGACCAGGTGCCTGAACTTAAAAAGGCTTTTGTACTGTCGGTGTGTGCATCCTGGATGGCATAGACGGCACTGGCGGTATCGTGCGATGCAACTGCCATGACCTGTACCTCATAATCGATTCCGGTCTCCTTCATGATTTCCGGTTTCAGGGTTCCACGGGACGTTCCCGGCATGACGATTTCTCCGAACAGATGTTCCGGCAGTCCCAGTTCCCGGATCAGCTCAAAGTCCCAGTTCTTGGCCTTGGCATCCATCAGCTCGGAAGTAGAAGCAATGCTGTATTCGTTGTTGACTGTTCCCGTGAGGAAATAACTGAAAAGATCGGGCATGAACAGCAGTCTATCCGCTATGTCCAGCTGTGGATTGCCTTCTTTTTTCATGGCATATAGCTGGAACAGGGTATTGATGGGCATGATCTGAATGCCGGTACCGGCATAATGCTTCCGGATATCCAGTCGTGCGAAAACTTCTTCCGGCATTCCCTGTGTACGGCTGTCGCGGTAGCAGACCGGATTACCGATCAGGTTGCCCTGGCGGTCGATCAGTCCGAAGTCTACTCCCCAGGTATCAATACCGATGCTTTTTATCCGGTATCCCTTCTCAACGGCCATCCGGATTCCTGATTTCATTTCCTCGAACAGTGCCGGAAAATCCCAGTAAATGTGTTTTCCCATCCTGATCTGCCGGTTGGGAAAACGGTAAACGGTATCCAGTTCCAGTTTACCTTCGGAAAGGTAGCCGGCAATTACTCTGCCGCTACCTCCTCCAAAGTCTATCGCTAAATATGTCTCTGTCATTTCGCTTTCTTCCCTAGTATGTAAGTTTCCAGATCTTCAATCTCCGCCTTGCTCAGGGTCTGATACTCTCCGCCGGAAAGTACGATGATGCGGCATGCCATTTCGAAGAAAGTGGCTCTTTCAAAGACTTCGTCGAAATTTTTTCCGCACACTACTTGTCCATGCTTCTGGAGCAGTGCTGAGTTGTGGTTCTTCATGGCCTGAGTGACATGGGATGCCAGTTCGGGTGAACCCGGACGGAAATAGGGGATTACCGGAATCTCACTGCCTACGTGGCAGGGAATTTCGGCCGTGACGTTGAAGTCTGCGGGAACCTGCTTCATGCAGGCCACGGCTGTTGCGTAACACGACTGGAAATGCAGTACCACGTTCACATCCGGTCTCTCCCGGAAGATTCCCAGATGGAAACCGCTTTCCATTGAAGGTCTGACTCCGTTCAGCACTTCTCCGGTCTCAATCTTGCAGACAGCCACTTTTTCTTTCGAAAGCGTAGGCACCCATGAGCCTGTGCCCGAAACGAGGGCGTTTTCTCCGATGCGCCAGGACAGATTGCCGCTGCTGCAGAGCGTAAGTCCGGCATCACCTACCCGGTGTGCCTGTGCAATAAACTGTTCGATATGTTCGTCTGTAATCATAATTGATTTTCAATAAGGTTTTACATTGGTGAAATCTCTCTTTACGGCATTATTTGTAGATAGGACCGTAGTTCTGGCAGGCTCGGTAGTCGGCTCCCTCTTTATCCATGCCGAAGGCGCTCCATGCGGCCGGACGGAAGATTTCGTTTTCATCCACATTGTGCATGCATACCGGGATACGCAGGATAGAGGCAAGGGTAATCAGGTCCTGACCGATGTGTCCGTAACTGATGGCTCCATGGTTGGCTCCCCAGTTGTTCATTACCGAATAGACATCACGGAATGCAGGTTTGTCGCATAGGCGGGGTACAAACCAAGTAGTAGGCCATGTGGGATCTGTACGCATGTTCAGTACCTGATGGATTTCCGGATCAATATCTACTGTCCAGCCTTCTGCCAGTTGCAATACTGGACCTAAGCCTTTTACCAGATTAAGACGCATCATGGTGACAGGCATACCGCCTTTAGACAAGAAATTGGAAGAGAAACCGCCTCCACGGAAATAGTCGCGATCTGCCGGATACCAGGTTGTAGCTTTCAGACAAGCTTCGACATCGGCTTCAGTCATTTCCCAGTTGGGCTTCATGCAGGGCTCTCCCGCTTCATTATGGCTCTCACCGGTAGCGTCCAGAGTGGTTGCACCAGAGTTGATAAGATGGATGATACCGTTTTTAGCCATTCCGGTAAGTTCTTTGCCGGTGACACGTTTTACCGCTTCGGGACTCCAGTAAGTACGGATGTCGGAGAACATCTGTCCACAGCCACTCAGCAGGTGACCGAATAACATGGCAACACCATTGCAAGCATCATTTTCGGTAGCCAGAACGTATGCTTCGCGAATGCCGTTCCAGTCGAAAGTGGTGTTGAGCAGTGCTTCACTGAAGTCACCGTTTGGTTTCCAGTCAGTCCATTGGCGTTGCCCCTGGAAGCCGGCTGCGATGGCATCTAACCGTGAAAGTCCTGCGCCAATGTTGGCAATTGTTGTAGTCTTGCCAACA
>OKRY01003494.1_pt1 | contig 11539 bp, 10 predicted proteins | sample 1601121 | NCBI WGS metagenome assembly OKRY01 (sample SAMEA3541546, study PRJEB24748) | human gut metagenome | biome: human gut; feature: human-associated habitat; material: faeces | place: China | collected 2012
TTCTATTTGTTTACAAAGGTCAATTATGCCAATTTTCATGTTAGTTTATGTTTTAATATATCTTATAAAGATAAGAAAAATAATCGATATAAACAAATGGTAGTGCATTAATAATCAATAGTATAGCAAAGAAATAGAAAAGGAGAATATAGTAAAAAATATAATGCGTCTGCCCTGTTAATTACTACTATTAATTCGTTCTACCAAGGTTATTCTTTAGTTCTACCTTGGTTATCGTTTGGTTCGACCATGGTATTTGTTTAGTTCTACCTAGGTGGAACGAATTGTTATTTGCTACAAAAGTAGGTAGTTTATGTAAGAGAGAGGTGCTTTAATTGTAGAGTGGTTTCTTATTTGAATAAGATAACTTCGTTATAACTTGCACTTCCTGATTTATTCAATTACTTTTGTAGCGTATAAACCCAAAGAAAGGAGTTGTATAAGTATGGCAAGACCAATTAAGGAAACTCCGATACTTTTCGGAGAAGATGCTCGGCGATTTGAAGAACGGATGAAAGAGAAGCGTAGTGAAACGCCGGAGCAGCGGGAAAAAAGGTTGAAAGACTATGAACTGGCAATGAAAATCTTTAAAAAATAAAATACGAACCTTTTCTTTATCGGGAAGCTTTGTTAGCTGTAAGTAATGTACTTGAAAATAAAACGGGTTGTCGCTTTTTAACTGTAGATGCGTATGCAGCAGCTGTTCCTTTTTATGAGAAAAATGGGTTTATTCCTTTGAATAATGAAGATGTGGATTCTGCTACACGTTTGCTTTATTTTGACTTGAATGATATTGTGCTCTAGATTAGAGCAGCTTTATTAAATATTTTGTTTTGTATACGAGACAAAATGGTGTGCCCCTTATTTTATATACGAAACAAAAAACTTATTGAAACCTGCCTTTTTATATACATACGCTTTAATTATACAATCATCATTCGTTTTCTTTCCTAAACATTTATGACTCTCTCTTGTTATTTTCCGAAAAGTATTTGTACCTTTGTCATTGGAACGTAGCACGCCTTTGTGGTGTGCGATTGTGCGTTTCCTCGGCTAGTAGGAAATTGTAACGGATTTTTTAATGCATGCTGGGAAGACGCCTGTACTTCTATGACTTCTCATAGGGTACGGGTTGTCTGCCCGTATGCATTGGGTAGCCGTTACTACCTCCTACTAGCGGGATGTGACAGCTCCGTACTCTTTTATAATAAAAGGTACGGGACTAGTTAATATTATTAATCTAGTTCCGTTTTTTTATGTCAAATTGGCTCACAACAAAACAGATGTCTGAAAGACGCGACATTCAAGAAGCTATTCTAAAGAATTGGGCAAATCTTGGATACATTACGAGTTCCCGAATCAACGATCAGTTGTTTTTGGATGATGAGAGTTTGGATGCTTATCTGGAAGCTCACAAAAGACTTGGTTTAGAAGCAGGTTACCTTTCTAAAATCGTAGAAGAAAAGAAACTGGAACGGGACTTTATCATTTCAAAATACGATGATCTACTATATGTATTGAGAACACAGAAGACTTGTAAACCGCTATATGAAATAATCATTCGTGAACTGTCAGCATTGATTCTTCACCCTGTTACCCGCGATATCTTCTATTCAATTTCTACAGGAGAATCAGTAGCGAAAGTGGCTGATCGGCATCGAATTACCTATGGGAAGACATTGCAAATGTATAACTCTATACTTAAAGGGTTGAAACTGAAAAAAGATATATTGGCTACTTATCGAAAGCGTGCTATCGATGCTCGTTTTTTATCTTTGGCAGACAATAATAAGAATATAAATGTTGGGCAGGAGGAATGGATACTTCAATTGCCTGTTCGTAAAGTAGCTGATACCCGGTTGGCTAATATCTTGTATAATCAAGATGTTCGAACAGTAAAAGATTTATTGGAAATCGTATCGGGAAGAGGGTGGAAAAGTCTGTTGAGAATAGAAGGAGTAGGAAAAACTTCCTACTATCATTTATTATCCAAACTTCAGATGATAGGTGTTGTGGATGAAAGTCTGGATCGGATTCTTGCCGGATGCTCTAATGGTAAGTTCGATAATAAATGACGGGTAGGACATAATTATGGAAAGAGAGATGATATAAAGAGGTTATTTTAAAGGAAAGATAGAAATTTCAACTTCTAAAATAGCCTCCTTATATTATATATGTATGAACATACGGTCTATCTCTCTGCCTCTATTGTATAAGTAAAGCTGTCTGCCCGATAATACCCGACGTTGTATTCAATAGGTACTCCGTTCACATCATAAACAAATCTTCTCCTTATTAATATAGGGTCATTGGATTTTATCTCCAGTTTCTCTGCAATAAATTCCCCTGCAAGTCTGGCTGAAATCTCCTCCTTGCTGGTCTTTACTACTATATTATATTGGGTTTCCAGCATTTCGTATAATGGGCGTGTATAATCTTCCTCTCCGGTTAGTGGAATATTGGGGTTGAAATAAGAGATGAAGTAAACAAACGGATATTCTTTTTTTCCTCTGACACGCTCCATCACTACACAGCGAGTGTCGGGATTGGAACCTAAATCAAAGAATGTGCCGATTTCTTCGGTTGGACGCTTTAAACTGATATGCAGCTCGAAATTGCGAATCTCGATACCTAACATCTTCATCTCCTGTGAGAAACTAAGCCAGTTCTTTACTCCGCCTACGATACCTTTCTTTACTACCTTCGTTCCGTAACCTTTCTTTCGCACCAAAAGCCCCTCAAACACGAGTTTGTTGATAGCTTGTCTTAATGTGTTCCTTGAAATGTGTAATTGTTCAGACAATTCGACCTCGTTGGGAAATAGCTTCCCGTTTTTGTACTCTTCAGATTCTATGAGTCTTCTTAGTATCTCTTCTGCCTGAATATGAAGCGGTTTATCACTATTATGATCTAATTTCATATCTATTCTGATTGGTTTATTTTCAGCAAATATAAGATTTATCAAAAAATAATCCAAGTTTTGTTTGGAATAAAAATAAAATCTATATATTTGCACAATTGAAAGTATGTATGAACATATAAAATTTAAAAACGCTATAAACATGAGAAAAGCTAATTATGATAAATTTCCTTCTACGAAGCTGACGGGGATGCTTGTTCAGGGGTGGGATTCTATCATTTCTATGTTAAAAGAGAAAATGGATGCAAGAAAAGTGCTGGCTGTGGATTTATATACAGGAGTATATGAAGAAGAAGTGCTGGATGCTTTTTCAAAAGAATTCTCCGGAAGAGTGATGAATGTACGTGATTTGATGAAACCGGAAAAAGAAATTCAAACGTTGACAGAACGCTTCATGACTGAAGATGTATTATTCGGCTATGTCACCAATTTGAAGCTGGAAGATTATTTGGATGCGGATAAGGTGGCTGTTGCACGGAAGCAAATCAGTGAAGCAAAAGAAACCATTGTAATCATAGGTACGGGTGCTGCTGTTGTTGCTCCACAGGACGCAATGGTGGTTTATGCGGATATGGCACGTTGGGAAATCCAACAACGTTTCCGCCGGCATGAGGTAAAAGCTTTAGGTATAGACAATCGGAACGATGCTGTTTCTTTGCAATACAAGAGAGGGTATTTCAACGATTGGAGAGTATGTGATAGGTATAAGGAAGGATTGTTTGACAGGGTAGAATTCTGGATTGACACCCATGTGGCCGGGACACCGAAGATGATTGATAAGGATACTTTCTTTAAAGGGGTAGAGGCAACGGTGAACACACCGTTCCGGGTAGTTCCTTTCTTCGATCCGGCTCCCTGGGGTGGTCAATGGATGAAAGAGGTTTGCGACCTGGATCGTGAACGCGAAAATTTCGGCTGGTGCTTTGACTGTGTACCTGAAGAGAACAGCCTTTATTTTGAAGTGAACGGAGTGCGCTTTGAACTGCCTTCGGTTGATTTGGTTTTGCTGAAAAGTAAAGAGTTGCTTGGTGAACCGGTGGAGGCACGCTTTGGAAAAGACTTCCCTATTCGTTTCGACTTTTTGGATACGATGGGCGGAGGTAATTTGAGTTTGCAGGTGCATCCTACTACTCAATTTATCCGCGACAGCTTCGGTATGTACTACACACAGGATGAAAGTTACTACATGGTGGATGCGGGAGAAGATGCCGTAGTTTATCTGGGAGTGAAGACGGGGGTTGATAAGGAGGCGATGATCGGCGATTTGCGTAAAGCACAAAAAGGTGAATTGGTGTTCGACGCAGAAAAGTACGTAAATAAGATTCCGACAAAGAAACACGATCACTTCCTGATTCCGGGAGGAACGGTTCATTGTTCCGGTGCCAACAGTATGGTGCTTGAAATCAGTTCGACTCCGAACCTCTTTACTTTCAAACTATGGGACTGGCAACGCTTGGGACTGGATGGAAAACCGCGTCCGATCAATGTGGAACGTGGTAAATGCGTAATCAACTGGAACCGGGATACGGAATATGTGAATGAACATCTTCGCAACCAGTTCAAGGAGGTTGCTTCCGGAGAAGGCTGGATAGAAGAACGTACCGGATTGCATCCGAACGAATTTATCGAAACCCGCCGTCACCGTTTCTCATCACCGGTATTGCATCATACAAACGATAGTGTAAATGTACTGAATCTGTTGGAGGGAGAAGAGGCCGTAGTTGAGAGTCCTACTCATGCTTTTGAACCTTTCGTGGTACATTATGCCGAAACATTTATCATTCCTGCCGGGGTGAAAGAATATACCATTGCCCCGTATGGTAAATCTGCAGGAAAAGAATGTGTAACGATTAAAGCTTACGTACGCTTTTAATAATGAAATAATTCATCTAATATCTTGAAAACTATGTATGAACATGATGAACGAATCGTAATGACGCTCGATGCGGGAGGCACTAATTTCGTGTTTTCAGCCATACAAGGTTGTCGCGAAATTGTGGAACCTATTTGCCTTCCGGCAGCGTCCGACGACTTGGAGCGTTGCTTGTCTGTTCTTGTAGAAGGCTTCCTGGAAGTTGAAAAGCGATTGCCGAAACTTCCGGTAGCTATCAGTTTTGCTTTCCCCGGGCCTGCTGACTATGAGCATGGAATTATTGGTGACTTGCCCAACTTCCCGGCCTTCAGGGGAGGAGTGGCACTTGGACCTTATTTGAGGGAACAGTTTGGTATTCCGGTTTTTATTAATAATGACGGTAATTTGTTTGCTTATGGCGAAGCCTTGGCAGGCACTTTGCCCGAAGTGAATAAACGCCTGAAAGAAGCAGGCAGCAGTAAGGTATATAAGAACCTGCTCGGAATTACACTGGGTACAGGGTTTGGTGCCGGAGTGGTGATTGACAGCCGGTTACTGACCGGAGACAACGGTTGCGGCGGCGACGTCTGGATTATGCGGAATAAGAAATATCCCGAAATGATCGCGGAAGAAAGTGTCAGTATCAGGGCTGTCAGGCGAGTATATCAGGAATTGACCGGAAAGGATGCTTCTTCTTTGACTCCCAAAGATATATATGATATTGCCGAAGGGATCGCAGAGGGAGATCAGCAGGCTGCTGTCCGGAGTTTTAACGAACTGGGAGAGATGGCCGGTGATGCTATCATCCGTGCATTGAATATTGTTGATGGCTTGGTGGTGATTGGCGGAGGAGTGGCCGGAGCGGTTAAATACATACTTCCGGGAATTATGAATGAGATGAATCGGCAGATTGGCACGTTTGCAGGAGCTTCTTTCCCTTGTTTGCAGATGGAGGTGTTCAATCTGTCCGAAAAAGAGGCATTTGATAAATTTCTGAAAGAAAAAGACAAGATGGTGAAAATACCATTTTCGGAGAGAGAGGTACATTATGCCTGTCACAAGAAAATAGGCATTGCTGTTTCTACATTAGGAGCAAGCAGGGCTGTTGCTTTAGGGGCTTATTCCTTTGCTTTGTCCCAACTTAATATCTTATAATATATGATAACTCTTCTATTAATTCAAATATAAAATGTTATGAAACAATCTAATCTATTGAACGCGCAATTTGCCCGCCGGCTTTTCAGAACGGCATTTTCGAGTTGGCAATTATTGGCTGTTATGTTGATTGTTTGTATGAATGTGGCTGTTGGTTCCAAACTGTATGCGCAATCTAATACAATCGCAGTGAAAGGTAAGGTAATGGCAGACGGGGAACCCGTGATTGGGGCTACCGTGCTGGTGAAAGGTGTATCTACGGGTACGGCTACGGATATGGATGGAAATTTTTCACTGAATGTTGCTTCAAAAGCGGTATTGGTAGTTTCCTCAATTGGATATGAAACACAGGAAGTTCCGGTGAACGGCCGCCAGTTTATCAATGTGGTGTTGAAGTCGGATGTGGTTGCTTTGAAAGATGTGGTAGTGGTAGGCTACGGCGTGCAGAAGAAAGTCAACCTGACAGGAGCTGTGTCTTCTGTTTCTACGGATGAATTGGAAGGAAAGCCGATTTCCAATGTATTGGAAGCGATGCAGGGAACGACTCCCGGTTTGGTAATTCAGCAGGGAAGTTCTACTCCGGGTAGTGTACCTTCTATTAATATCCGTGGTTTGAATACGATGAACAACAATGATCCGTTGGTAAGCGTCTCCGCGATTCTATCTTGTCGCCCTTTTTTCATTCTTATATTTTTGCGATGTATAAAAATGAAGCATTATGGATTTAGCAGAAAATCGATTTGGAAAAACTTGGAAACATTTCCTTGAAGTATTGAAAGTAGACTACAATTGTTCTTTAGCCGATGTTTGCCGCGATCAGCATACCACTTTTGGTGGTATGAGTTCCTGGATGTCCAGACGGGGCTATAGCGTTAAACAAGCCAAGGCAGATGTGGTCCGTGATTATTATGGCGGCGTTGAACCCTCCCAACCGACAACTTCCTCTCCTTCATTCACTCAAATAGCACCCGCCATGTTGTCGGAAGAAGAGTTTAGTCTTGCCGGGATCACAATCACCTTTAACAGTGGAACCACCATTTCAGTCAAACGGGCCACACCCGGTGGTGTTATTAAAATGTTGCGCGATTACGAAAGAAAGGAGGGAGATCCATGTATTCTCTAACATCAGCCAATCGATACTATCTGTACCAGGGCTTTGTTCGTATGAACCTTGGCATTGACGGTTTATTCAAAATTATACGATCGGAAATGAAGGACTTGTCTCCCGTTTCCGGAGATATCTTTTTATTCTTTGGTAAAAACCGACAAAGTGTAAAAATACTGCGTTGGGATGGCGATGGCTTTCTTCTGTACTACAAGCGCCTCGAAGGTGGAAGTTTTGAGTTACCGACATTTAACCCCAATACAGGCAATTACGAGATTTCTTATCAGGTTTTGTCTTTTATCTTAAATGGAGTGTCATTAAAGTCTGTACGGTTGAGAAAACGTTTTAGGATCTAATTCAACATTCTGATTATTAGACATTTGCACTAAAGATATCATCCGGTTTATTTGGCTAATTCGTTGATTTTTTATATCTTTATGCCATGAAAAAGGATGAGATCATAGAGTTATTGAAGGAACAAATCAAGGGATTACGAGATGACAACAACAGACTCTTGGACCAAATAGATGCTTTGATAAAGGAGGTTTCTTCCCTTAAAGAGGCACTCCTTCAAAAAGGCGAATCTCTTAGCAAGCAACAGCGCCTTACTAAGGGACTCGCCAAACTTGTATCCAACACATCCGAACAGCAACAGGCTCCCCAATCTGCCATATCCGAAGAAGAGCGGCAGAAGATAGAAGCGGAAAAAGCAGATAAGCGTAAAGCAAGAAAGAACAATGGGGCCAAACGTGACATGCATTATGAGATGGAGGAAGAAGAACATGTCGTTTATCCCGATGATCCCGATTTTGACATCAATAAGGCCCGGTTGTTTACCACTGTTCCCAGAATATGCGTCCGCTATGAATGTGTACCCATGCGCTTCATCAAGCATGTCTACAAGATACACACCTATACACAAGAAGGTCGCCTGTTTGAGGGAAAAACACCGGCCTCGGCCTTCTTGAATTCCAGCTATGACGGTTCATTTATTGCCGGATTGATGGAATTACGTTATATACAATCGCTACCTGTTGAAAGAATCATCAACTACTTCGAGAGTCATGGCTTTACGCTGAAGAAACCTACGGCTCATAAGTTGATAGAGAAAGCCTCAAACCTCTTCGAAAATCTTTATAAGTGCATCCGGCAGACAGCTTTGAGTGATCCTTATAAGGCAGCCGATGAAACCTATTACAAAATACTCGTCCCGGAAAAGAACAGCAAGGGAAAAGGAGTCAGGAAGGGATACCTTTGGGTGGTTGTCGGCATAAACACCAGGATGATATACTTGCTCTATGATGACGGCTCCCGGTCTGAAAGAGTTATTCTTAACGAATTAGGCAGTTGCAAAGGTATCATACAAAGTGATGGTTACTCACCTTACCGGAAGCTCGAAAGCGATGCTTATCCCAATATCACACGCATCCCGTGCTTGCAACATATAAAACGGAAATTTATAGATTGCGGTGAGAAGGACCCGGATGCAAAAAGGATCGTGGAGCTGATAAACGCACTTTATCAAAACGAGCATAAGCATAAAGTTGGGGTTGAGGGATGGACGGTAGAACAGAATCTTATGCATCGAAAAAAATATGCGCCGGACATACTCGGAGAAATAAAAGATGTGTTTGATGAAATAGAAGAACGGGGGGATTTATTACCTAAGAGCGAACTGCAGGAAGCCATTACCTATCTTCGCAATGAGTGGAATGCAGTGGTGGACATCTTTAATTATGGTGACACTTATCTGGACAACAATATGGTTGAACGGATGAACCGGTACATATCCTTATCAAGAAAAAACTCATTGTTCTTCGGCAGCCATAAGGGGGCCGAACGAGGCGCCATACTCTATACGATAGCACTCACTTGTAGGATGCATAAAGTGAATCTATTTGAGTATCTCACGGATGTGATAAACAGAACAGCCGAATGGCAACCGAACACACCAATTGAAAAATACAGGGAACTGCTTCCTGACAGATGGGAAAAGGCTAATGACTAAAAAGGGATCATTAGCCTTTTTATTTTAATACACTATATAGAATCGCGGAGACGCTTACCAACAAACAACAGCTTTTAAGAAGCTCCTTCATCTCTAAATTCCTTATTCATAGGCTATTCAGAAGAAAGATGAAGGAGAGAATAAAAATAAAAAAATCATAGGCTGATTTAAAATAAATATCCCAATGATTGAATTTAATCATTGGGATATTTATTTTAAACACTTCGATGTTTATTATGAACTAGTCAAGAGTCCATCTTTTTTCAGCATTTAATATTTAATTCATTCAAAACCTTACGTATTGCCTCAAATGTAGTAATACGAGTAGGAACCAGCGGCAAACGAAGCTTATTTTCAATCATCCCCATCGCATTTAACATTGATTTTACGCCTGCCGGATTTCCATCGACAAATAACAGGTTAAATAATTCCGTAAATCGATGATGAATAGTCAACGCATTGGCAAAGTCTCCTTGAAGCGCCAAACGTGTCATGCGACTAAATTCACGAGGAAAAGCATTACCAATCACCGAAATCACACCAACAGCACCTAATGTTATGAGAGGAAAGGTAATACCATCATCTCCAGAGATTACATTAAAGTTTTCCGGTTTATTTTTAATAATATCATCCATTTGCGTGATATTGCCGGATGCTTCTTTAATAGCAACTACGTTATTGAAATCACGGGCAATCCGTAACGTAGTTTCAGCAGTCATATTTACTCCCGTACGTCCCGGAACATTATACAATACGATGGGGAGCTCCGTAGCTTCCGCAATCGCTTTATAATGCTGATAAATACCTTCTTGAGAAGGTTTATTATAATACGGCACAACAGACAATATGGCATCAACTCCTGTGAAATCATCATTTTTCAATGTTTCTACAATAGCACGAGTATTATTACCACCTACACCCAACAGAATAGGAATTCTTCCGTTAACGCGGTCAATTACCATCTTTTTTATAGTTTTCTTTTCTTCCTCGGTCAGAGTCGGTGTTTCAGCTGTAGTTCCCAGCACACACAAGAAATCCGCATTATTCTGCAATAGATAGTCCACCATACGCATCAACGCGTCATAGTCAACGCTCTCATCCTCTTTGAAAGGAGTAATCAGTGCTACCCCCATTCCTTTCAATTTAGTCTGTATCATGAGTTTTAATTATAATCTCTAATTTATTTAGCCGCAAAAGTACGAATATTTTTCTTATCTTACGATATAAGTTTCAGAAATTCGTCTTCGCTTAATATGGTTATTCCAAGTTTTTTTGCTTTTTCAAGCTTTGCAGGTCCCATATTGTCCCCAGCCAGTATAAAACTTGTTTTCGCAGAAATGCTTCCTACATTTTTCCCTCCGTTTTTCTCGATAAGCTCTTTATATTCGTCACGTGAATGATGAACAAACACACCGCTGATAACGATAGACTGGCCCGCTAACTTATCCGTATATCCGCTTAAATCTTCTTCGGTGCGATAAAGCTGCAGTCCAGCCTCTTTTAGCTTGGCAACTAACTCACGATTAGACTCATTCGCAAAATATGCAAGTATACTCTGGGCTATTTTTTCTCCGATTTCATCGATACTTACCAATTTTTCAAGATCTGCCTGCTGTAAATCATCGATATTCTCAAACGACTTCGCAATCTTTTTAGCCACAGTCTCACCAACAAAGCGGATTCCTAAAGCAAAGATTACACGCTCGAAAGGAACTGTTTTACTTTGCGCAATTCCCGTTACGATATTCTCTGCCGATTTTTCACCCATACGATCCAAACCTTTTATATCATCAACTGTAAGTTTATACAAGTCGGCCGTATTTTCAATTAATCCCAAACGATAGAACATATCCACCGTTTCCGGCCCTAATCCATCAATATTCATAGCCTTTCGACTAATAAAATGCTCTATTTTGCCTTTGATTTGAGGAGGACACGCTGTTTCATTCGGGCAATAATGAGCAGCTTCTCCTTCATATCTGACTAGTTTACTGCCACATTCGGGACAATTAACGATGAACCGAACCTTCTCACCAAGCATAAAACTACGTGCATCTTTATCAACCCCTGTAATCTTAGGAATAATTTCACCGCCTTTTTCTACATAAACCATGTCTCCAATATGCAAATCAAGCCCCTCGATAATATCCGCATTATGCAAGGACGCACGTTTTACAACCGTCCCTGAAAGCTGCACAGGATCCAGATTAGCTACTGGTGTAACAGCTCCGGTTCTTCCTACCTGATAAGTCACCTTATTCAAACGGGTCAACGCACGTTCTGCCTGGAATTTATAAGCAATAGCCCATCGAGGAGATTTAGCCGTAAAGCCCAAATTCTTCTGCTGCCTCAAACTATTCACCTTTAAAACAATCCCATCTGTGGCAACCGGCAGATTTTTACGCTCTACATCCCAATAATTGATAAATTCAAAAACCTCCTCTAATGTCTGGCACTTACGCGTCAAATCAGAGATTTTAAAGCCCCATTTTGCCGCTT
>OKRY01003499.1_pt1 | contig 11524 bp, 6 predicted proteins | sample 1601121 | NCBI WGS metagenome assembly OKRY01 (sample SAMEA3541546, study PRJEB24748) | human gut metagenome | biome: human gut; feature: human-associated habitat; material: faeces | place: China | collected 2012
CCATCTCGCCAGCCGTAAAGAACGACTGCAGGCCGAGCAGCTTGTAGGCAGCCTGAGCGAGCACGTCCAGACCGGGCTGCTCCAGGCCCAGGCTCTCCAGGTAGTCGGCGGCATCCTCGGGATCGAGCTCGGAAAGCTCGGCCTCGATCTTGGCGCAGATCGGCAGCGGCTTGACGCCATCGATGGGCGCCAGATCGTCGTTGAGCATATCCTCGTCCACGTTAGCCACATACAGGATGGGCTTCATGGTGAGCAGGAACAGGCCCTTGGCAGCGGCGCGCTCCTCGTCGGTCATCTCCATGGACGCAGCACGCTTACCCTCGTTGAGCCAGGCGAGCAGGCGCTTGGCGACCTCGAACTTGGGCATGAGCTCCTTGTCGCGCTTGGCCTCTTTCTCGAGCTTGGGCAGCTGCTTCTCGAGCGTGCCCATGTCGGCCAGGATGAGCTCGGTCATGATGGTGTCGGCATCGCCGGCGGGATCGACGAACTCGCCCGTGCGGCCCACCTCGCGCATAACGTTGGGGTCCTTAAAGTAGCGCACGACCTCGCAGATGGCGTCGGTCTCGCGAATGTTGGCCAGGAACTGGTTACCCAGACCCTCACCCTCGTTAGCGCCCTTCACCAGACCTGCGATGTCGACGAACTCGACCGTCGCCGGCACAATGCGACCCGGGTTGACGATGTCGGCGAGCTTTTGCAGACGGCTATCGGGCACATCGACGATACCCACGTTGGGGTCGATCGTGGCAAACGGGTAGTTGGCGGCAAGGCCGGTCTTTTTGGTAAGCGCGGTGAACAGCGTCGACTTGCCCACGTTGGGCAGGCCGACGATACCTAACTTCATATAAAATACGCTCCTTACACGTTTTTTGGCATAACGATACATTTACCATTATACGCGATGAACCCCGCCAGCGCAAGGGGGCAGGGCACGGAAATCAATTTTTGCGGCTTGAACCGGGACAAGAGCCTTTTCCCCTCGGGCAATCCGGCGCGCAGCGCCTGAAAAAGGCTCCCCAGCCACTTTCTTCCGGACTTTACAAAAAAGGAAATAAAACAAAGAGAGCATCAAAATGTAAACGTTTTCGGCCACATTACTAAAAAATACAACATGGAATATAAACAAAATCCCGGTAAAACCGGTTGACACCCGGGGGGGGGGTATGCTATAATATTGTCGACAAAAATAATGTGTCAATCTTTAAAAATATTGGGCAATTTTTTGGCAAACTTGTCGAAAGGCAAGGACGCAAAGCCATAGGGGCTAAGGTTCGGGGCATTTCCCGGATGATGCCAGCCGGTTGCTTCCGGTTTTTTTGCGGAAATACTCTGCATACCGGAATCGTCCAAAACCGCAGGTGTGTTCTTTTTAAGGGCACGCCGGATTTTGCTCGTATCATCAAAGCTGCCCACAAGGTCGGGCGGCTTTTTTTATTGTTCCAACGGAAAGGGAGCGTGGAGCCCATGGAGAACAAAAACACAAGCAGAGTGGTCATCGGGGTGCTGGTGGTACTGGTGCTGCTGCTGGGCGGCTACATCGCAGTGTCCGGCGCGGCACGGGGCGGCAAGTCCGCTGCCACGGCCAACGGCGCGTCCGAAGCAGCCGCGCTGCCCATGGAGACCTATCAGGCGCAGTACGTCAAGCCGGAGACCCCCATCGACCGCAGCAAAAACGTCACCCTGCCGGGCTGGGGCGGCTTTACCATCCCCGCAAAGACCAAAAAGATCACGCAGGGGTTCGAGTTCCATAACCCCACCGAGAATCTTTGGTACGAGGACTGGGTAAGCCTAGACGGCACCCAGCTGGAAAAGCTGGTGGTGGACAGCGGTCAGGCCACAGAGCTGAGCCATTACCTGCGTCTTGCGGGCATTCAGGCCGAGGTAACAAAGGTGCTGGACGCCGACCCCGCCTATTTTGACATCCAAAAGACCGACGATGGGGTGTACACCATCGAGGCCATCAAGGGCTATAAGGGCGAAAAGACCCTGACCGTGCAGGCCGATGACGGCAAGCAGTACACCCTTACCCTGACCGGTAAGGAGGAGTGCTACTACATCGCCTTTGGGCTGTACTTAGAGGACGGCGACGAGCTGCTGTTCCAGTCCGGCCTTGTAGCGCCCGGGTTGTATGTGCAAAAGATGGAGATGACCCGCGCCCTTGCCCCCGGCGAGTACCCGGCCTATGTGGTGTGCCAGCCCTATCTTTCGGACCGCACCACCAAGACCAACAGCGGCGTTGTAAAGCTGACACTGACCGTGGGCTGAGCCCCCTTGCGGTGGGCAAGACAGGCAGTGTTGACAATAAAAAAAGAACTGAATTGGGGATCAACAAACCATATGGTGTGAAAGGAGTAGGCAAATCCAAGGCTGACCGTCAGCTGCGGGCCCCATTGCCAAATAAGGATTATGAAATTGACGAAGAAAGCAGCCGCCCTGCTCCTTGCAGCTTCTCTGGCGGTTTCTGTGTGCGCAATGCCGGTGTTTGCGACGGGTGCTGGTACTACTCCGGAGATGGGTTCGCATGAGGGCAGCGACACTACAACAAGTGCCAACACTGTGGTGACCTATAAGGTTGATTGCAGCTATACTTGGTCTATCCCGAAAAAGATCGACTTTGGTGCTAACGCAGGCGTAGGCAAGACTCGTATCGTTGAAGCAATAGCCGATAAAAACGCAGAGAATAAGGCGGCAACTGACAACGGCGCGGCTGGAAAGGGCAATGTACCTAAAGTTTGCGTGACGAGTAACATCATTGATGATGATAAGACCCTGCATATCAGCATTGATACTACGAATGAAACGACCTATGATGAAGCCCAGAGCAAATTTTATGTTGAGACTACGTCTAATACTGCGCAGAAGCTTTACTTTACCATTGCCAAGCCTGCCGATGGCGCGGGTAGTCCAATGAAACTGAATGCCACGAATAGCGAGGTCATGAGTGTTCCCTCTGGTACGAACCAGAAGGATCAGGCGCTGGAGTTTAAGCTGACAACCACTACTACCGATACTGCTGAAAAGGCTGGTACTTACAACGGCAAGGTTGTATTTAAGTCTGAGCTTAAGCCTACCACCTAACCCCGCACCCAAACCTGAATAATACCTGAGCCCAAAGGGGAGACGGGAGATGTTCCCTCTCCCCTTTTTTGATTTTTGCGGCAAAAAGCAGCCACCCCACACAAGGAGGATACACCATGAAACATTGTGCAAAAAAACTGCTGGGCCTTGCGTTTGCGCTGGCTCTGTGCCTTGCAGTGGGTGGAACTGCGCTTGCCGCAGAAGCGCCGGAATTTGCCGATGTGCTCGCCGCCCTGCCGGAGCAGGAAATGCTTGCCGACGAGCCGAATGTTACCATAGCAGAGGACACCACCACCATCGGTGATATTGCAACCAATGGCTATCAGGTGACTATCCCCACCACCGTGACGGTGAAGAGCGGGGAGAATAAGGGTGAGCTGGAAGTTAATGCAAAGCTGAAGCAGTACCGCACGTTGAATATCGGCATTGAATCGCCAAATAATTGGAAACTGAAATATGACGCAAAGGGTGCAGCCATTGCAAATGCGCCCACGGTGGAGTATACGCTGAAAAATAAAATTGAAGCTGGTGGGGAACACACGCCCGGAGGAATGTGGCATTATGATGAAAGCACGCATGAAATTATGTATGCAACATCCGCTGTTACGGACTTTCACACAGCAACCATCCCCCTTTCTGTCAACGTGACAGACCCCAGCCAAGCTACCATGAGCGGTACTTACTCCGATACGCTTACCTTTACTTTTGATTTGGTAAAACAGTGCGTTACCTATACCATCAACGTGTATGAGCAGAAGCTGGAAATCAACAACAGGAATAATACGCCCCATGTTACGGCAACGAACCGGGTCGATGACGCCACCGGGCAGCTGACAGACGCAAATTCTAAGCCTAAGGAAACCTATGTTTTGGAGTACGGCTGTGCAAATGCGTGGGGAATGCCTTTGGAAACTGCTGTTACTTCTGAGGTATGGACGCGCCCCCGACCTGACGGAACAGAGGGGGAGGAAGATACCCGCTGCTGGGAGGATTTGTCGCGCACCCTGACCCCCAAAGCGGATTTTGAAGCAAACCATAAAACCCAGACCATCAACCTGAACCTTGTGCGCAAGTGGTACTGGCTGGATGTGAACGGCATTGTTGGCTATGATGGAACTCTTAAACACAAGACAGACGGCAACCAGTTAGCGGCAGATGGAGTTGGCTGTTATCTGGACATCCACGTTTCTGTGGATGAGAAAAACAGTTGGTCGGAATGGTTCAGTTATAAGAACGGTGACGACTACTGGGGTACTTTCCCGTATGGAACGAACTTTGAAATTGGCTTCTACAACCCCAAGCCGGGCTACCTCTACGATACAGACGAAGAAGGAAACGTGAAGGTCATTGCAAACGGCAACGATGATTGCACCACAGAGGATAGAACGGTCGATGGTAAGGCGTACAAAATCTTTGAAGGTCAGCTGATAGATGAACCGCAGGAGGCGGATACAAGACCTACGGGTGGCGACGGCAACTTCCATGCCCCGGGCAACTACCAGCGCTACTGCTTTAACCCCTGCTTCCGGAACGACACGATTATTTACCATGAAAACAATGGCACTGCGGGCAGTGTGACCAAAGAGTACAAGGAGACCGATGTGCTCCCGGAGTACAATAAAGTGCTTACAGGTACGCATGGTGATATGAAGTTTGCGGGATGGAGTACAAAGCAAAAACCCACCAGCAAAACCGAAGTCTACCAGCCCGGAACGCTGGTAACAGAGGTCGAGTGGGGAACTACGGCTACCCCCAAACATCTTTACGCCATTTGGGGCTATGATATCACCGTGCAGTTTGAGGACGAAAAGGGCTACTCCACGAACGATGGTAAGGGCCCCGTTGCCACGCTTGGCGGTACGATGGTAGGCTACTCTTTTACCCTCGAAAAACAAGTGGTAGCAGATGGCGCAGACTGGACGCTGGATTTGACCGACCCTAAGGTAACGAAAGCAATTGATAAGGCAACCACGGAAGCAAAACGTGCCGCAGGGGATAACCGTGCCACAACCACCAGCGATGATGTCTGGAAGACAGACATTGAGTACAAGCTCAGCGCAGCGGAGGTGAAAAATGGTAAACCGCTGGTCATCAAGCGCAGGCGCTATTTGCTGTCGGTCATCAGCGCTTTGACGGATACGGGCAGTGTTCTGAAGGTTGGTAAAAACCCCGAGATAGATGAATACGGGACGTTCAAAATCATAGTAAACGGTGGCAGCATCCCGCACTTAAGCAATAATGATACGTCTTTTTACCAGCAAGGCTTGAATTATGGTGCAAGCTATACGGTTAGCGACCCAAAACCGTTGAATGACACTTTTGTATATTCTGATTATGTTATTTTGCAGTCTCTTGCAGCCGGGAATAAACTGGGATCGGAAGTGACGCAGGATAACATAGAAAAAACTACAAGCTATAGTAGCCATGTAACGGGAAAAAAGAACAATGTTCACTATTACAAGCCGGGCGATTTAGACCCAGAGCCTGTTTACACAGGCGACCCTGTCCGGGTGGCGTTTTGGGAGAAAACCACCACCGCCACCCCCGGCCCGAACCGAGCCCCGGCGAAGAAAGCCCTGACCCTGCGCTACCACGCAAACTTTGATCCGATGGAGGAGGTTGCTCTTGACCTTGACCCCAACCCCCTGCTGGAGGATATGGACGATACCTTTGGCTTTGACCCCGATCCCCTGCCGGAGGACGTAGACGATGCCCTTGAGGAAGCGGTAAAGACCGTGCGCTACCAGCCCGGCGAGGATGTTGTCCTGCGCAACTGTATGTTTAAGCGCGGCGGCTACGTTTTTGTGGGCTGGAACACAGAACCGGACGGCACAGGCAAAAAGTACGAGGTGAACGGCGTGCCCATAACCGACTGGGCAGCGGGCGATACAGTAGACCTTTACGCCCAGTGGAAAAAGCCCGAACACCTGAAGCCTGTGGTAGACAACGAACCCTTTGTCCCGACTGACCCCGATACCCCGCCGGAGTGGGTAGACGATGGTTTTGACGCTGACTTTGGCGCAGACCCTGACCCCTTGCCGGAGGGCATGGATGATGCCTTTGGCGTAGACCCCGCCGCCCAGCCGGAGGCGCTGGACGATGCCTTTGGCATAGACCCCGACCCCCTGCCGGAGGAACTGGACGACGCCTTTGGCGTGTAGACCCCGACCCGGCAGAAGAACCGTAACAAAAGCCCCTTGGCGCTGCCGCGCCAAGGGGCTTTTTGCCGCCGCGCGGGCAGAAATGTGAAAAAAACTACACTTCCTTCTTTATTTTGTCATAACTGTCCCGTATAATAGAAAGGAAAGAGCCTGTCAAAACGCCCGGAAGGGCTGAAGATACAGCAAAAACCTGCATAAAAGGGGAGGAAAACACTTATGGCAAACGAAAAGATCCTTGTGGTGGACGACGACGCCAACATCTGCGAGCTGCTGCGGCTGTACCTGACCAAGGAGGGCTATCAGGTCACGGTGGCAAACGATGGCGAAGAAGGACTGGAAAAGTTCAACGCGGTCAAGCCGGACATGGTGCTGCTGGACGTGATGATGCCCCGCATGGACGGTCTTGAGGTCTGCCGCCGCATCCGCAAGGCGGGCAACACCCCGGTGATGATGCTTACCGCCAAGGGCGAGACCTTCGACAAGGTACTGGGCTTGGAGCTGGGCGCAGACGATTACATGGTAAAGCCTTTTGACGCAAAAGAGGTGGTGGCGCGCATCAAGGCGGTGCTGCGCCGCTGCCAGACTACCTCCGCAGCCGCCGAGAGCACCGAGGGTGTCATCGAGTTCGATAACCTGCGGCTGGATATGAACAGCTACGAGCTGCGGGTCAAGGGCAAGGTGGTGGAAGCTCCCCCCAAGGAGCTGGAGCTGCTGAACTGTCTGGCTTCCCACCCCAACCGCGTGTACACCCGCGACCAGCTGCTGGACGAGGTGTGGGGCTTTGAGTACTACGGCGACAGCCGCACCATTGATGTCCACGTCAAGCGCCTGCGCGAAAAGCTGGCCGGTGCTTCCGATAAGTGGGAGCTGAAAACCGTCTGGGGTGTGGGCTATAAGTTCGAGGTGCGTCAGTAATGCGTAAAAGTATCTCCACAGCCTTTTTCTCCATGGTGTCCACCCTGATGGTGCTGGGCATCGTGCTGATGGGCTGCTCGGAGTGGGTGCTGTTCAAAAATTATTTTGCGAAGGATCGCTACGAAACGCTGGATCAGGTGGTAAACGTTGCCAAGCGCACCGCAGAATATCTGGTAAACAGCGAGACCATGCCGCAGGGCGCAGAGCTGGATGCGCTGAACACCAAGCTGGAGATCATCGGCGAGAGCGCCGAGGCGTATCTGTTTTTCACCGACCGGCAGGGTAATGTGCTCATTGCCTCCGACCCGGACAAACTTACCACCGGCACTGTGCCGCTGGATATCTGCCAGCGCGCCAACGCAGTGGCAGACCCGGACGCCCGGCACTACCACGCTTTCGGCGATTTGGGCGGTGCACTGACCGAAAAAAGCTATATCGCGGCGGTGGAGACCATCGACGACCAGAGCCTGTTCAGCGGCTGGCTGTTTTTGTGCTCCTCCGGTGCGCAGCTTACCGACTTCAAGCAGCAGTTCTGGTCGAACTTCCTCATGTCCGCCTGCGTGATGCTGCTGTGCGCCAGCGTGCTGACCCGCCTGTTGATGCGTCAGCTCACCGACCCGCTGCAAAAGGTCACCGATGCCGCCCAGCGCTTTGGCGGCGGCGACCTCTCCGTCCGCGTGGAGGGCGTGGAGGGCGATGGCGAGGTGGCAGACCTTGCCCGCACCTTTAACCAGATGGCGGAGAATATCCAGTCCAATGATAACTCCCGGGGACAGTTCATGGGCAACATCGCCCACGAGCTGCGCACCCCCATGACCACCATCAAGGGCTTTGTGGACGGCATTCTGGACGGCACCATCCCGCCCGAGATGCAGAACCACTATCTGCAGCTGGTCAGCGAGGAGACCGGGCGTCTGGCGCGGCTCATCCAGAATATGCTGGATCTCTCCAAGCTGGAAAGCGGGGAGTATCAGGTGAACGCCCGGATGTTCAATATCTGGGAGACCCTGACCGGCGTGGCGCTGGCGGCAGAGCAGCGCATCAATGACGGCATGATCGAGCTGGAAGGCCTGACCATGGACGAAAAGGTGCTGGTCTACGCCGACCCTGACCTGATCCATCAGGTGGCGTATAATCTGCTGGACAACGCCATCAAGTTCACCCCGGCGGGCGGCACCATCCGCTTCAGCGTAGAAAAGCTTGGTCCCGAAGCCGAGATCTCCATCTGGAACTCCGGGCAGGGCATCAGCCCGGAGGCGCTGCCCTATGTGTTCGAGCGGTTCTACAAGGAGGACCGCTCCCGCGGCCTGCACGCCCGCGGCTCCGGCCTTGGACTGAACATCTGCAAGGTGCTGGTCAATCTGTCCGGCGGGCAGATCCGCGTGGAGAGCCAGCAGGGCGAGTGGTGCCGCTTTGTATTCACCCTGCCCACCTGTTCCCCCAATCCTGGCGGCATGAAGCGCCTGCCGGACGCCGCCGGTCAGCCCGGCGCGGTGGAGGACCCCGCCAGCATGAAGCCGGTAGAATAAGACCCCGCAGCCAGACTGCCCCGCCCGGGCGGTCTGGCTGCTTTGGCGTTGTTGGAATAAAAATTCTGCTTACCGTTGTGACCCCCTCTTGTGAAAATGCGTTTGGAGCACTCCGCAGAGTGCGACAAACGCGGAATTAAAAATCTATTTTCCGCTGAATATGGCTAGCAACGACGACGACCGCCGCCAGCGGCGGAAACAGGGAGGAGTTGTTGGGGCAGCGGCCAGCAAGACGCAAGTGCCGCTCAAGGCACGATGCGGATGCTGGGTGCCGCAACCCGATAGCGGCGCGCGTTCTAAATCGTCCCGTCTGCCGCCGCAAGTAAAAATTGCATCCGGCGGCAAAAAGGTTTATACTATAAAAAAAGCCTGCGGTGCACAGGCCGCAGGGCAGGATGCGGGGGATGAAACCATGAAACGACGGGATTTTTGCAAGGGTCTTGCGGTGACCTTTGCAGCGGGGACGCTTGCACCCGCTGCGGCGCTGCCGCAGGCCGGGGCGGCTACAGCCTTGGTCGGCCGCGCCGTACCGGACGACTACTATACCCTGTGGTACCGCAGCGACCGCTGCGGTGCCGACCTGCGGCACGACTACTATTACAGCGACAGCCTGTTCGACCACCCTGCCACGGAGTACGACAACCAGCTGGCGCTGGCCACCTTGGGCATGGCGGCAGCCGCCGACTGTACATGGGAGAGCGACCAGCGCTATTGGATGGAGGGCGAGGTCGGCCGTGCCGACCATATCCGGGACGCCTTTGCAAAGCTGGGCTTTACTGAGGTGCAGCTGTTCAACTATACCCACAGCCTGAACGACACCCCGGACACCGTGGGCTGCGCCATCGCCCGCAAAACGCTGGTGCGCGGCGGCAGGCAGGTGACCATCATCGGGGCGTTCCTGCGCGGCTCCGGCTATGGGGCCGAGTGGTCCGGCAACCTTCATGCAGGGCCGGGCAGCGCCCACGTCGGCTTTGTGACGGCGGCGCGGCAGCTGGTTGAAAAAATACGAGGATACGTTCAGACGTCGGCAAAGCGTCAGCCGCTGGGCACTCTGAAGCTCTGGATGGGCGGTTACAGCCGAGGCGGCGGTGTGGCGAACCTTGTGGCGGCGCGCCTGCCCGCTGTGCTGCCGCAGCTGGAAAAGAAAAACACCTTTGTCTATACCTTTGCCGCCCCGGCGTCCCTGACGGCGGCAGATTGCCCCGATTTGCAGCAGGATTATGACAACAACCACGCGGCAGACGGCAGACTGAAAAAGGACTGGGGCACCAGCAATATCTTCAATATCGTTTCCAGCGGCGATGTCATCCCCCGCATCCTGCCCGCAGAGTGGGGCTTTTACCGCAACGGCAACGACCGCTTTCTGCCCTCCACGGTCATCCCGGCGGAGCTGCAGGCACTGAACGACCGCAGCGCAGGGATGGAAGGCACGCCGATGGACTTTGGGCGGCTGGCGGTCTCCGAGGAGACCGATGCCGTGCTGCGCTCCATGCTGGACCTGTTCTGCGACCGTCAGACCTACTACGAGGACTACGAGGACGCCATGCGCTGTATGCTGCAATGCGCGACCACCCGCACGGAGGAAGAGGTGACCCGGGGCATCGTGCGTGACGATGCCGCCGTGGTGGCACAGCTGCGCAGCATGGAACTGATGCAGCGCTTCCCGCAGGAAAAGGTGGAGCGCTGCGTACAGGCAGCCTCGGCGCTGAGCCGTCCGGTACTGGAAAAGCTGGGCAGCGCGGTGCCGCTGCAGGCGCAGCAGATCGTCATCCCTATGCTGGCGGTGGGCCTGTGCTTTGAGCTGCAGCCGGAGACGGTGCAGCTGGTGGCAGACTTTGTCCTGTCCACCATCACGGTAAAGGTCGACCATGTAGACCGACGTCTTGCGGCCGCGCTTGCGCTCGTAGGCCACAGCGGTCAGCTTGTGACCCGCGCGACCCGGACGGTAGTAGTGGATGTTGCTGTCGAGCGTCACTGCGACCGTGCCCTGCGAGGCCGCTGCGGAACCTGCCGCGATGTCACAGAGCGTAAAGATCGTGCCGCCGTGCGCCATGCCGAGCGGATTGAGCACCTCATCGGTCAGCTCGATTTCAACCGTCGCGCCGCCGTCCTTGTCGAGCGTCACCACATGGGTGTGCATCAGCTTGTTCAGACCGTTTGCGTCTTGACGCATTTTGAGAATTTCTCCGATTTCCATATATTTCTCCTTCTGAGCTGTCGCGAAACTACAGTTTCGCCGTGAGTCCATATCTGCGGCGGGGTGAGGGCCCCCCGCCCTACGTACAAAACACGTACGTCCGAAAATATATTTTCTCTGTCTTACAGACCAAACACCGCGCGAATCGTGCGGCAGACGCCGTCCTCGTCGTTCGAGGGACAGCGGTATTTTGCGAGAGCGGCAAGCTGCTCGTGGGCGTTCGCCATGGCGTAGGACTCCCCAGCCGTGCGCAGCAGCTCGATGTCGTTCAGATAATCGCCGAAGGCCATGCAGTCGGCGGTCGTGATGCCGAGCGTGCCGCAGAGCTGACGGAGCGCCCTGCCCTTGCTGACGCCCAGCCGCATCAGATCGACCCAGTCCGCACCGGAAAGCGCAATCTGCGCCCGGTCGGCGAAGTCGGCAAACACCGGCATGAGGACGTCCTCGGCGCGTCCCGCGCAGAAGAGTGCGACCTTGCAGATGGGTTCGTTCTTTACAAATTCCATAAGGTCGGGCACCTCTGTGCAGCGTGCGCAGTACATATTGAAGTTGCGCACCGCCTCTTCGGACGCGCCCGGCTCGTAAAACGCGCCGCTCTGGGCGGAAACGACCGTGTAGACGTCCGGGGTCGCACGCACGCGCTC
>OKRY01003502.1_pt1 | contig 11516 bp, 9 predicted proteins | sample 1601121 | NCBI WGS metagenome assembly OKRY01 (sample SAMEA3541546, study PRJEB24748) | human gut metagenome | biome: human gut; feature: human-associated habitat; material: faeces | place: China | collected 2012
CCGCTCATAAAAGCGGCGTTAAATTTAAGGGGAGGCGCAGGATTTGACGTTTACAAAAGATTACTATATAGGACGTGCAAAGCGTATTTTGCCAATGTATTATTGGGCATTATTTCTTGACTATATTTACAGTATATATATGTATCATAGTCAAGGATTGAGTATACCCGAAATTTTTAATTTCTTTAAAGGCCCTTGTGGAATCAGATATATTAGGTATGTGTTTTTTTTGCAATATGTATTACCATCAGATAATTTTGCATGGTGGAATAATAGATTTGCACTATGGTCAATGAGTGCATTTGCTTTTTTTTATATATGTGCGCCTCTGATTTATAAAATATTTAATAAATTTTGGAAAATTTTTGGCGTTACAATTTTTCTTATGTTAGTAAACTCATATATGATTAATATAACTTTTAATATGTTTTCGAAGATAGGAAATGTGAGTGGAGCCGATATGTTGGCAGGCGGGGAGCCAATAAACCAGCTATACATTTTCTTGTTAGGATGTATGGTTTATTTTGTTAAAGATGAGAAGAACAGGTTCGCATTGGGAATGGCATGTTTGGTAGTAGCCGTGCTGACTTCCATGCAATTTTTTGGATATGAATTGATTTTTACTGCTTGTTTAATATTTGCATTGGCTTTTCCGATAATAAATATAAATGCAATAGCAAAAAAGATTTTGACATATTTGAGCAAATTTACATTTTGTTTATATTTAGTGCATCCTATTATTATAGAAAATGTTTCAAATTTTGTGATTGGAAAAATGGGATTGCTTTCGTGGAGAGCTTTTTTATTGATTTATATTGTTTGCATTATTTTTTGTGCGATTACATTTGAAATTTATACATATTTACATAAAAATTTATTAAGAAGAAACAATGACTGACTAGTCCGGATGGATATATTAGACTGGTGGCTACGTTATACTGTTATACAGCAATATTAACATTGGTAGATAATGATACTATGAATTATTTTACAGATACAGATTCACCTTCGGTTTCATCCGATCGTGTCATATATACGGCATCTAATTTCGCAAGATCTACGTTACTGTCATTACAGGAAACTGGAACTCTTTCTGCACTAAGGGCTCATACGTCTTCCCGATCAAATCTGGAGTCTTACTTGTATTTTACGGTAGTATCCGGTAGTGGGAGACTCACCTACGGTGGTGCGGAGTATGAACTACAAGCAGGAGATTCTGCTTTTCTGGATTGTGGGTTGCCTTATGCGCATACAACGGAAAGGAATTTGTGGACGCTATCCTGGTGCCACTTTAATGGACCGGAGATGGTACACATCTATGAAAAGTATAAAGCACGTGGCGGCAGAACTGTATTCCGGTCACAAAATAGGGAAACATATATGGAGATATTGCGGAAGCTGAAAACCATTGCCTCTTCGGATTCTTATGTTCGTGATATGGAAATCAATGCATTGCTGTCACAGCTGCTGGTATTACTGATGGAAGACAGCTGGAATCCGGAAGATGATACGGTGAAGGGAAAGCGTGTACAGGTAATGGATGTGCGGGAGTACATTGATAGTAACTATGCAACGGACATTACGTTGGACGGATTGTCGGCACAATTCTTTATTAACAAAACATACCTGTCAGAGATGTTTAAGGAACAATATGGTGTAAACCTAAAGGATTATCTCGTTTCTGTGAGAATTACGGAAGCAAAAAAATTGTTGCGGTTTACAGATAAGACAACAGAAGAAATTGCAACAATGGTGGGAATAAACGGCGCAGCATATTTTAGCAGAATGTTTAAACGTGTGGAAAGTGTCACACCTACAGAATATAGAGCAATGTGGTGAAAATCCGAAAAAAGTACAAAAGAAACCGAAGAAAATGACTTCGGTTTCTTTTTTTATTATATTATAATCTCTTATATGAACATAAATAGTGAAGTATAGTTTTGGAGGTAGCGTAAATGAAGAGAGCATTAATTACAGGAGTTACAGGGCAGGATGGTTCTTATCTGGCTGAATTATTGTTGGAAAAGGGATATGAAGTATATGGTATGATCCGTCGATCTTCCGTGGATTATAGAGAACGTATTGCACATTTGGAAGGAACCCCTAATTTCCATTTGAAATTTGGCGATCTGGGAGACTCGATTAGCCTGGTAAAATTAATTGGTGAAGTAAGACCGGATGAAATCTATAATCTGGCAGCACAGTCTCATGTGCAGGTAAGCTTTGATGTGCCGGAATTTACAGCAGATATTGATGCTACGGGCGTATTGAGAGTATTGGAAGCAGTAAGAGTATGTGGATTGGAGAAGACGTGTCGTATTTATCAGGCATCTACTTCAGAACTTTATGGAAAGGTAGAAGAAGTTCCGCAGAGAGAGACAACTCCTTTTCATCCTTACAGTCCGTATGCAGTTGCCAAGCAGTATGGTTATTGGATTGTAAAGGAATACAGAGAAGCTTATAATATGTTCTGTTGTTCCGGTATTTTGTTTAATCATGAGAGTGAGAGGAGAGGCGAGACCTTCGTTACGAGAAAGATAACACTGGCGGCTGCAAGAATCGCACAGGGTAAGCAGGATAAGTTGTACCTGGGCAATCTGGATTCTCTCCGTGATTGGGGATATGCGAAGGACTATGTAGAGTGTATGTGGCTGATCCTTCAGAATGAAAAGCCGGAGGACTTTGTAATCGCCACCGGAGTACAGCATTCTGTTCGTGAATTTGCAACACTTGCATTCCATTATGCGGGCATCGAAGTGGAATGGCAGGGAGAAGGACTGAACGAGAAAGGAATAAATAAGGCCAATGGACAGATTATCGTGGAAGTAAGTCCTGATTTTTACCGTCCGACAGACGTAGTCAATCTTTGGGGAGATCCTACCAAGGCGAAGACCGAATTAGGCTGGAATCCTATGAAGACAAGTTTTGAAGAACTTGTAGAGCTTATGACAAAACACGATATGGAAAAGGTTGCTGTAGAGAGAGCGGAGGAGCATATCCGTACCAATCTGGAAGAATACTTGGAAAAAGGCGTAGTAAAGTAAATTAAGAAGGTAAAAGAAAAATGATGGAAAAAAATGCTAAGATTTATGTTGCTGGTCACAGAGGAATGGTAGGGTCAGCGATTGTACGTGAATTGAATCGCCAGGGATATACAAATATTATTACCCGCACACATCAGGAACTGGATCTGACCCGCCAGGCTGACGTGGAAGAGTTCTTTGCGGCGGAGAAGCCGGAATATGTATTTCTGGCAGCTGCCAAAGTAGGTGGAATTATTGCAAACCAGAATGCGTTGGCTGATTTTATGTGGTTTAATATGACATTGGAAATGAATGTTATCAACTCAGCATGGAAGAATGGCTGCAAAAAGCTGGAATTCCTTGGCAGTTCCTGTATATATCCCCGCATGGCACCACAGCCTATGAAAGAAGATTGCCTGTTGACCTCTGAACTTGAGAAGACAAACGAAGCATATGCGCTGGCTAAGATTTCGGGATTGAAATATTGTGAATTTTTGAATAAACAGTATGGAACCGACTATATCTCTGTTATGCCGACTAACCTGTATGGACCGAATGACAATTATCATCCGACGCATTCTCATGTGTTACCGGCGCTGATCCGCCGTTTCCATGAGGCTAAGGTGGAGGGCAAGACAGAAGTAACCTGTTGGGGAGACGGATCACCGCTTCGTGAATTCTTATATGTAGACGACCTTGCAAATCTGTGCGTCTTTTTGATGAATAACTACAGCGGTAATGAGACGGTGAATGCCGGTACAGGCAAGGAACTGACTATTAAGGAATTAACAGAGCTGGTTGCAAAAGTTGTGGGCTACACCGGAGAGATCAAATGGGATACCACAAAACCGAACGGAACTCCGAGAAAACTGTTAGATGTCAGCAAGGCAGAGAAATTGGGCTGGCATTATATGACAGAACTGGAGGATGGTATCCGGTTGGCTTATGAAGACTTTTTGAATAATCCTATGAGAGCGGAGAGATAAGTATGAATATTGTGTTATTATCCGGCGGATCAGGGAAACGTCTGTGGCCGCTGTCCAATGATATCAGAAGCAAGCAGTTTATCAAGATTTTTAAACAGGAAGATGGATCATATGAATCCATGGTGCAGAGAGTTTATCATCAGATTAAGAAGGTAGATGCCGAAGCAACGGTTACGATTGCCACAAGCAAGACCCAGGTCTCTGCAATTCATAATCAGTTGGGAGAAGATGTAGGAATTTCCGTAGAGCCTTGCAGAAGAGATACTTTTCCTGCCATTGCGCTGGCTACGGCATACCTGGTGGATGTGCAGGGAGTGTCACCGGAGGAATCTGTCGTTGTGTGCCCGGTAGACCCCTATGTGGAGGCAGATTACTTTGAGGCGTTGAAGAAACTGTCAGATCAGGCAGACAAGGGTGAGGCAAATCTGGTATTGATGGGAATCGAACCCACGTATCCCAGTGAAAAATACGGATACATTATTCCGGTATCTTCGGATCAGACTTCAATGGTAGCTACTTTCAAAGAGAAACCGACAATGGAAGTGGCGAAGGAGTATATTGCACAGGGAGCATTGTGGAATGGCGGGGTATTTGCATACAAATTGAAGTATGTCATGGAGATCGCCCACAAATTGATTGATTTTACGGATTATCACGACCTGTTTGCTAAATATGCGACATTACCTAAGATTTCTTTTGATTATGCGATAGTTGAGAAAGAAGATAAGATTCAGGTACAGCGCTTCGCCGGACAATGGAAGGATCTCGGTACGTGGAATACTCTGACAGAAGCAATGAAGGATTCGGTTATCGGAAAGGGAGTATTGAATGATAACTGCTCCAACGTGCACATTGTGAATGAGATGGATGTTCCGGTGCTGGCCATGGGACTTCATGATGTAGTAATATCTGCATCCCCGGAGGGAATTTTAGTTTCAGATAAAGAACAGAGCTCATATATCAAACCGTTTGTAGATAAGTTCGAACAGCAGATCATGTTTGCTGAGAAGAGCTGGGGAAGCTTCCGGGTGTTGGACGTGGAAGCAGGATCCATGACAATTAAGGTGACGCTCAATGAGGGACACTCTATGAATTATCATAATCATAAGCACCGCAATGAAGTGTGGATAGTGATCTCCGGTGAGGGGAGAACAGTTATAGATGGCGTAGAGCAGTCCGTGAAAGTGGGTGATGTAGTGACAATGCCCGCAGGATGCTGCCATACAGTTATGGCACAGACGGAACTGAAACTGATCGAGGTACAGATTGGAAAAGATATCAGCGTACAGGACAAAGAAAAGGTTGAGAGATAAATGCAGGCCCCTACCGGGGTTCTGAGAGAAAAGAATGAAAAGAATAAATTACTATTTGGCAATGCTTATTTTTATAGTTGGATTTTTTCTAAATGACACTCTTATATGCCGGGCGGCTGCAGCAGTGCCGGAAGAAAGCAACTTTACGAACTTAATTGTGTTTGTCAGATTTGCAGGAGAAGATGAATTTATCGATAAGGAATATGAGGGGACGAGCGTCCGCAAAATTACCGACAATTCCTACAATACAGCATACTACAATGTAGCAGACTATTTTCAGACAGTATCCTCCGGCAAATTGAGAATGAACAGTGTGTATCTCTTCGATGGAGGAAATTCTTTAACGCTGTCCCACTCACGAGGGTATTATGCGGAGTATAGTGAGGCCAATCAGGAAGGATATCCGGATAAAAGTGAGAAATATAGTCGCATGTATGATCTGAAGGAAGATTGGTCGAATGCAGTTATGGCTGCCATAGACGCAGGTAATCCCATATCCGGTTATGATGGAACAACACAATATAGCTATGAAGATCTTGACAAAAATGGTGATGGAATCATTGATGCGATAACGATCATATATAAGAACACAACGCAGACGAATATTTCCGTACAGTGGGGTGATCCATTATGGGACTATCAGGACTATACCGGTTTAGTAACTATAAATACAGGTGCGAGGACGCTGAATAGTAGGGAATACGCACAGTTGACGAATGGCTATGAGAAGGCTCCCGGAGATTCCAATGGCTATCTGTATAAGGATGCCAATGAAAATGCTATTGTATCATTGGGAAAAGTGGTGCATGAGACAGCTCATATTTTTGGATTAGGGGATTTATATAATCCGAAAAGTCAGTCACCGGTATATTTTATGTCGGTTATGGGAAAACCGTTATCTCCGGTGCCACAGCTTATATCTGTGAAGGAACAGGAAGCTCTTGGCTGGTTAGGAGATGAAAATATCCCCACACTTCGAGCCGATGGAGAGTATACGCTGACGGCTTTGGGAAGCGGGGATCGCTCGGCAATTGTTGGTTATAAAATGGATATTCCGGAGAAGAACAAGACACTTTATCTGGAGTACAGAGATTTTACGGGAAATGGGAATCCATATGATTCACAGACCAAAAAACTGTATAAAGCGGATGGCTCGCAAGTCGATGGTATAAATTTGCAATCAGGTCTGGTGTGCTATCTTGTAGATACTGGTACGAGATTCCCCAGCAACATGAATTATTTAGGACCAAAGTGGAATTATGAAGTGCTGGGAGGAACCTATGACACGAAATCGGATGCAGCAGTAACAGTCGATAAAGAAATATGGATTACGGGCCAGATAAGCATTTCCGTCACGGAAATTGAGAATCATGAATTAACATTTCGTATTACCGGAATATCGGGAGAACATGTACATACGGGAGGAGAAGCCACATGTTCTGCAAAAGCAATTTGCACTGTATGTCATCAGGAATATGGTGAATACAATCCGGGAAATCATAAGAATACCGAATTACGTGGTGTAAAAGAAGCGACTAGCACAGAGACCGGGTACACCGGGGATTTATATTGTAAGGACTGCGGAGAGAAATTGCAAACAGGAACTGTCATCCAGAAAATGGCACCAAGTATAATCGACGGAAAAGATGCCAGAATTGATGTGACGGCGAATGAATCTGCAGTATTTCGCTCCAATGCAGCTCTTGTGGATTTTGTGCGTGTGGAATTGGATGGGAAAGAGTTAACCCGGGATACGGACTATACAGTGAAGGAAGGAAGCACGATCATCAGCCTGACGCCGCAATTCCTCAAAACATTAACGCCTGGAACACACACGATAGGAATAGTATCGGCCACCGGCACTGCAGAAACAGATTTTACTGTAATAAGCAAGACAACACCGACAGCGTCGCCCAGCCCTACGGCTACCCCGGCTGCGACAGCTACTCCGACGCTGCCCACTCCGGCTGTTGTTCCGACACCGACGCAACAGCCGGCGACAACATCATCTTCATTAGCGTCAACATCAACAAAGGAGCCGACTGGAACAACAGGTTCCTCTTCGCCGGAAAAACCGATGGAGGCAGTAGTGACTACTCCGGTTCCCACAGCTGCTCCGCAGCCAAAGACACCGGCCTTAGTCGTAACGTCGGATGCAGATGCATCACAAACCACATCTGAAACACCGGACCAGACAGTAGAACTTCAGCCGACAGAACTTCCGGAGAGCATGGCGAATGATCCGAAGGAACCCGGACAGACGGAAGAAAAGGAAGAAGCCGGAGAAGAAAATAAAGGCTGGATCATCGTCGTGATTGTTCTGGGCGGTGGAGTGATTGCCGGAGCGATAGCATGGATGCTGTGGAAGAAATCTAGGTAGGGGCTGCCGACAATATAGTGTTGAACAGTATCCGGATTGGGACGATGAATGGGAGTGAATGAATATTCTTGTGCGGCTCTGCCGCACAAGAATATTTAAAGACTTTTATTCACACACGCAGCCAAGGTGTAGGATTTGACGCTTACATTCAAACGTATGAAAATATTGACATTCCTCATGCAGTAAATTTTTACTTTTTCAAGTTCTTCAAACAGTAATCTATTACAAATTTCTTTAGCTTCCTCCAAAACAAGAGCATCACAATACACAGCATCGATAGAGTATTCTTCTTCTTCCACTATTAAGCATTGTTTTTCAGAGTGAAATCTTTTTGCAAAATTTGAAGCAATTAATTTTTTGTAATCTTCGTCTATAATGTTTAGTAATTTTTCTCGATTATCAGTAAAATCTATTTTCATGTCTTCATAGTATCTGCAGATTAATTGCATATATAATTCTGATTTTCTTATTTCTTGTTTGTGTATTTCTAAGAATTGTATTAATTTTTCATAATCAATTTTTTGTGTTCCTTTTGTAAAATCATATAATGCATATAGTAAATATGTTAATATTGATTTTTCTTCTTGCTTAATAAATTTTTCGTAATATTCGTTAATTTTTTCATCTAATAATTCTGTTGTTTCATGGTTTTTTGCATCCCAACGCAATGCTTCTTCATATTTTGGACTTATTACTCTAGATTTTTTCATAAAACTTGGAATATTAAGAGCTCCTGAACCTTTATTGCTTCCTTTTACCGAATGAGTATCAGCACTAGCTCCAAATAAATTCGAAGTATTAAAAATTCTTTGATCTGAACCCGAAAAGCTTTCTTCACATTCATAATCCATTGCATCTATTCCTTCAAATGCATCAAACATGAACTTGTTACTTAATGTTGTTTCTTGATATTGAGGTACATCTAGTAGCTTATTTTCTCTTTCATATACTGTTATAAAAGATGTGTATTCAGAATTTATATTGTATTTTACAGCTATGTCTATTATCATTTTCTTGTAATTTTCTATTTTTTCGTAGTCGTATGTATTTTTAATGTAATCTTCTAAACGTTCTATTTCTTGTTTTGCAAATAGCACTTCTAGGTCTACATCAGTGTTAGTTATTTCTTCTTTAGCAATTTTCCATGTGTATTCTTTTCCTAAAATTTTTCCTTTTAATTTTATGTCGTCTTTTATCTCTTCTATTTTTGCAAATACGTTAAAGAATTCATAGTTAAATAGGCTATTTTCTTCTTTTATCTCGTCTACTAATTTGTTTTGTCCATAATCTACTTGTATGTCTTCTACCATTGGTGTTTGTATTCTTGCGAATGTTCTTATTATTTTGTCATCTATTTTTTCGTTTGGTTGTATTAATTCTGCTTTACCATTACCAGCTTTAGCCAACTGTTTTATAAAATATGAGTTTACATTTGAATCTATTCCGAATGGGAATATTCTACTGTTTTTTCCATGTTCTTTTACAAAATCTATTATTTGCTTTTCATTTCCAACTTGACCATCAGTAAATAGTAATATTACTTTTTCTGTATTTTCGTATAGCGCAAATTTTATTGGTTTTAGTATTTCTGTACCTCCTGCAGCGCGCAAACTGTTAATATATCTTTCCGCTTCTTGCATATTTTTCTCGTTATATTCTATTGCATGTGCACTCATCACTTCAAATTCATGGTCAAACGCAATTATGTTGAATTTATCTCCTTCGTCTAATTGCTTTAAGCATTCAATTACTGCTCTTTTAGTTTCTTCTAACTTAACACCCATCATCGATCCAGATATATCAATTAAGAATAAATACTCCTTTTCACTATCTTCGTATACATCGTTTATTTCTGGCATGAATGATAGATATAACATGTCTTTACCATCTCTTGTTTTTGATATAATTGCTTTTGATGATAATTCATTTTTTAATTTTATATCTAGTTTAAAGTCTTTTGATAAATCATAATTTTCTACTTTTATGTTTTTTTCGTCTATTATGTTTATTTTATGGCTTGGGCAATTTATGTTTTCTACGTTTAAAGTTTTGTCTATATTTATAGTAAAATCTACTGTATAATTAGTTTTTCCATATATTAATTTGTTTGTAACATTTGATTTATATCTTGGCGTTACAAGTGTTGGTATTAATATTTCTATCTGGTTGTCTATAATTTCGAATTTATCTATGTATTGTATTTTTACAGTTACTTCTTCGTCCTTATCAATTTTTCCAACTGATATTTTAAATATGTTGCCCGTTTCTTGTTCCATTATGTAAGCACTGTTACCTTTAACAATGTTTTGTTGGTATTCTCTTTTTGCTTCGCCCTTTTCTTTGCATTTTCCTTTTAATATTTTATCTCCAACCTTTATTTCAAATCCAACAACTGTTGCAGTTTCTACTATTGGAAATGTGTATCCAACTTCTAAAACTTCTTTTGTATTATTTTTGTACATTTGTTCAATTTCAAATGTTCCAAATTTTCCTATTACCTTACCTGTTATTTTTACTTTCTTTAGAGCCAACTCTCTTAAATCTACATTTCTCATTTTTTATTTCCCTTCTATATAATTCTAGTCTTCTAACATTTTTTCTACATATTTTTTTACATTTTCAATAATATGCTTATATTTTTCACCATTTTCTTGTGAATAATTCATTTCAAATATGTCACATACATTTTCTCTAATGTATATTTCTTTACCGCTTCCAGATATTCTGGTTTTTTCACTATTGTACTCTGAAGTTTCTTCTTGCAATTTTAACTTTGGATTTTTTTCAGTATCTTCCAAACTATACTCTCTTATTTCTTCTGTCGGATTTTCCAAAATATATTCTCTTATTTTATTTAATGGCATATACTCTGATTGTAATTTTTTTATAAGAAGTAGCCTATTTAAATGTTCATCATTATATACACTGTTTACTCCGCTTCCTTCTGGTGGTAATAATAATCCTTTACTTATGTAGTAGTGTATAGTTCTTTTCGTAACACCTGCCTTTTCTGCTAATTCTGAAACCTTATATTCCATTTTTGTTCATCCTTTCCTGAAACTTGATTATTTTTTTCATCTCTCTGATCATTATTTTAACATCATTACGTAACGATGTCAATATGTATTTATAAAAAAATTTAAGAATGCAAATTATGAAGTGAACCCAAAATGTTAGACAAAAAAAGTTTAACAAGGAGGGTTCATTTTTTATGAGTAAATATTCGAGTGAATTTAAATTAGAGGTTATAAAATATTATTTAGAAAATAATGTTGGATATCAAACAGCAGCCGACCACTTTGGTATAGCATATTCCCCCGTTCTTAGATGGGTTAGAAAATACAAAGAAAATGGATATGTAGGATTAATGAAAAATCAGGGATCAAGTTATAGTGGAAATTTTAAACAAAATGTAGTAGAATACATGCATGAGAACCATTTATCATGTCAAGAAACAGCAATTCATTTTAATTTAGCAGGAGATTATGTAGTTAGTAAATGGGAACGTATATATTATGAGGAAGGACCACAAGGTTTGTATATAGAACGACGTGGAAGGTCGAAAAATATGAGTTCTAAACCAAGAAAGAAAAATTTGAACAATGAAGTTGAAGAAGATTTAATCGCAGAAAATCAAAGGCTTAGTCTTGACGTATATAATTTACTGCAAATTCTTCATTTTGCAACAAATTATGTGAATATAATAATTCCACAGGAACAATCATAATATCTGTTTTTTCTTTTTTTACCTTTTCTGTATATTTTGCCATAATAAAATACGTTACCGTAGTACCATTGTACCCTCCATACTTTT
>OKRY01003505.1_pt1 | contig 11512 bp, 9 predicted proteins | sample 1601121 | NCBI WGS metagenome assembly OKRY01 (sample SAMEA3541546, study PRJEB24748) | human gut metagenome | biome: human gut; feature: human-associated habitat; material: faeces | place: China | collected 2012
CTTAGTGTTTAATAATATATTATTAATGTAATTTTTAAGTAGTTATGAAGAAAAATTTTGTTAGGGTAATGCTTTTCGGGGCATTGACGCTTGCTACTGTCACTTATGTAGGCTGTAAAGACTATGATGATGACATCGACAATCTGCAAACGCAGATTGATGCCAATGCGGCAGGTCTTGCTGAACTGCAAGCAAAAGTGAATGCAGGTAATTGGGTAACAGACATTAAAAGTATCACTGGTGGATTTGAAATTACTTTCAACAATGGAAATAAATATTCTATTGTGAATGGTAAAGATGGATCTGTCGTTGAAATTGGAGAAAATGGAAACTGGTTTATAGACGGTGTTGATACTGGGAAACCGGCACGAGGTGAAAAGGGTGAGACCGGTGCTACTGGTCCTGTCGGTCCTGTTGGCCCCGAAGGTCCTGTTGGTCCTGTTGGCCCCGAAGGTTCTGTTGGTCCTGTTGGTCCCGAAGGTCCTGTCGGTCCTGTTGGCCCCGAAGGTCCTATCGGTCCTGTTGGTCCCGAAGGTCCTGCTGGTCCTGCCGGAAAATCTCCTTTTATTGGTGATGGAACAGGTGAATTTGAAAAAGATTATTGGTATTTCTATGATGACGCTACAGATAAATGGGTGAAAGGTGATTATTCGTCAGCCACTGTTTATGCTGTACAGAATGAGGGATTACCTAGCTTTACTCTACATGTAAAAGATAAAACTACTGGAACAGAATTAACAACTATTCTGCCTACTGCAGCTTTGATTAGTAGCCTTGAAGGAGTGACTATTGAGAATGGTAAAATCACTGCAGGCGGAACAAAGGAACTTAAATTAAGTTATGCTCAATGCAAAGCTGATTTCACTTTTGGTATGGAGGATGAGAAAAAAGAATTTAAGAAAAATGACCTGTTAATAACTAATTCCGGCGTGTTGAATGCGTTGATTAATCCAGTAGGTCCTGACTTTACTGATAGCAAATATCAAATCTATTTGATGAATTCTCAAAATGAAGCTAATTTTGTTATCTCTAAGATTGAACAAAATAAAACTGCAAAACCATTGACACGTGCTACCGAAGCCAAAGTGAATCGTGGTGTTTACGACCTTACTGTTACACTAAAAGATGGCTTGAATTTGGAGAATGCCCTTCCTGCAGATGAAGCATACGCATTCTGTACAAAAGACGCATGGAACAATGAAATAATCTCTGCTTATGATGTTAAAATCAAACCGGAAGCAGTTACAAGTGCTACTAAACTGGTAGATGCAGCAGTGTCCGCAAAAGTTGGTGAGGTACAGGTTTTGGATGACTTGGCAGCTGCAGCTACCACCACTCCTATGGATTTGAGTACAGTCTATGCATATTATTATAAGTTGGCAGCCGATGCTCCTGAAGGTGTAACATTGGGGACGAACGAAGCCGGCAAACAAACCATCACTTCTACCAAAGGGCAAGAAGCAAAGGTTGAAGTCTGCTATATAACTACAAATGGTATTCCTTTTGATGGAGAAACTCATGAGGGCATTGATTATTCTAGCGTCGGTGGCTCCTCTGCTCCGGCTAAACTGACTGTCACCTTCAAGCAAATAGAAACAAAATCTTTGGCAGCACAGACGGTAGTTTGGAATAAATCAGAAAAATCCGACATTGCTGTGTCAGCAGCTAATATTAAGGCAATCAAAGACGCTATTACTACTGCTAAACTTGCTAGCTCAACTGCCACGGCTAACGATGGAGATAAAGTGAAGTTTAGTGGTATTGCTTCTGGTGATACTAAATATGATAACCTGAAACTGACAGTAACCGCTGCATACAAGGGTACTATGGAAGCCGTATTGACAGTTGACGTTGACGCAACGAAGCAAATTGTATTCAAATTACCGGTAACTGTTGATTATAAGACGCCTGTATTTACAAAAACTTCAGGTATGTGGACTGAAGATGGCAAGGTGTCTCTTCTGATTAATGAAACTAAGAATGCTGATAAGATTCAGAGCATCAGTCTCGAAAGAGAAATGGGCTCAATCTTTACTACATGGAACGCTATTACTGGCGGAGTTACTTCAGGTATATACAACAGCATTACGTATGATGTTGACAAGAATGGTGACGATCATGTAGGAAGTGTAGCTAACGATAAGTTCACAGTAGACATGGCTCACGCTAAAGACAATATGGCATTCTCTGTAGATGTAAATTGTCAGCCTAACGATGCTACTGAACCTGCTTCAATTGCTAACCAAAAGATTCAATTCATCTCATTATCAGAATTGCTTAAATCGGAATTTGGTGCAACGGACGCTAAAAAAGGTATCACAACAGCGTATACAGCTGAAACCATAGATTCAGAGATTGATGTATTAGGTGACATTGTATGGAAAGACAGAAAAGGCAAGGCAATGTGGCCGACTGCAGATAATAACACTTATGACACTGGTACTTTGACTACCGCTGACGCTGTTCTTGCTCTTTATGGATATTCTATTAAGGTAGAACTAAGTGATAAAGTTTACTTCAAGTTTGATGCTAATAAGAAACTGAAATTAACAGCAGATGGTAAGGCCTTGAAGGGTCTTGTGAAAGATTTGGTAGTGACAGTTACTATTACTCCTTCAATCAGCTGGAGCGCAACATCTCCTGCACCTGTGGTGAAGACAGTAACATTCCCTACTGCTCTCTTTGCAGATTAATTTGAAATCATTCAATGTTCTATTAGATAGTTCCTCTATATTTGCCTCTGGCAGAGGTGCGAGCTATTTCTAGAATGATATAACATAATAGGAGAGCCCGTGCTTGTTGAAGTGCGCTCTCTCCATAAATATGAAACCCTTCTTCACCGAAGTGTGAAGATTATATGTTGAGAAGTGACAAAGCGAAGAGACACAGCTTGTGAAAGTCCATCCTTCCATCTTTGTTCTTCTATTAGAAAAGGGATGCCTCCCCACATTTCCTACTGGCATCCCTTTTATCTTTACTCTTGGGACGTCTTTTTTTGTTGTACTAGAATCAATTGCTAGTCGCCCATTTCCCTATAGGTAAAGGAGACGTCCTCAAGATACAGAAAGCCCGAGCTTGCGAAAGTCCGGGCTTTTCGTAATTTTGTGCAGTCATTATCCCCTTATTTTATCGTCCCTAAGTTTCCGGGGAAATGTGCAGAATGAATGATTGAAAAGAATCTTTTAACCTGCCATGACAAAGATTTCTATTAAAAATATATATCTTTGCAAGAAAGGCATTGATTAATAAAAGAAGAGAATATGAGCCATAAAATTTATCCGATCGGTATTCAGAATTTCGAAAAAATTCGTAATGACGGTTATTTCTATATTGATAAGACAGCACTGATGTATCAAATGGTAAAGACCGGAAGTTATTACTTCTTGAGTCGTCCGCGCCGTTTCGGAAAGAGTCTGCTCGTCTCCACCTTAGAGGCCTATTTTCAAGGAAAGAAAGAACTGTTTGAAGGGCTGGCTGTGGAAAAACTGGAAAAGGACTGGATCAAATATCCTATACTGCATCTGGACCTTAATATCGAGAAATATGATACATCCGAAAGTCTGGATAATATACTTGATAAATCGCTGACAGCATGGGAAAAACTATATGGTGCCGAGCCGTCCGAACGTTCGTTTTCTTTGCGTTTTGCCGGTATCATAGAGCGTGCCTGTAAGTTGGCGGGGCAACGTGTGGTTATTCTTGTCGATGAATATGACAAACCCATGTTGCAAGCCATCGGTAATGAAGAATTGCAAAAGCAATTTCGGAATACATTAAAGCCTTTTTATGGAGCGCTTAAAACAATGGACGGTTGCATCAAGTTTGCATTCCTTACCGGTGTGACAAAGTTTGGCAAAGTCAGTGTGTTTAGTGACTTGAACAACTTGGATGATATATCCATGTGGAATGAGTATGTCGAAATCTGTGGCATTAGCGAGCGTGAAATCCACAACAATTTGGAAACAGAGCTTCATGAATTTGCTGCTGCGCGCGGAATAACGTATGATAAACTTTGTGAAGAGTTGAGAGAGTGCTATGACGGTTACCATTTTACGCACAATTCTATTGGTATGTACAATCCGTTCAGTTTGCTTAATGCTTTCAAACGTAAGGATTTCGGCAGCTATTGGTTTGAAACGGGCACACCGACCTATCTGGTGAAATTGCTGCAAAAACATCATTATGACTTGGAGCGGATGACGCATGAAGAAACCGACGCCCAAGTATTGAATAGCATAGACTCTGAATCTACTAATCCCATTCCGGTGATTTATCAGAGTGGTTATCTTACTATTAAAGGGTATGATGAAGAATTTGGAATGTATCGGTTAGGTTTCCCGAATCGTGAAGTAGAAGAAGGATTTGTCCGTTTCCTGCTTCCTTATTATGCGAATGTAAATAAGGTAGAATCTCCGTTTGAAATTCAGAAATTTGTTCGTGAAGTACGTTCCGGCGATTACAGTTCTTTCTTCCGTCGCTTGCAAAGCTTCTTTGCAGATACCACCTACGAAGTGATTCGCGATCAGGAATTGCATTACGAGAACGTGCTTTTCATCGTTTTTAAACTGGTCGGCTTCTATGCCAAAGTGGAATATCATACAAGCGAAGGACGCATCGACCTTGTCTTGCAGACAGACAAATTCATCTATATCATGGAATTTAAACTGAACGGTACGGCAGAAGAAGCATTGCAGCAGATAAATGACAAGCATTACGCTCTTCCTTTCGAGATGGATGAACGGAAACTCTTTAAAATAGGAGTAAATTTCAGTGCGGAAACCCGTAATATTGAAAAATGGATAGTTGAAGAAAAATAGATAAAACAAAAAGGCGGCTCGTTTTGACCGGGCCGCCTTTTCTGTTTATTTGATTTCGATTTCTTCCTTCATATCGATTTCCTCTCCATGTGTATCATAGAACACATATTGCAGAAATGCGAGTTTTTGACTTGGAATAATCTTGATACCGAATCCGTATTTCATTTGCCACTTCCGTTTCAGGGAAACGAGTCCCTGATTGATATAAGCGGCAACATACGGATGGACGTGTAACGAGAATTTCTTAACCTTCAGTTTATTGACCAGGTAATCAATTTTACTCTCCAAAGTGTCCGTAAAAAGAATGGACGACTTGATAGTGCCTTTGCCGAAGCAAGTGGGGCAGGTTTCGGTCGTGTTGACGTCCATTGCCGGACGCACACGTTGGCGTGTAATCTGCATTAGCCCGAATTTGCTAAGCGGCAGAATATTATGCCGTGCCCTGTCTTTCTGCATATTGGCACACATTCGTTCATAAAGCTTCTGACGGTTTTCGGCTTCATTCATATCGATGAAGTCCACGACAATGATACCACCCATATCTCTTAATCGCAATTGGCGGGCCAGCTCGTCGGCGGCTCCCAGGTTTACTTCGAGTGCGTTACCTTCCTGCCCGTTGGCATTCTTGGTGCGGTTACCGCTGTTCACGTCTACTACGTGAAGCGCCTCAGTGTGCTCAATAATCAGATAGGCACCACTCTTGTAAGAGACTGTTTTACCAAACGATGATTTAATCTGCTTGGTGATACCGAAATTGTCGTAAATGGGAAGTTGACCTTTGTACAGTTTCACGATATTAGCCCGGTCGGGCGCAATCAGTGATACATAGTCTTTAATTTCATTGTACACAGCCTCGTCGTTGACGTGAATATTCTCAAATGATGGGTTGAAGAGGTCGCGCAACAAACCTACGGCGCGGCTGGTTTCTTCATAAATCAACGTCGGGTACTTGGTGGCTTTTTGTACTTTTACCATCGCATCTTCCCAATGCTTAACCAGGACTTTAAGCTCTCCGTCGAGTTCGGCTACGCGTTTGCCTTCGGCTACCGTGCGGACAATGACACCAAAGTTTTTAGGCTTGATGCTCATCAGCAGTTGTTTAAGGCGGGCGCGCTCTTCGCTCGATTTAATTTTTTGTGAAACAGAAACCTTGTCATTAAAAGGGATCAGTACGAGATAGCGTCCGGCAAACGAAATTTCGGACGTCAGTCGCGGTCCCTTAGTGGAGATCGGTTCCTTAACGATTTGCACCACTACTTCTTGTCCTACCTTGAGGGTGTTGGATACTGTTCCATCCTTGTCAAGATCGGGAAGCAGGGTTGCTTTGCTGATGGAGGTCAGCTTCTTTTTGTCGCTTAAAGTCTGCTTTACAAACTTTTCGAGTGAGTTAAATTGAGGACCCAAGTCCAGATAATGAAGGAAAGCGTCTTTCTCGTAACCAACGTCTACAAAGCATGCATTCAGTCCGGGCATCAATTTCTTGATACGTCCCAAATACATATTGCCCACAGAGAAAGAAATATTTCTTCCTTCGCTTTGAAGTTCCACCAGGCTCTTATCTTCGAGAAGGGCGATGGAGACCTCTTTGGGCTGTACGTCAACTACTAGTTCATTTGTCACTGTTTTGTTTCCTTATTATTGATTGAATCTCGTTTATATGAACAACTTTTTTGACAAATTGTTCATTTTGGGTTAGCTACTTAAACAAAGAACAAACTTGAAAGACATTAGCTTCGCAAGTTTGTTCTTTATTTCTGTGTGATCCAGACTTAAAAATTATTTTTTGCTTTTATGTCTGTTCTTTCTTAGTCTTTTTTTACGCTTGTGCGTAGACATTTTATGTCTTTTTTTCTTTTTTCCGCTTGGCATAGCTTCACATTTTATGGGTTAATACTCTTGTTTATTATTTCTTTACTGAAATTGTAAATGTCTTAGCCGGTTTGAAAGCCGGAATGTTGTGCTCCGGAATAATGATCGTAGTATTTTTAGAAATGTTACGAGCAGTCTTTTGTGCTCTTTTCTTTACTACGAAACTACCAAACCCACGCAAGTATACGTTCTCATCGTTAGACAATGAATCCTTTACTGCATCCATAAATGCCTCAACTGTTGTAAGAACTGTCTGCTTATCAATCCCAGTTTTCTTTGTAATCTCGTTTACAATATCTGCTTTAGTCATTTTTCCTTAAAAAAAATATTATTACTATGTTATTGCTAATTTTTTGGACTGCAAATATATAGCTTTTTAAGCTCCTAAAAAAATATATTCTGCACATTTTTCTAAAAAAATAGTGGCATAGGGTTTTCTTAGAGCTAAAAGAGTTACTTTTGTGTGCCTTTTGAGTAGGATATACAAGATAAATGTTAGATAATACATTAGGAATGAGGATATGAACGAGTTTACGAAAACGATTGTAGAGTGGTATGAAGAGAATAAACGTGAACTGCCCTGGAGGGAGTCTGCCGATCCGTATCTGATCTGGATTTCGGAGATCATTCTTCAACAGACGCGGGTGGCGCAGGGGTATGATTATTTTCTTCGTTTTATCAAACGTTTTCCCGATGTGCGGACTTTAGCCGCTGCGGAGGAGGATGAAGTGATGAAATACTGGCAAGGACTGGGATATTACTCACGTGCCCGCAATCTTCATGCCGCCGCCAAAAGCATGAATGGGGTTTTCCCGGAAACGTATCCGGAAGTGCTGGCTCTGAAAGGAGTGGGGGAGTATACAGCGGCAGCGATCTGTTCGTTTGCTTACGGTATGCCTTATGCGGTAGTGGACGGTAATGTGTACCGGGTACTTTCGCGTTATTTTGGCATCGATACTCCGATTGATTCGACGGAAGGAAAGAAGCTCTTTGCAGCATTGGCGGATGAGATGCTGGATAAGAAGCATCCGGCTGTTTATAATCAGGGAATAATGGATTTCGGGGCGATTCAGTGCACTCCGCAGTCGCCTGATTGTTTGTTCTGTCCGTTGGCAGGCAGTTGCTCGGCACTTTCGAAAGGCTGGGTGACAAAACTTCCGGTGAAGCAACACAAAACAAAGACAACGAACCGTTACTTTAATTATATTTATGTACGTGCGGGCGCGTATACCTTTATAAATAAACGGACGGGCAATGATATTTGGAAAAATCTGTTTGAACTGCCATTGATAGAAACTCCGACGGCTCTTTCGGAAGAAGATTTTTTGACTTTACCGGAATTTCGTGCACTCTTTGTGCCGGGGGAAGTACCGGTGGTACGTTCGATTTGCAGGGAGGTGAAGCATGTATTGTCTCACCGGGTTATCTATGCTAATCTATATGAAGTGACCTTGTCTGAAAATTTGACTTCTTTCAGTGATTTCCTGAAAATAAGGGTGGACGAACTGGAGCAATACGCTGTTTCTAAATTAGTACAAGACTTGCTACAAGCATTAGAATAAGCATTAGAATAAGTATTAAGTAATAAGTATTGAGTATTACCCATGCAGTTTATGGCGCAGCCTAATACTTAATACTTAAAACTTAATACTTGATTTTATACTTAAAATCTTGCATCCTATTGTTATTCTGTTTAATTTTGGCAGCAGATTTAATTTTAAGAATCATAAACTTGATACAGATATGTCAGTAAATAGAGTGATATTGATAGGAAACGTAGGACAAGATCCTCGGGTAAAATACTTCGATACAGGTTCGGCAGTAGCAACTTTCCCGTTGGCTACAACGGATCGTGGATATACGTTGGCTAATGGAACCCAGATTCCCGAAAGAACAGAGTGGCATAATATCGTTGCATCCAACCGTTTGGCGGAGATTGTGGATAAGTATGTGCACAAAGGTGACAAACTGTATCTGGAAGGAAAGATAAGAACACGTTCTTATAGCGACCAGTCGGGTGCTATGCGTTATATCACCGAAATTTATGTGGATAATATGGAAATGCTGTCTCCGAAAGGAGCTAATCCGGGTGCAGGAGCTTCTGCTTCCGGACAACCGACTACGGGGCAACAGCAACAATCGGTTGCCGGCCAGCCGCAACAAGCGCAGCAGTCGCAGGCACAACCCGCACAAGATAATCCGGCAGATGATTTGCCGTTCTAAATAATGTGATAGTGTGCCAATCGATTTTTTCTAACTCATTGGCACATTATCTTTTGTTTAACTAAAATATAAACTCTTTGGACTCAGATGGTTATTTAAGCCAATTGGCTGACATTTTCAACGGTATTACCGTAAACACTCCTTCTATCTCTGCTATTATTGCCATAGTATTGGCAGGTGTACTCCTGCTTGCTTCCGGCTTTGCTTCGGCTTCCGAAATAGCTTTTTTCTCACTTACTCCTTCCGATCGGAATGATATTGATGAACAGAATCATCCTTCCGATGAAAAAATAAGTGCCCTGTTGGGGGATTCAGAACGCCTCCTGGCAACGATATTGATTACGAACAACTTTGTGAATGTAACCATTATCATGCTCTGCAACTTCTTCTTTATGAATGTATTTGTTTTTCATTCTCCATTGGCAGAGTTCTTGATACTGACCGTCATCCTGACTTTTCTATTGTTGTTGTTCGGCGAAATCATGCCCAAAATCTATTCGGCACAGAAGACTTTGGCTTTTTGCCGTTTTTCGGCACCGGGGATTTACTTTCTGGAAAAGCTGTTCCGTCCGGTGGCTACTGTGCTTGTACGTTCAACTACTTTTCTGAATAAACATTTTGTAAAGAAGAGCCATAATATTTCTGTCGACGAACTGTCGCACGCATTGGAGCTGACAGATAAAGCGGAACTCTCTGAAGAGAATAATATCTTGGAGGGTATTATCCGTTTCGGCGGTGAAACTGTGAAGGAGGTGATGACATCACGTCTGGATATGGTCGATCTGGATATCCGTACCTCTTTCAAGGAGGTGATGCAATGTATCATTGAAAATGCTTATTCGCGTATTCCTATCTATTCCGGTTCGCGGGATAATATCAAGGGGGTATTGTATATTAAAGACTTGCTGCCTCATGTCAACAAGGGGGATAATTTCCGTTGGCAGTCATTGATCCGTCCGGCTTATTTTGTGCCGGAAACAAAGATGATTGATGATCTGTTGCGTGACTTCCAGGCGAATAAGATTCATATTGCCATTGTTGTGGATGAGTTTGGAGGAACTTCCGGACTGGTGACGATGGAAGACATTATTGAAGAGATTGTGGGTGAGATTCATGATGAATATGATGATGAAGAACGTACATACGTGGTCTTGAATGACCATACCTGGATATTTGAAGCGAAGACGCAGTTGACGGATTTCTATAAGATTGCGAAAGTAGACGAAGACGAGTTTGAAAAGGTGGTGGGAGATGCGGATACATTGGCGGGTATGCTGCTCGAAATTAAAGGTGAATTCCCGGCATTGCATGAGAAAGTGACTTATCACCATTATGAGTTTGAAGTGCTCGAAATGGATAGTCGTCGTATCCTGAAAGTGAAGTTTACAATTCTGCCGAAGGATATGGAAGGCTCGGAAGAGAAGGAATAATCTTGGAATCATAATTTTGAAAGCATAATCAAGCAAACGTAAGATGGCGTTATTTCTGCAACATAAGACGGATGATATACAGTGGGCTGTCTGGAAGATGGAAGAGTCTTTGGAGGTTCTGTTGGCTCTTTTGCCGGATGCGCGCAGAGTTTTCTGTGAACAGGATTTGAATCGTTTTGTCTCCGAACGCCGTAAGATGGAATGGTTGTCCGTTCGTGTTTTGTTGTATGCCATGTTGCAGGAGGATAAGGAAATCGGTTATTCTCCCGAAGGAAAACCGTATCTGACGGATCATTCTTTTTTCATCAGTATTTCTCATACGAAAGGTTATGTAGCTGTGATGCTTGCTTCTTTCACTCCGGCAGGCATTGATATTGAGCAATATGCTCAACGCGTTCACAAGGTATCCGATAGGTATATCCGTTCTGACGAACAAACGGAACCTTATCAGGGAGATATGACTTGGGGACTGTTATTGCATTGGTCGGCAAAAGAAGCTGTTTTTAAGCGGATGGAAAACGCTGACGCTGACCTTCGTAAACTCCGTTTGACGCATTTTATTCCTCAAGAGCAAGGAACGTTTCAGGTTCAGGAGTTGGCGACGGAGCAGCAGGAACTTTACTCTGTCGGTTATCGTATCTGCCCGGACTTTGTACTGACATGGACATTGAGTTGAATGGGGGAGGAAATGAAGTGCCTCTACCTGTTTCTCTTTTCTTTGTAATGTGTGATGTCTTGACATAATAAATAAACCCCGAAAGTTTTTGTATGACTTTCGGGGTTCACTTTATATTCGGACGCCCTCATGATTTTATGAACTCACGGCTTTTCAGACAGGTTCTTTTATGGTTGGTTTACTTCTCTTTTTTGTTAAGTCGGTAGCTCAATGCTCCTGACGGACATTTACTGATTTGTGTAATTAATTCTTCCGTTGTCGCATTTTCTATTTGCACCCAGGGTCTTTCTTTAGGATGATAGACATTGGGTAGCATCTTTACACATATTCCGGCATGCTGGCATAATTCCGGTTTCCATACAATGGTCAGTTCACCATTGGTGTATTCTATTTTCTTTTCCATATCTGTATTTATTTAATATGAATACCACGCATTACAATGCGCTTCCATTCCGGATGTTTGTGAATATATCCGGCTACAAACGGGCAAAGCGGTA
>OKRY01003508.1_pt1 | contig 11508 bp, 8 predicted proteins | sample 1601121 | NCBI WGS metagenome assembly OKRY01 (sample SAMEA3541546, study PRJEB24748) | human gut metagenome | biome: human gut; feature: human-associated habitat; material: faeces | place: China | collected 2012
CTCCAGGTTTGGAAGGTGTTGCTGAAGAATTGTTCCACTGCGGTTTCGAAGGTGTAAACATCACTTTCACTTCAGACATCAAAGAAGCGCTGACTGGTGCTAAATATATCGTAAACTCAGGTGGTGCTGCCCGTAAGGCAGGTATGACTCGTGAAGACCTGTTGAAAGGAAACGCTGCTATCGCTGAAGAATTCGGTAAGAATGTAAAAGCTTACTGCCCGGATGTAAAACACATCGTTGTTATCTTCAACCCTGCTGATATCACTGGTTTGATCACACTGTTGTACTCAGGTTTGAAACCAGGTCAGGTTACTACTCTGGCTGGTTTGGATTCAACTCGTCTGCGCAGCGAATTGGCTAAACACTTCGGTATCTCTATGGACGCTGTAGAAAACTGCCGTACTTACGGTGGCCACGGCGAACAGATGGCTGTATTTGCTTCAACTGCAAAAGTTAACGGCAAACCGTTGACTGAAATCATCGGTACTGATGCACTGACAGCTGAACAGTGGGCTGAAATCCAGCAGAAAGTTACAAAGGGTGGTGCTAACATCATCAACCTGCGTGGACGTTCATCATTCCAGAGCCCGTCATACGTTTCTATCGAAATGATCGCTGCTGCTATGGGTGGCAAACCATTCCGTTGGCCTGCTGGTACTTACGTTTCTAACGATAAGTACGATCACATCATGATGGCATGGGAAACTTCCATCGATACTGAAGGTTGCCACTGCGCTGAACTGAACGGAACTGCAGAAGAACAGGCTGCTTTGGATAAGAGCTACGAACACTTGTGCGCTCTGCGTGATGAAGTAATCGCAATGGGTGTACTTCCTCCAGTTGCTGAATGGAACAAACTGAACCCGAACATCAAATAATAAACAAAATTTGATAAATATGAAAAGGAGGCCATGACATTATGGCCTCCTTTTTTTATATCATCTGTCCCGATCCAGAGATGAAGGATTACCTCTGTATTTTTCACCCGATTCACCTTATCCAAAATCATAATCTTCTCCATCTGGCCTCAGCGTCTTTTGTCTCCATTTCCTTATCACACAATAAAAAGACACCTTAAAATCACAGATAAGCAATGGCTTTTTTGTAACTTTGCAAACTAATCTGATCCAATTATGAAAAAGACATTCATTTTATTAACCCTGATGGCCTGCTGCTTTGCATGTACGGGCAATCAAAAAAAGACTACTTATATGGCTAAAGGAAATGAAAAATTGGTCCGTCTGGAAACCAGCATGGGCAACATTACCGTAAAATTATACGATGAAACCCCTATCCACCGTGATAATTTCATCAAGCTGGCAAAAGAGGGAACTTACGACAGTACCCTTTTCCACCGTGTCATCAAGAATTTTATGATACAGGCCGGTGACCCTCAGAGCAAGACGGCTACAGATACAACCACTACACTGGGCAGCGGAGATGTAGGATACACCCTCCCGGCAGAGTTCAACCCAAAGTTCTTCCACAAGAAGGGAGTATTGGCGGCTGCACGTATGGGCGATGAAGTAAACCCGAAAAGAGAATCTTCAGGCTGCCAGTTCTACATCGTAACCGGACGCAAGTTTACGGAAGCCCAGATGATCAACATGGAAAACCAGATGAACGAAGCACGTCTGGACAGCGTATTCCAGGCACTGGCCCGCAAGCACATGAAGGAAATCTACAAGATGCGCAAGGCCAACGATACGGAAGGACTGCTGGCACTGCAGGACAGTCTGGAAGCACAGGCCCGTGCACAGGTAAAAGACGAGCCGGCCCTGAAATTTACCCGCGAACAGATTGCAGCCTATACGACGGTAGGCGGAGCCCCTCACCTGGACGGCAGCTACACCATCTTCGGTGAAGTAGTGGAAGGTATGGATGTAGTGGAAAAGATTGAAGCAGTAAAGACCAACCATACCGACCGTCCGGAAAAGGACATCCGTATCCTGAAGGCTGTTGTAGTTGAAGACTAATATTGAGAGGTACACTCACATGATTCAAGTAAACCGTCATACATTGCCCAACGGGCTCCGCATCGTACACAATGAGGACTGCTCCACACAGATGGTAGCCCTCAACCTGCTGTATAAGGTAGGAGCCCGCGACGAGGATCCGGAACACACCGGGTTCGCGCACCTGTTCGAGCACCTGATGTTCGGCGGCTCTGTACACATTGCCGATTATGACACTCCCGTACAGACTGCCGGAGGAGAGAACAATGCGTGGACCAGCAACGATATTACCAATTATTACATTACGCTGCCCTACCAGAATGTGGAGACCGGATTCTGGCTGGAGAGCGACCGCATGCTGAGCCTGAACTTCAATCCGCAGAGCCTGGAGGTACAGAGACAGGTGGTCATCGAGGAGTTCAAGCAGCGCAACCTCAACCAGCCGTATGGAGATACCGGACACCTGCTCCGCGACATGGCATACCAGTGCCATCCTTACCGCTGGCCGACCATCGGAAAGGAAATCAGTCACATTGCCAATGCGACGCTGGAAGAAGTAAAGGATTTCTTCTTCCGCTACTACGCACCCAATAATGCCATCCTGGCGGTAACCGGACACATTTCCTTCGAAGAAACGGTCCGCCTGGCAGAAAAATGGTTCGGTCCGATTCCGGCACGCGAAGTACCCGTACGGCAGTTGCCGGCAGAACCCGTACAGACCGAGATACGCCGGAAGACCGTAGAGCGCAAGGTCCCGATGGACGCACTTTACATGGCTTTTCACATGTGTCACCGCAAGCATCCCGATTATTATGTATATGACATTCTGAGCGACCTGCTTTGCAACGGACGTTCTTCCCGACTGGTGCAGTCACTGGTCATTAACCGTCCGGTATTCAGTTCCATCGATGCATATATTTCGGGAAGCCTGGACGAAGGACTGCTGCAGATTACCGGCAAGCCTTCGGAAGGGGTATCACTGGAGGAAGCTGAAAAAGCCATCTGGGAGGAACTGGAAAAACTGAAAGAGATTCCGGTCAGACACGAGGAACTGGAAAAGGTAAAGAACCGGTACGAGAGCGAACAGATTTTCAGTAACCTGAATTACCTGAACGTAGCCACCAACCTGGCCTACTTCGAACTGACGGGAGAGGCAGAGGACATCAACTGGGAGGTAGAGAAATACCGGTCGGTCACTGCAGAAGAGATTATCCGGGTTTCCCGACAGGCATTCGTTCCCGAAAATTGTAATGTTTTATATTATCGAGCTATTCAATGAATTTATCACACTATCGTACGCTGCTGTTGCTGGGACTCCCCATTGTCATCGGACAGATCGGGGTGATTATTCTCGGACTGGCAGATACGCTGATGATCGGCCATCACAGTGCCACGGAACTGGCGGCTGCCAGTTTTGTCAACAACATGTTTAATCTTGCCATCATTTTCAGCACCGGATTTGCCTACGGACTGACTCCTGTAGTGGGCAGCCTGTTCGGACGGAACCAGCTGAAAGAAACCGGAGGCATGCTGAAAAACAGTCTGGTAGCCAATACCGTACTGGCCCTTCTGGTCTGTGCGGTCATGACCCTTCTGTACCTGAACCTGGGCAACCTGGGACAGCCGGAAGAACTGTTGCCATACATGCGTCCTTATTTCCTGGTGCTGCTTATTTCCTTGCCTTTCGTACTGTGGTTCAACGGATTCAAGCAGTTTACCGACGGGATTACCGACACGAAAGTATCCATGTGGATTCTGCTGGGAGGAAACGTGCTGAACATCATCGGAAACTACATCCTGATTTACGGAAAATGCGGTTTCCCGGAAATGGGACTGCTGGGAGCCGGAGTCTCTACGCTGACCTCCCGCATTCTGATGGTAGTGGCCTATCTGATTCTCTTTTGGGGAAGTTCCCGCTACCGTATTTTCCGCGAGGGATTCCAGCAGGGAAGAGTCAACATGGCCGACTTCAAGACCCTCAACAAACTGGGATGGCCCATTGCCGGACAAATGGGTATGGAAACTGCCTCATTCAGTCTGAGTGCCATTATGGTCGGATGGCTGGGAAGTACGGAGCTTGCCACGTACCAGGTCATGACTGCCATCTCGCAGATTTGCTTCATGATGTATTATGGCATGGGAGCCGCCGTGTCCATACGTACCAGTAATTTCTTCGGACTGCAGGACATGCCCAATGTACGGAGGACAGCCAATATCGGCTTTCATATCATCCTGATGATGATTGTATGTACCTCCATCCCTATCTTCCTGCTGCGCCATCAGATAGGAGGATGGTTTACCGACGACCCACGGGTTTCGGTCATGGTGGCACAGGTCATCATCCCCTTCCTGCTGTATCAGTTCGGCGATGGTCTGCAGATTAATTTCGCCAATGCCCTGAGAGGAATTGCCGATGTAAAATGGATGATGGTCTTCTCCTTCATTGCCTATTTTATCATTTCTCTTCCTTTAGGTTACCTGTTCGGCTTCGTCCTCGAATGGGGAATCACCGGCGTATGGATGGCCTTTCCGTTCGGACTGACCAGTGCGGGCATCATGTATTACCTGCGCTTCCGTCATCAGACCCTGAAATCATAATTTTAAACCCTGTAGCCTATGTTTTCTACTTCCTCTAAAATTGCATTCGGATACCTGTTGCTCATCGTGCTGCTCTTTGGAACCATCGGATATATCTATCAGCAGATGACACTGCTCATGGCTCCCAACGGGCTGGAGGAGACCATCGTGAACCGGCGGCGGACCACGCACCAGATTGTAACGCAGTTGTATGAAGCAGAAATCATCGGACAGACATTGCGTACCGGACGGCTGGGAGACTATCCGATCTACCAGCGGGCAATGAGGGAGGCAGGAGCTTCCATCGACTCGCTCCGTGTCCTGCTCAGTGATACGCTGCAGCAAGCCCGTCTGGATACAGTCAGTCAACTGTTGCGCAACAAGGAACGGTATATGATACTGGTGCTGGAGGCCATGGCGCAGAATCCGGCCGAAGAATTGTACCAGCAACAGATTGACAGTCTGATCCTGCAACAGGATTCGTTGCTGAGCAGTACGCACGTACGCCGGAGAATCGTGACGCATCACAATACGTACACGATTCATCACAAGCCCAAAAAGTTCTTCCGCCGGCTGGCCGATGTCTTTGCTCCCGGAAAGGAAGACTCTACTCAGGTAAACAACGTGATACAGGAGGAATATACGGATACCATCGATGAAGCTTACAATCCGGTGGATACCATCGCTTCCATGCTGGCCAACATCCAGAACAAGGTGTTCCAGACGCGGCAGGAAAACCAGAAGACCCTGGACCGCCGCATCAACAGCCTGCGCATTGCCGGCAGCCGGATCAGCCAGCGTGTCAACCAGTTGCTGGAGACCATTGAGACTGATGAACAGAAAGCTGCAGAGGCCAAGTACCTGCACGAACAGAATATCCGGGAACAGGCGGCCTGGACCATGGCCACCATCTCCATACTGGCAGTTTTGCTGGTACTGATTTTCTTTACCATCATCTGGCGGGACATCACCCGGAGCAACCATTACCGCAGGGAACTGGAAAAAGCGAAGTCGTATGCGGAGAACCTGCTGGTTACCCGTGAAAAACTGATGCTGACCATTACCCACGACATTAAGGCACCGGCGGGATCTATCATCGGTTATATCGACTTGCTGACCCGGCTGATACACGACAAGAGGCAGCAGTTCTACCTGCAGAACATGAAGAGTTCGGCACAGCATCTGCTCGACCTGATTACCTCCTTGCTCGACTACCACCGTCTGGAAGCCGGTAAGATGGACCTGAACCCGGTAGCATTCAAGCCTCATCAGTTGTTTACCACCATCTATACCAGTTTCCTGCCCCTGGCAGAACGGAAGCAGTTGAAATTGGTACTGGAAAATACCATTCCGGCTTCAAAGACCCTGGAAGGCGACCCCTTCCGTCTCAGACAGATTGTGGAAAACCTGCTTTCGAACGCCCTGAAGTTTACTGCCGAAGGAAGTGTGACACTGCATACGGCCTACGAAGGCAACCAGTTTATTTTCAGTGTGTCGGATACGGGATGTGGAATGGACGAGCAGGAGCAGCAGCGTGTCTTCCAGGCGTTTACCCGACTGCGGAGTGCGCAGGGCGAAGAGGGTTTCGGACTGGGACTGTCCATTACACAGAAACTGGTAGAACTGTTGCAGGGTAAGATCTCGATTGAGAGTGTGCCCGGAAAAGGCAGCACGTTCCGGGTGTCTGTCCCCCTCCCTAGCATTTCAAACAAAAAAGAAGTGGAGAAGGAAAACGGACCGGTGCTTCCGGAAACGCTGAAGATTATCCTGATCGATGACGACAGCATCCAGATCAATCTCACGGAAGCCATGCTGCACAACCTGCTTGAGGCGCAGGGAAAAGACCAGCAGGCGGTAATCAGATGCTGCAAGCAGCCGGAAGAACTTTTCGGCTATCTGGAGAAAGAGCCTTTCGACCTGTTGCTGACAGACATACAGATGCCGGCGATGAATGGTTTTGAACTGTTGAAACAGGTACGCGGAATGAAAGTAGGATATGCCCGCGAACTGCCCGTCATTGCCATCACGGCACGGAGCGACATGGATGTGGAATATTTCCGTTCACAGGGATTTGCAGGTTGCCTGCACAAGCCGTTCAACCAGTCCGACCTGCTGCAGGTACTCCAGGAGAACCTGAAAGGAGACTGGAACAAATGTACATTCCCCAAAGAAGAAAGCGCAGACAGCAGTCTCCCGGAAGCGCAGCCGGCAAAAGAGGAAAAGGAGGAATCTAAATTTTCTTCGCTGATTGCATTCTCGGAAGGAGACGAAGAAGCCATCAGAGAAATCATCGGCACCTTTATCCAGGAGACAGAAAAGAACTGCCAGGCCATCCGTCAAGGTGAAGAGGCGAAAGACATGAAACTGGTAGGAAACCTGGCACACAAGATGCTTCCGACCTTCACCATGATCGAAGCCAATACGGTACTTCCTTCCCTGAAATGGCTTGAAGCACACCGTGAAGATGCCTCCATGAGCAGCGAGGCTCTGGAGCATATTCACAAGATATTGCCAACTGTAAAGAGCATTATCGAGCATGCCGAAGCATTTATCAAAAACTATAACTAAATTCTTCTATTTTTTAAAAGAAATCCGATGAATGCCTTCCCTTTACGCATAGTGAATGCAAAAAAATAGTAACTTTGCGAAAAGGGTTGGCTTATCACACAGTACAGATAAAGTAATTTAATTTATCAATTCGAATAATATGCACATGAATCCGTCCATATTAATAGTTGAAGACGATCTGACATTCTCTACCATATTGAAAACCTGGCTGGGGAAGAAAGGATTTGAAGTAGAAACCGTAAGTACCAATGCGCGGGCACGGAAGCAACTGGCTACACGCACTTATGATCTGATTTTATCGGATCTGCGACTCCCCGATCAGGATGGAATTCATCTGCTGACCTGGCTGCGGAGTCAGGCTTATGACATTCCGGTCATCATCATGACCAGTTATGCGGAAATACAGAGTGCCGTACAGGCCATCAAAGAGGGGGCTTCCGATTACATTGCCAAACCGGTACAGCCCGATGAATTGCTGAAAAAAATCACGGAGACGATTCATAAGCACAACGTATCTGATATCGAGAAAGTAATGGGTGAAGGTGCCTCCAAAGCGGAGAACAGCGGTAAGAAGAAAGCCGAGACAGCCGCAAAAGCCGAAACGGAAACCAGCCAGAATTACCTGGAAGGCAAGAGTGAGGCGGCCACCCAATTGTATAACTATGTGCGGCTGGTAGCACCTACGCAGATGTCGGTGCTGATCAATGGTGCAAGCGGTACTGGAAAAGAGTATGTGGCACACCGCATCCATGAACTGAGCAAGCGGAGCAACAAGCCTTTTATTGCCATCGACTGCGGTTCGATACCGAAAGACCTGGCTGCTTCGGAATTCTTCGGGCACGTAAAAGGTTCCTTCACCGGTGCGCTGAACGATAAGTGCGGAGCATTTGAGGAAGCCAACGGGGGTACGATTTTCCTGGATGAAATCGGCAACCTGAGCTATGAGGTGCAGATTCAGCTGTTGCGTGCTTTGCAGGAAAGAAGAATACGCCGCATCGGCTCTGCCAAGGAAATAGAGGTCGACGTGCGACTGATCAGTGCCACCAACGAGAACCTGACCGAGGCCATTGCGAAAGGGAATTTCCGGGAGGACCTCTTCCACCGTATCAATGAGTTTACCTTGCGGATGCCTGCCCTGAAAGACAGACCGGAAGATATCCTGCTGTTTGCCAATTTCTTCCTGGACCAGGCCAACCGCGAACTGGAGCGTAACCTGATCGGATTTGATGCAGCGGCCAGTGAGGCATTGCAGCGCTATTCGTGGCCGGGCAACCTCAGGCAACTGAAAAATGTGGTGAAACGGGCGACCTTGCTGGCTCAGGGAGATTTTATCTCGGTAGCCGAACTGGGAGAAGAGATTCTGGCCCATACGACAGAGGCTGCTCCTCAGTCTTTCGCACTCCATAACGAAGAGGTGGAAAAGCAGCGAATCATCAATGCTCTCCAGCAGACAGGCAACAACAAGACAAAGGCTGCACAGTTGCTGGGTGTAGACAGAAAGACGCTTTACAATAAAATGAAACTGTATAACATTCCTCAGTAAGCAGATGCGGAATGAGGTTGACATCCAATTATAAACCGGCAAGAAATCCGGCATTGACAAACTACCTGCCAATGCCGGATTTCTTTATATAAATACATTCATTATCAGATTCCGATTCCCCTGCCACGCATATTTATTCCTGTTTCGAGGGCACATTACATATATTCTTTCTATTTTTGCCGATAAATAATTATTCTGCAACAGGGCATCATCATACACGCTTCCGCTTCAGAGCACCTGAAGCATATTCAAGAAAATAAGGCATCACATTGAGAATCGGGGAAGCCTGTAGAAAAAAGGGGAAACGGTCTGGATTTTCAAGTCCAGGACACAGGGAAAGAAGCCGCAGCATGAACATGTAAACATAGAAAAACGATAATTATAACTACAAACATTAACCGATGAAAAATACCAGAAGAAACTTTCAGTTAGATCTATTAAGAGTATTAGCCTGTTACTTAGTCATCCATCAGCACACCAGTGAATTTTTCTATATCGGCGAAGGAGGAAGTGCCGTAAAAGGAGAGAGTACCTTTCTCATTGGCCTGATCACGAGTCTGGCCCGTATATCCGTGCCCCTGTTCGTGATGATATCCGGATACCTGCTCTTACCGATAAAAAGTACAACGTCCGAGTTCTTCAAGAAAAGATTCACAAGAATTCTATATCCGTTTACCGTATGGTGCATCTTATATGCCCTGTATTACATGGCCTACAGGGGAGATACGCTGACGCAAGCGTTGATCAACATTGCGCATATCCCTGTCAACTTCGGAGTAGAAGTAGGACACCTATGGTACATTTACATGCTCATAGGATTATATCTGATGATTCCTGTCATCTCACCCTGGCTTTCCAGTTGCTCCAAAAAAGAAATGCAAACCTATCTTGCGCTATGGTTGCTGACCACCTTATTGCCCTACATTCATATCGTATATCCGAACGTACTGGGAGAATGTTTCTGGAATCCGACACCTGCTTTCTATTATTTCAACGGTTTTATCGGATATCTGATCCTGGGTGCCTACATCAAAAAATACGGGGCTTTGTCCACTCCTTATGCAGTCGCCATTTCTGTAGTCGGATATGCCATTACCGCAGGCATATTCTGTTCCAGAATAGAAACTTCTTCTTTGGCTTCCGAACTGGAACTGAGCTGGGGATTCTGTACCACCAATGTGGCCATGCTCACTTACGGGGTATTTTCCATGATAATGAATCTTTCTGCCGAAGGGAACGGGAAATGGGGAAGTTGCATACGCGATATATCCATCCACAGCTATGGCATCTATTTGGCACACATTATGGTACTGAATATCCTGTACCGGTATCTGAATCCATTGTTTGATACCGTCCTGCTTTCTGTCCCGGTGATTTCTGCAGCTACATTTATCTGCGTGTATGCAGTTGTCAAGCTACTGTCCAAAGCCCCATATAGCAAGTATTGGCTGGGATAACAGTACCTCATTCTAAAATCAGTGAAAGCACAGAGTGACGTGCCAACCCGTCTGAAGGAAATTTCTGTTGTGGGGAAAACTTTCCGCTCCTTTCCTCCATCTGTGGCATCACTGTGGAGAAAACAGGGGAAGAAAGTGGGGATTTTTTCCACACTTCTCCTCTATTTTTCCACAGTTTCCACACTTCATTTTTGGATATATAATCCACATACCACTGATTATCAATACAATATACAAAATCTCAATTTATGGCATGCTTATTGCATTTTTATTTATACAAACAGAATAAGTAACTAATAAAGACACACAAATAAGACAACTCATAGGAACTAAACTACAAGACTAAACTATAAAACCCAACCCCATAGAGTAAGAGGTGTATGAATTTCTAACTATTATGATACAACTCTTAAAATGAAGATGCCTATGTGTTAATAGAAAGGGGACGCTGCGACAGCGTCCCCTTTCTGCGTAAATGTATGTTTTTCATTATAAACAGACAACAAACCACTTTCTATTATATTACCACACTTATCATTTATAGAAAATTAAGGATTTAGATATTGATTACAATCTCAAAATAGATATTTTTGCATATATATTCAACATAAGAACATTTCCACCACTTTCCTCAGTACTTTGATAAACAGCTTTTAATTAAAGGAATATACATAAAAACTAATTTTTCATTTCTATAATTATAACATAATAGATAATATAGAAAATATACATTTTATTAAAATAATACTAGACTAATACATTATGAAAAAATTTTTTTATGCTCAATCTTTATCTTGCAGCTAGCTGCCTGCACTAAAGAAACAGAATTTACGACAGTTAAAAGTACCACAGTGGAAAATACCGCAGAGAATAAAGTGGAAGTAAAAACGGAAAACTTTGTCATAAGGAAAAGAGATTCTTCATTTCCTTTAAAACTTGAGCTCCAATATACTCCTGAAGAAGAAAGCAGAAGCAAAATTTTATATAAATATGAATATTTAGGACAAGGATTTAGCCCTGTCCGCCTCCCGTTATTTGATATATCCAACATCACTCTACCCGTATTAGATCTAAAAAAAATTATTCAAGAAGCGGAACATAACCAAGAAATGGACCTAATACATTCAAGAGACATCCACAGTTGGATATCAGACATCGCTACTTACACCGATTTCAATACATATGCACAATCCGTTCATGTAAGTAAAACCATCAAAGGAGGATTTTCCATTTCAAATATACCTATAATCGGAGCCCTGTTCGGAGCTGGAAGCAAAAAGACGTTTACTGAAATTTTCAACGCAGCATCAGTAAGGCAAGAAAACTCCGTTTATGGACAACTTAATATTATTTATACCTCAAATCCGCAACTAAGCTCTTCAGCGTCCTTCTTGCGTCTAAACGTCCT
>OKRY01003509.1_pt1 | contig 11507 bp, 7 predicted proteins | sample 1601121 | NCBI WGS metagenome assembly OKRY01 (sample SAMEA3541546, study PRJEB24748) | human gut metagenome | biome: human gut; feature: human-associated habitat; material: faeces | place: China | collected 2012
TTACAATGCAGGCTTTAATATTCAAAACAATGGTACTGAAACATCACGTATTAATACCCATGGTAAAGTGAATTTTATAAATGGTGAAAATACCGAAGTTGTTGTTGAAGATGGCTATAATGCTGCAAAAATTAAAGTGAATGCAAAAGATACTTCAGCATTAGTTGAAGCGGGTTCTGATGCAATTACTGTAACAGTGGGTGGACCAACCAAAGTTACTGGAAAAGACGGTGTGACTGTAACCACAGTAACTAATTACAAAGTGGATCTTTCACAAAAAACTAAAGATGAAATCAAAAATGCAGCAGGTCGTGGATTTAACGTGACTGCAAGTGCATCTGAAGGTACTGTTGTAAATGAAGTGGCAGAAGAAACTGTTCAATCTACAGCAACAAAAATGGATAAATTGACACTTGATGCGGGTAAAAATATTAAATTAACCCACAAAAAAGGAAAAGTGTTAAGCGTTGCTGTGTCTGATACACCAACATTCAAAAATGTAACTACAACAGGTGACGTTAACGTTGGTGGTACTATCCATGCACATGGTGGATTAGATATGCACAATAATCGTATTGTAAATGTGGCTGATCCGAAAGACCCAACTGATGCAGTAAATAAACGTTATGTTGATAATGCTGTGAAAAACATTAATAACAACATCAATCGTTTAGACAACAAAATTGATCACGTTGATCGTCGTTTACGTGCAGGTATTGCAGGTGCGACAGCGATTTCTTTCTTACAACGTCCAAATGAAGCGGGTAAAAGCTTAGTTTCTGTTGGTGTTGGTGGTTATCGCAACGAAAATGCATTAGCGGTTGGTTATGGTCGAAATTCTGATAATAATAAAATTTCGATTAAAGTTGGTGCAAGTATCAATACCCGCAGTGATGTAAACTGGGGCGGAAGCATCGGTTACCAATGGTAATTGTTTGATAAAAAGGCAGAGTAAAATCTGCCTTTTTTTATTATATTGAGATGAAAAAAAGTGCGGTCAAATTCGACCGCACTTTTTGTTTTTATTGATTAAAGCACTTTAACGATGCTTTCGCATAAATAACGAATATTGTCTTCAGTGATACCGGCCACATTGATACGACCTGAACGAACAGCGTAAATCGCAAATTCTTCTTTTAAGCGATCAACTTGTTCAGGTGATAAGCCGCTGAAAGAGAACATACCGTTTTGTTCCATGATAAAGCTGAAATCTTGCTCTGCACCGTATTCTTTTAATAACTGAACGAATAAATGACGCATTTTTTTGATGCGTTCACGCATTTCAGTTAATTCATTTTCCCAGTATTGACGAAGTTGTGGATCATTTAACACCGTTGCTACGGTCGCCCCACCGTGAGATGCAGGGTTCGAGTAGAGAGTACGAATAATTGATTTTACTTGTGTTAATGCGGTTGAAGCAATTTCCGCATTTTCAGCTACAAGGGTAAAGGCACCGACACGCTCATTGTATAAACCAAAGTTTTTAGAGAATGAGCTCGCCACTAATAATTCTTTATGATTTGCCGCAAAAGCACGTAAACCGTAAGCATCTTGGTCTAAGCCATTGGCTAAACCTTGATAAGCAAAGTCAAAGAGTGGTAACCAGCCGTTTTTTGCTGAAAGTGCAGCTAATTCTTGCCATTGTTCAGGGGTTGGGTCAATACCGGTTGGGTTGTGGCAGCAACCGTGTAAAAGCACGACATCCCCTTCGCTTGCTTGGCTTAAATCTTCAAGCAAATGTTCCCAGTCAAGGGCTTTGCGTTCAGCATCATAATAACGATATTCGCGAATTGTCATGCCCACCGCATTGAAAATTGCATTGTGGTTAGGCCATGTTGGTGTACTAATCCACACATTTTGAGCTTTAGTTTGGCGTTTAATGAATTCCGCAGCAATGCGTAATGCACCGGTGCCCCCTAAACTTTGCGCAGTTCTTGCACGGTTTGCTTGAATTACATCAGAATCTTTACCGAAAAGGAGTTCTTTTGTGCGTTCGTTATAATCAGCAATACCATCGATAGTTAGATAGTTTTTCGTTTTTTCGTTATCAAATAAGCGTTTTTCGGCTTCTTTTACCGCACGCATAATTGGCGTTGTACCTTGTGCATCTTTATAAACGCCAATACCTAAGTTGATTTTATTTTCACGTGTTTCAGATTTGAATGCTTCGCCTAAGCCTAAGATAGGATCGGCCGGAGCCGCTTTGATATGTTCAAACATAGCTTTTCCTTATGTATGTGTTGTGAGATAAGTAATTTTATACTTCAGCCGATAGATTTTATCAAGAAGAACCTGATAAAAATCAACCGCACTTTGATGTTTTTAGATATTCATCAAAAAGTGCGGTTGTTTTTTCGATTATTTTAATTTCTCAATCGCCCAATTTAAACCAGATTGATAATCTTCAGGGAGTTCGTGACGAAGTTTTTCAAGCTGTTGAATAATGATCGTTTTGTCAGTATGCGTAATATTGATATGACCTAATTTTCTACCTGGACGAACTTCTTTACCATACCAATGTAACTGGGAGAAAGGCGTGTTCAACCATTGTGGATTATGTTCTGTACCAATTAAATTGACCATGACACTTGGTGCAATGGATTGTAATGATGGAGTGGGTAAATCTAATAAAGCACGTAGATGCAATTCAAATTGACTAATAGCACAGCCTAGTTGTGTCCAATGTCCACTGTTATGTACACGAGGGGCAAGTTCATTAATTAATAATTTATCACCCACCACAAAGCATTCCATCGCCATTACACCTACATATTCAAGCTTATCCATGATTTTTCCGAGCATAGATTCGGCTTGAATTTGTTGGCTTTGTTGTTGCGGGAATGAAATATCTGTCACACTGTAACGTAAAATGCCATTTTGCTGTAGGTTATGTGTCACAGGATAGAAACGTTTTTCACCATTTTTAAATCTTGCGCCTACAATAGACACTTCATAATCAAAAGGAATAAATTTTTCTGCGATAACTTCACCGAATAAATCGTCTGTGATATCACTTTGATTATTTTCAGTGATAATCCATTGACCACGACCGTCATAACCACCTGTGCGACGTTTTACCACGACTTTTTCGCCCACGTTTTTAAATACTTCAGGCCATTGCGTTTTATCTTTTAATAAACACCATGGTGAGGTAGAGAGCTTGAGTTCATCCAGTAAAGATTTTTGGGTAAGGCGATCAGCTAATAAACCAAAAACATTCTGATTAACGAAATTTTTATGATGACCTAATAATTCAGTTAAAGGTGTTTTTTCCCAACGTTCAATTTCTGCGGTGATGATGGCATCTTTAGGTAAATCAAATACGGGCGCATTGAACTCAAGCGGTTGAACGTGAATATCTAAAGGTGCGCCTGCATAACGTAACATTCTGCCGAGTTGACCATCACCAAGCACATAAACGGTAGGATAGAGGGTAGAGTTTTGCATAAAATTTCTCATCAAATCTAGCTAAAAAACAACCGCACTTTAAAAAGTGCGGTCAAAATGAAAGGTGTTTTATTTACGTGGATCAGGATTATCCAATACCACATTAGTTTGATTTTCGCGGAATGCTTGTAGGCGAGCAAATAACGCATCATCCCAACCAGCAAGAATTTGTGCGGCGAGTAATCCTGCATTAGCTGCGCCAGCAGGGCCAATTGCTAACGTACCAACAGGAATACCTTTAGGCATTTGTACGATAGAATAGAGACTATCAACACCACTTAACATCGAGCTTTTAACAGGTACCCCAAGTACTGGCACAAGTGTTTTGGCTGCGATCATACCCGGCAAATGCGCTGCACCACCTGCACCTGCAATAATCACTTTGTAACCATTTTTTTGTGCATTTTCGGCAAATTCAAACAATTTGTCGGGGGTTCGATGTGCAGAAACGACTTCAACATGATATGCCACATTGAGTTCATCTAAAATTTGAGTGGCTTCTTGCATGGTTGCCCAATCGCTTTTTGAGCCCATAACAATAGCAATTTGTGCGGTATTTGACATATTTTTAAAAAATTATCTGATAAAAAACGATGCGTAGAATAGCACATTTACTCACTTTTAAGCAAACGTTTGCTATGCGGTAAAGACTGAAAATTCCATTGCAAGTTTTGTCATAAAATTTTATCCTAATAGGAGTTTTTTTCTTAGAAATAGAGCAGATTATGTTAGCTAAAGCGAAATATAGAAAAGATTACAAACAACCTGATTTTACAGTTACGGATATTTTCCTTGATTTTCAATTAGATCCTAACCATACCGTTGTCACTGCAAAAACAACCTTCCAACGTTTAAACGACGAAGCAACACACCTACGATTAGATGGTCATGGTTTCCAATTTGCTTCAATCAAATTTAATGGCGAAGATTTTAAACATTATCATCAAGACCACGAAAGTTTAACGTTAGATTTAACCAATCAAAGTGCGGCCAATTTTGAACTTGAAATTGTAACGAATTTAGAGCCTGCACAAAACACCTCTTTACAAGGGCTTTATCAATCTGGCGAGGGGATTTGTACACAATGTGAAGCAGAAGGTTTCCGTCAAATCACTTATATGCTTGATCGCCCAGATGTATTGGCGCGCTATACAACCAAAATTACCGCAGATAAAACTAAATATCCTTACTTACTTTCTAATGGTAACCGCATTGCAAGTGGTGAATTAGAGGATGGTCGTCATTGGGTTGAATGGAATGACCCTTTCCCGAAACCAAGCTATTTATTCGCTTTAGTGGCTGGCGATTTTGATTTATTACAAGATACCTTTACGACAAAAAGTGGTCGTGAAGTAGCCTTAGAGCTTTATGTTGACCGTGGCAATCTTGATCGCGCTTCGTGGGCAATGGAAAGTCTGAAAAAATCCATGAAATGGGATGAAGACCGTTTCAATTTAGAATACGACTTAGATATTTACATGATTGTTGCTGTGGACTTCTTCAATATGGGCGCCATGGAAAATAAAGGGTTGAATATTTTCAACTCTAAATTTGTGTTGGCAAATCCACAAACAGCAACCGATGATGATTATCTCGCCATTGAAAGCGTGATTGCGCATGAGTATTTCCATAACTGGACAGGAAACCGTGTAACTTGCCGTGATTGGTTCCAATTAAGTTTGAAAGAAGGTTTAACAGTTTTCCGTGATCAAGAATTTTCATCTGATACGGGCTCTCGTGCCGTTAATCGCATTAATAACGTGAAATTCTTACGTACGGTACAATTTGCCGAAGATGCAAGCCCAATGTCACATCCAATTCGCCCTGAAAAAGTCATTGAAATGAATAACTTCTATACAGTGACCGTATATGAAAAAGGGGCAGAAGTAATTCGTATGTTGCACACCTTATTAGGTGAACAAGGTTTCCAAAAAGGGATGCAACTCTATATTGCAGAAAATGACGGTAAAGCCGCAACCTGTGAAGATTTTGTTTCCGCAATGGAACGTGCGAATGATGTTGATTTAGCACAATTCCGTCGTTGGTATAGCCAATCAGGTACGCCAGAATTATTGATTAGTGATGCCTATGACGAACAAACTCATACTTATCGTTTAACCGTTTCGCAATCTACGCCACCAACAGCGGACCAAATGGAAAAAGTAAACTTACATATTCCATTGAAAATTGCGCTTTATGATGCCAACGGCACCAAACAAATGTTACAGCATAACGGTGAATTGTTAAGTGATGTATTAAATGTAACAGAAAAAGACCAAGTGTTTGAGTTCCATGGCATTTATGGCCGACCAATTCCTGCGTTATTATGTGATTTCTCTGCACCAGTGAAACTGGATTATGATTACACCACAGAGCAGTTGTTAGGTTTACTTAAATTTGCAGATAACCAATTTGCTCGTTGGGATGCAGCACAAATGTTGTTTACTCAAGAATTGCGTCGTAATGTGGCGCATTTCCAACAAGGTGAAGCCTTTGACATTTCACCTGATGTTTTGACCGCACTTGCGCATGTATTAGAAAATTACGAACAAGATATTGAATTAGCTACGTTAATTCTAACCTTGCCAAAAGACATTGAGTTTGCAGAAAGCTTTAAAACGATTGATCCAGATGGCATTGCAGCCGCAAGAGAATTTATGTTGGTGCAAATTGCAGAATACTTGAAAGAGGATTTATTACGTATTTACACCCATATTCGTCTTGAAGATTATCGAGTGACGCAAGAAGATATTGCTTTACGAGCAATGCGTAATCTTTGTTTAAGTTATTTGGCTTACACCAATTTAGGCAATAATGTAGTGCAAAAACATTACAATAATGCCAATAATATGACAGATACGCTAGCGGCATTAAATATGGCAACCAAAGCCGCATTACCTTGCCGTGATACCTTGTTAGCAGATTTTGAACAAAAATGGCAACATGATGGCTTAGTCATGGATAAATGGTTTGCTTTACAAGCAACTCGTCCTGATGAAAACGTATTGGAAATTGTACAAGCATTAATGGATCACCCAAGCTTTAACTTCAACAATCCAAACCGTTTACGTTCATTAGTGGGTAGCTTTGCAAATCACAACTTAAAAGCGTTCCATCATATTAGTGGTTCAGGCTATCGTTTTTTAACAGATGTTTTAATTCGTTTAAATGAAACGAATCCACAAGTGGCTGCACGTTTAATTGAGCCATTAATTCGTTTCTCACGTTTTGATGCACAACGTCAAACGTTAATGAAACGTGCCTTAGAACGATTAAATGCTGTTGAAGATCTCTCAAAAGATTTATTTGAGAAGATTGAAAAAGCCTTGCAATAATCTCTGAACAGATACTTCATAAATTCAATACGGGATGTCTAAGACATTCCGTATTTTTTTTAAATTTGTTAACTATATCAATCTTTTCTTTTATTGCCTTTTGACTTGCGAGCAAATAGAAAATAAACGAATTATATCCTTGTCTCGACTTAATCGAAGCAAGACCACGTCCTATGCAGCATTTTTCATTAGCCATGTTTATATCCCCGACAGGAGCTCTGACGCTTAGAAGGGTACTATTAGTTTCTGCGAATTTCTTTGGTTCTGATGTAAACAAGTTCCTATGTGGGAATCTGAAACCAAATTCTGCCCTTCCTTGATAAAAAACAGCACCATCACCATTCTTATTATAACTTTTGCCATTAGGAGAGGTCCCCATAGTTATTTCGGCAATTTCACTTAAAGTACCAGCCCTCCACCCATCGGGAATCTTCCCTAATTCCGACTCCACGAACTTACCGCTCTTGAACGGCTCAAAGTCGATGAACCACGACTTGAAGAGCGCCTTTGCCTGCTCCTCCAAATTGCTATTTATCTTGCGGTTGAGATCAATTTTGTCGTCAAGTGAAGATAGAATCGACACTATTTTAACTTGCTCGGATAATGGAGGAAGCCTCATAAACATATTTTCAAGAACATCAACCTGAGCTCTTTGTCGACCAGATGTGCCAACCATTGACTTTATTGCAGCATTTCTGAAAGTTGGACATAGAGACAAGTAATAAGCGAACCTGTTGTCACAAAGGGACTTCCTTCCGCAAATAACAATATACTCAGTAGATCCAAAAGCAGTCTCACCGTCATTTAACATGCCAACATAGGCCTGCTTCCCATTTTCAAGGCAAGGTGTTATACGCGCCATCAATGTATCTCCATTTTGAAATTTTGCGCCACCGGAATAGGGCTCATAAGTCCAATCGTAGATATCTCTTGTGTGGGGGACGAGTTTGTCCATTGTAATTTTACGTGCTATAGTATTTTTACTAAGACTTCGTTTTGGATTAAACTCCATAAAATCACCCAGCCTATACTCTTTCCACTCTTCCATAAATGGGAATTTAAAAGTTCAACATATTTAATTTATCTTCAGCAAGCAGGCCTGTGCTCTTGCTTCCTTCATCCTAAGAAAAATTACGGTTCGAGTTCTTCTACTTGATACTTTAGCCATTTAGTCAATTCTTCTTTCGAGGGAAGTTTCAACTTGTATTTAGAGATGAACATGTTCTCATCAATACCTGCGGTGGCATACTCCACCATTCCCTCTCCAGCACCTATCGTCCTTCCAAATTGGCAATCGGTGATTGCCAATTTGATTGATATGACAAGACAAACTTCTCCATCGGCTTGGCTAAAACAATATGAATTTAAAAGTTCAACTTAAATCCGATAGAAGCGAGTTGCTTCTGAATCTCTTTTTCGAGGCGATGGCTCTCGGTGAAGAGGCCGGAGAGCTCCGTTGTCAGGCGGTTCATCTTCTCATCGAACGGTTCTCCGTCGTCCTCCTGCTCTGCAATGCCCACGTAGCGGCCGGGAGTAAGGATATAGTCCTGCTCACGGATGTCGTCAAGGCTTTTGACGGCGCAAAGGCCTTTCTCGTCTTTCAGTTCAGCACGGCGATAGTCGTTGAAAAGACCGGCAATTCGGTTGATGTCATCCTCCGACAGCTCACGGTTTCGGCGGCTGACCATCTCGCCCATGTTGCGGGCATCAACGAACAGCACCTTGCCCGGCTGCTCCTTCCTACGGGAGAGGAACCAAAGGCAGACGGGAATCTGTGTGGAATAGAAGAGCTGACTCGGCAAAGCGACAATACCCTCCACAAGGTCATCCTCAAGGATGTTCTTGCGGATGTCGCCCTCACCACCAGTTTGAGAACTTAGAGAACCATTGGCAAGCACCATGCCGACACGGCCACGTGGCGACATGTGGTAGATAAGGTGTTCCATGAAGGCAAAGTTGGCGTTGCCGGCAGGCGGTATGCCATACCTCCATCGTGGGTCGTCCTGGAGTTTGTCCTGTCCCCAGTCGCTCATATTGAAAGGCGGGTTGCTCAGTCCGAAGTCCATCTTCGTGGTCGGGAAGTTGTCGTGCATCAGCGTGTCGGCATTGCTCTCACCGAGGTTTGCCTCCAAGTTGCGGATGGCAAGGTTCATCTTGCACATCTTCCACGTGTTGGCATTGATTTCCTGACCATAGATAGAGATGTTGTTGATAAGCCCTTGGTGGTGCTTCACAAAGTCGGCACTCTGCACGAACATACCGCCACTGCCACAGGTAGGGTCATAGACACGTCCCTTGAAGGGTTCGATGACCGCCACCAACGTGCGGACGACGCAGGCGGGAGTGTAGAACTCACCGGCGTTCTTGCCTTCGAGCTGTGCGAACTTAGCTAAACAGTATTCGTAGGTGCGGCCAAGCAAGTCTTTGTTCTCCTCGTCCTTGCCCAGCGAGATGTTGTTGGTAAAGATATCTACCACGTCACCGAGGCGGCGCTTGTCGAGCTCGGGACGGGCGAAGTTCTTCGGCAGTACGCCTTTCAGACTTGTGTTCTCGCGCTCTATGGCCGCCATGGCACTGTCGATGACTGAGCCTATCTCAGGCTTATGAGCGTTCTCGGCAATCACCTCCCACCGAGCTTCAGCCGGCACGAAGAAGACATTCTCAGCAGTATAGGCGTCCTTGTCCTCCTCAAAGCCGTCGCCTTCCGCCACAAGCTGGCGGTGCTTCTCCTCAAAATTGTCAGAGATGTATTTAAGAAAGATGAGTCCAAGTACCACATTCTTATACTCGGCAGCGTCGATGGAGCCGCGCAATACATCCGCAGCCTTCCATATCTTGTCTTCAAAGCCTATATCAGCCGTATTCTTTTTCTTTGCCATAGCGTTGTTTCTTTATTGCAAAGTTAATAAAAAAGACTGAGGGCAAAGAGATTTACAAGATAATTTTGGACGTGCATCCTATGTGCCATGATGGCATAGTGGATATTTTTCGTGGTCGGATGTGAGTTTTCGAACACAGGGTCTTATTGGCGACAACACAATGGTATTGCCGGTGACACCACAACGGTATAGCCGGTGTCAATGTAGGGGCAGGGGTATCCCTGCCCTAATTATTTATTCTCTTGTTTTATTTATGGTTCTATCTTCCACTCCGTTATCGTGCGCTCCAGGGAAGAGAAGCGGATGCCTACCTTTACAATCCGTCGACCGTCGGTTTCGTAGGGAATAGCGTAGCCCTTGTCGTCGATCTGCCTGAGCGCATCGTCGACACTACCGTCGAGTTTGAGCTCCATGACGTATATCGTAGAGCTGGTCTTTATGAGAATATCCATCCTGCCCTTTGCTGTGCGTACTTGACTGTAGACATACTGGTTGAGAAAGGAGAACATCACATAGAGCATGGCTGTGAAATGTCCCTCTGAGGTGGGAGCGTCTTTCAGCGTGCCTTCCTGATAGGGTATGCTGGCGAAGAAGGCGCGTGCAAGGGCGAGGCATGTGTCCATATCGTCTTTCCTCAGGGCGAGGTACATCTTTGCGGCGGTGTTGTTGGTGAGGTTCACGTTCTTTGTGACGTAATACGGGACGAGGGTCCGCATCAGTCCTACCTTCACCTCCTCATTGGGATAGCCGAGACGGTACATGTTCACCACCGGGTCGTAATCCTTGATGGTGAGATATCCGCTCTGGTAGAACAGGGGCAGGATGCTCTGCATGTCCTCCGTAGGTGCATCAAACTCCTCTGAGGCGGCCTCGCTGCCGTCAATCTGCGTGAGGTCAGTATGAAACTTCTTCATCATGTTGACCAAGAAGGTCGGGATGCCGGTGGAGAACCAGTAGTTGGAGAAGTCCTTGTTGTTCATCGCCGACAACAGACTAAAAGGATTATAGACCCCTTCGGCGTTGCGTGAGAACCGGTAGCCGTCATATTTCAGCTTTAACTTTGCCAACACCTCTTGCGCTGTCATGTCGTTGGCCTTCCCGAGTTCGGCAATACCCTCCTGGAAGTTGTCCGTCAGCTCCTGCTCTGTGATACCGCAGATGCTGGCATACTGGGGAAGCATGGGGATGTTGTTGAGGTTGTTGAGTTGTGAGAAGATACTGAGCTGCGAGAACTTGGAGATACCTGTGACGAAGACGAAGCGGAGGTATTGGTCCAGGTCTTTTAGAGGCGAATAGAACGACTGTAGTTCCGAACGCAAAGGTTCGAGCCTCTCTCTATCGTGGAGTACGGTGAGCAGCGGTGCATCGTATTCGTCGATGAGTACCACGACCTGTTTATCCGTTTTCTTGTAAATATCCTCCACGAGCCGTCTGAAGCGTATCGTGACATTAAGGTTGTCATTGCTTTTGATGTCATACTCTTCTTCTGCAGCATGCAACTGATAATGGAGTAGGCTGTCAAGATCCTCCACGGTACCTCTTTTCGCAGATGCCAAGGAGAAGTGGAGCACAGGATATTGCTTCCACTCGGTCTCCCGTTTCTCTATCGCCAACCCTTTAAACAGTTCTTTCCTGCCGGAGAAATAGGCGTGGAAAGTACTTGCCAGAAGTGACTTGCCAAAACGGCGGGGACGCGACAAAAAGACGAATTTACCGGGGTGGCAAACGTCATACACATAGTTGGTCTTGTCAACATACAAGAAGCCCTTTGTGCGAATCTCGCTGAAAGTCTGTATTCCTATCGGGTAGTATACCATAGTGCACCAAAGTCTTTGCTTGCAAATTT
>OKRY01003515.1_pt1 | contig 11499 bp, 9 predicted proteins | sample 1601121 | NCBI WGS metagenome assembly OKRY01 (sample SAMEA3541546, study PRJEB24748) | human gut metagenome | biome: human gut; feature: human-associated habitat; material: faeces | place: China | collected 2012
GCCTGCTTCCGGTGGCGCTGGTTACTATAGTGCTGGTTGTGCTCGACCCGCTGTTCATCTTCACTTTCGGCATGGGAGTAAAAGGCGCCGCACTGGCAACCATCCTGTCACAAGCCTGCAGTGCCATCTGGGTGCTCCGCTTTCTCACCTCACCACGTGCCTCACTGCCCCTGGAACGCAAATACATGAAACCCCATAAAGGAATCATTCTCTCCGTACTGGCACTGGGCATCTCTCCCTTCATCATGGCCAGCACAGAAAGCCTGGTAGGCTTCGTCCTCAACAGCAGCCTGAAGACATTCGGAGACATCCACGTCAGTGCCCTGGCCATCATGCAAAGCGCCATGCTCATCGTCAGTGTTCCCCTCACCGGTTTTGCCCAAGGCTTTGTCCCCGTTGTCAGCTACAACTACGGACACGGCAGTGTCTCTCGCGTCAAGGAATGCTTCAAGATTGTACTTACCGTCATGTTCCTCTTCAACTTCCTGCTGGTCACCTTCATGATTCTGTTCCCGTCCCTGGTTGCCTCCATCTTTACCAGCGACCCTCAACTCATTGAAACCGTCAGTCGTGCGATGCCCATATTTTTGGGAGGAATGACCATCTTCGGTCTCCAGCGTGCCTGTCAGAACATGTTTGTCGCCCTGGGACAAGCCAAAGTATCCGTATTCATCGCCCTGCTGCGAAAGGTCATTCTGCTGGTTCCCCTGGCGCTCATCCTGCCACATTTCATGGAAGTTACGGGAATATATGCCGCAGAAGGAATCTCCGACGCCACGGCGGCCATCTGCTGCACCCTCATTTTTGTCTGGCAGTTTCCCAAAATCCTGGAAAAAATCAAATAAACTGCCGCCAACAGTTGTCATAATGATATAATTTTTCGTTATATGCAAAAAATATGCATTCATTTGCATGGATTTTACATAAGAATTCATATATTTGCAGCGTAACACTTAACTAACTATTTATCATTATGAAAAAGATCAACTTCACATGGAAGCTGGCCTGTCTGGTATTGGCAGGCAGCCTTTTCTCCGGTTGTTCAGACCAGGATCCTCCTGCACCACAAACTGAAAGAAGCACAACCGATGAGATGTATTACGCCAACCTGTTTGCCGGTGAAATCCTGCAGAACTATTATTACTGGAACAAAGAAGTGGCGGGTGACCTTGCACGACTGGACCCGAACACCAATACGGATCCGATAAAGACCGTATCGGAAATCCGGTATCACAAAGAAAACACTCTGATTGACAAATGGACCATGCTGACCGACGACATGAAGCAGTTTACCGAAAACGTGGGAGGAGTATCCACCACCTTCGGCTACCAGCCAGTCGTTTACCGGGTAAGTGACAGCAGCAACCAGTGCATTGCTCCCGTTGCCTTCGTCTACAAGGACAGCCCTGCAGCAAAGGCCGGACTGAAGAGAGGTGACCTCATCTACCAGATCAACGGAAAAGAACTGAGTACCGACAACTATCAGGAACTGTTCAACTCCGCATCCATCACACTCTCCCTGGCCACCATCGACCCAAGTACGAAATCGCTCAAGCCGAAAGGCAAGCCGGTCCAGCTTACGGCCGTAAAAATGTACGAGAACCCCGTTCTTCATCATTGCACCTTCGAGTTCAACGGAAAGAAGGTAGGCTACCTGGCATACAGCAGTTTCGACCTGAAATCCATCCCCGAACTGGTGGAAATCAGCAAGAAATTCAAGTCGGAAGGCGTGCAGGAACTCATCCTGGACCTCCGTTACAACGGTGGAGGATACGTCATCACAGAAAACGCCATGGGCTCCATGTACGCCCCGCAAGCCGCAGTCAGCAGCCACGAAATCTTTGAGAAAGAAGACTTCAACGAAGAGATGACCGCCTATTTCAAGCAGCATGGAAAAGACAACATCACCCGCTTCCAGACAGAGTACAGCTACCCGCAGGAAGGACTGAACATCAGTACCAAAGACGCGAACATCGGCCTGAAGAAAATTTACGGAATCATTACCAAGAATTCCGCATCGGCTTCAGAAGCCCTTCTGGGAGGTCTTATGCCTTACATGGATGTGGAACTCATCGGCGAACAATCGCATGGCAAGTACTGCACCGGATGGATGCTTTCGGCCAAAGACGCCTACGATAAAGTGCCGCCCGCCATCCAGGAGTGGGGAATGTACGTAATGGTAAGTGTCTATAAAAACGCAGCCGACCAGACTCCGTGCATGCCCGACGGAATGGTACCGAACGTCAAGGCAGAAGACGATCCCATGCAGCCCTATCAGTTGGGAGATGAAAACGAAGCCATGCTGAAAGTCGCCCTGACACGTGCAGGCAAGAAATATCCGGATGCTCCTGCAAGCCGCAGCGGAAAGACGATAATGGAAGAACTGCCGACTCCGCAAAAAGCCAATTTCGGAAAACGCATCCTCCTTCCTCCCGTCCTGTAAGCGGTAGAAAGCACACTGTCTGTTCCGGAATTGCTCCGGAATAACATCCTCATAAAAAAGCCCCCTTCCACTCATTGCCACCCTCATCGGGCAACGCATGGAAGGGGGCTTTCTATTCCCTTACTTCAACAATATCCATCAATCAGACTATCGCAGTACATGCACCGCACACTGATTTCAGTCCAGATGATATTTTTTCTTATAATAAGACTCCGCAGTATAAAGAGAAGCTGCCGGATTATTACCCGTCACACGGTCCTTGGTCACCAGGGTAGTCACATACGCCTCCGAATACCGGTAAAACAGACTGTCGTGTCCCACACAGAGACCGATGACCACATTCAAGTCCGTATGCTCCCGGTTCAACAGCCGGGCCTGCAGAATCGGATTACACATAGCCGCCCCGATACGCTCACACTCCTTAGGAATGCCGACCGACGATTTAGGGGTACCGGATACCTTGCAGATCACCGCATACGGTTCAAAACCGTTGGCACGGAGAATACGGGCAAACATACGCGCTTCACGGATCAGTCCGATACAATTGGCAATACCGATTTTCCGGGCCCCGATCTTCCGGGCAAATTCCATAATCTCCTGTACCCGCGTCCACTGGCAATACCCTTCGTACTCCACTTCGGCACTTGCCACCATAATCTCATGATTCCTGTCCTCCCCGTAACGCTCCAGAGCCCACTGCGCGTCTTCCTCCTGCAAATGCGTCGTCAAGCAGAAATCCGGGTAAGTCCGGTTCTGGAACTTACAGTTCTGAGTGCCGCAATCCGTACAAGAATGCTGCACCTCCCTTTGTTTTTCACTTTCCATATCTTCCATATCATTTTACGTTTCAACGGAGTTCACGGATTTCCGAATCCGGCAGAAACTCCATGTCTGTCACATTAAAAGGCGTAATCCAATATACCCGGGTTTCCTTTCCTGCCTGCCATCCTTCTTCCCCATTTCCTGCATTCATGGCAGGTTCCTCTTCCACCGGACCGGCAACCTCCTCCCCGGCCGCAACCTTCAGGCGAGTCAGAAAATCACGGAACCCCTCTCCCGGCACACGGGTCACGGCAAACGGAGCGAGAATCAACATCCCCGGCAACCATTCCGTCCCGGATATCTCCTCCCGGAAAGGATATATACGGAAGGTCCCGTCCTTCCCCCTTTCCAATACCTGGAAGGAATAAAGACGGGACAATCTTGCATCATATATTCTATGACTTGCTAATTTCATCATGCTGACAATTATTTCCCAAAAGAAAGCTTCGGCTCATTCAATTTGGTTTCTACGGGAACCTTCCGTTCTTCCGACAATTTCGGTGCAGCTGAAGCACCGGCTACCGGCACATTCCCGTCCATATGATAACGCTTCAGGGTAATCCGGTTGACCAGCAAGTCCGAAGCATCTCCCGGCAAACCGTTATAATGGATAAATCCGCTGACATCCGTAAACTCATACGCCGAATCAGGCTGCAGTTCCAGTTCATAATGTCCGGAAGCCGTAATACGGTAACTCTTTCCCACCACGCTGTCGTTCTGGAACGTAAATTTCAAAGCCATGACAGCCGAACGGCCCGCAACCGCCTTTTCAGGCAGCCAGGTAAAGTCAGCCGACAAGACCAGCCTGTCCATCGGATGGAAAGTCGTATCCACCTTCAAGTCAAACGCCACCTTGTTACCCAGTCCGGCTGTAGTCAGCCAGACCAGCGACCTGCCCTGCCACACATCCATGCTGTCGCCCGACAGAAAGACATTCAGTCCTCCCTCACGCTTCTCAGCCTGCAGTTTCAGCTGGTCCTCCACCTTCATATAACGCTCTTTCAGACGATTGTAGATATCCGACAGCACTTCACTGTGACGGGTATACCAGACCATGGAAGAGTCGAACTCCGCCTGAGTGACGTGATGCTTGCGGAAGACATATTCATAATATGCTTCTTTCTTGTACGTTTCATTATAAGGCAGGGAATTTCCCATGGTTCCCGCCAGATGATAATCATACAATAAATTCTCCATGGCATCGGGCTGGATGATATCCTCCGGAATCTGCTTTCCGCAAGCACACATCAGCACCATCCCCAGTACCACCGCAGACGCATATTTTCGGGCGCTTCTCATTTCTTTTCTCCTTTCACTTTATCGGTATGTGTTTCTCCACTCAAGTAACGGCTGTAGAAAATCAGCAGGGCAATCATGCCGCAACTGATTGCCGCATCGGCAAAATTGAAAATCGGACTGAAGAAGATAAACCGTTCTCCGCCCCATACAGGCATCCAGTCGGGCCAGTAAGTGTCGATGATGGGAAAATAAAACATATCCACTACCCTTCCGTGCAGCCAGTCGGCATATCCCTGTCCCAGCGGAACCCAGGAAGCGACCTGATCGCGGGTACTGGCACTGAAAATCTCACCATAGAAGACACAGTCGATGATATTGCCGATGGCACCGGCCAGGATAAACGCCAGGCACACGATAAAACCGGTAGCCACTTTCTCCTTCCGGTGTGTAAGGCGGTACAGATATACCGTAATGGCAATTACCGCGATGATACGGAACACCGTAAGGAAAAACTTGGGCAGGACCTCCATGCCGAATGCCATGCCGTTATTCTCCGTAAATAAAATATAAAACCAGTCGGTAATGTGGATACTCTCATGCAACAGCATATGAGTCTTCACACTGATTTTAATAATCTGGTCAATGATCAGTACCGCCATGACAATCCATGCCGCCAGCCAACCTTGTGTCAAAAATTTCTTCATAAATCAAACTAACCTAAAAAACACAATTGTCACTCAGGCAGAAGAATTGCTGCGGAAACCACGCTTACACACGGCCTCACAGTATTCCTTCACTCCGCTCTGAATGACAATTGCACCAAAATTATTTCTTTCCGCCTTGTTTGGCCTCAATGCTCAATGTAGCATGAGGTACCGCACGGAGTCTTTCCGCAGGAATCAGTTTACCGGTTTCGCGGCAGATTCCATAAGTCTTGTTCTCAATGCGCACCAATGCCGCACGCAAATTCTGAATAAACTTCAGCTGACGGGCAGCCAGACGAGTCGTTTCTTCTTTCGAAAGCGTATTGGCACCTTCTTCCAGCACCTTGTATGTAGGTGATGTATCGTCGGTATCGTTGCCATCAGTGTTCATTATACTGCTTTTCAATTTCTCATAGTCGCGTTCTGCGAGCTGAAGTTTTTCCATGATAATGGCACGGAACTCCTCGAGTTCAGCATCCGAGTATCTTGTTTTTTCAGCCATAAGATATAAAGTTTTAAAGTTAATAATAGTACCCATCCGGCCCCATAGCACGGATGGGTGAGTTCATATCACAGTTTTGTCACATTAATATTCAATTTGAAATCATCGAATTCCAGTTCTGTGCCGCCCTCTACATTGTCCACCAATACCAGAGAGTTTGCCAGAACCTGGTTGCAAATATAATTATTATATTCATTTACAGCATCATCTGTATTCGAATTTTTCGACAAGGTGATATTTATCTTATCGGTAATTTCAAAACCGCTGCTCTTTCGGATATTCTGGATACGGTTGACCAGCTCACGGGCGATACCTTCGCGCTTGAGTTCCTCGGTCACGGTTACCTCAAGAGCTACGGTCAGCGTACCTTCATTGGCAACCAGCCATCCCGGGATATCTTCGCTGAAGATTTCCACATCGGCCGCCTCAACCACTGCCTCACCTCCGTCAAGAGTATTTGCCGTTCTTTTCCAGTTCGGCAATTGCCTCCTGTGACATTTCTGCCACTGCAGCAGCCACTGCCTTCATCTGCTTTCCGAATTTCGGGCCCAGTTTCTTGAAGTCACATTTCACCTTCTTCACCAGAATGCCGGATGCACCTTCTTCGAACTTAACCTCCTTCACGTTCACCTCGCTCATGATCAGATCCTTCACCGCTTCGATATGACGCTTCTGTTCTGCATCTACCACCGGTATCATGATACACTGCAGCGGCTGGCGTACCTTGATGTTCACCTTGCGGCGCAATGCAAGCACCATAGAAGTCACATCCTGTGCCATCTGCATGCGTGCTTCCAGTTCCTTGTTGATCATGCTTTCGTCGGCAACCGGGAACTTGGCAAGATGTACCGATACCACTGAGTCACGGCCGGTAACCGCGATAAGGTCAGTATACAGACGGTCGGCATAGAACGGAGCCACAGGAGCCATCAGTTTGGCCACGGTTTCCAGACAGGTATACAGTGTCTGATAAGCCGACAGTTTGTCGGTTGACATGGCACTTCCCCAGAAACGCTTACGGTTCAGACGCACGTACCAGTTACTCAGGTTATCGTTGACAAAGTCCGTAATCATACGGGCAGCCTTAGTCGGTTCGTAATCGTTGTAGCATGCATCCACGTCCTTGATCAGCGTATTCAGCAGCGACAGAATCCAGCGGTCGATTTCCGGACGCTGATCCATCGGCACGTCTTCTTCCGCATAGCAGAATCCGTCCACATTGGCATACAGTGCAAAGAATGAATACGTGTTATAAAGCGTTCCGAAGAACTTACGGCGTACTTCATCCACACCTTCCTTGTCGAACTTCAGGTTGTCCCACGGAGATGAGTTGGTAATCATGTACCAGCGCAACGGGTCAGAACCGAATTTCTCGATGGTTTCGAACGGATCAACCGCATTACCCAGACGCTTGGACATCTTGTTGCCGTTCTTGTCAAGCACCAGACCGTTAGAGATTACGTTCTTGTAAGCCACACTGTCGAATACCATGGTAGCGATTGCATGCAGGGTAAAGAACCATCCACGAGTCTGGTCCACTCCTTCGGCAATGAAATCGGCCGGATAATAAGAACGGTTGTCTACGATTTCCTTGTTCTCGAACGGATAATGCAACTGTGCATAAGGCATCGCACCCGAGTCAAACCATACGTCAATCAGGTCGGTTTCACGCTTCATCGGCTTACCGCTTTCCGATACCAGTACGATATCGTCTACATACGGACGATGCAGGTCGATCTTCTCATAATTTTCCTTCGTATATTCACCCGGAACAAATCCCAGTTTCTTATAAGGATTCTCCGACATAAATCCGGCAGCAACGGCCTTTTCGATTTCATCATACAATTCCTGTACGGAACCGATACAGATTTCCTCACCGTCCTCACTGCGCCAGATAGGCAGCGGAGTACCCCAGTAGCGCGAACGGCTCAGGTTCCAGTCGTTCAGGTTTTCGAGCCACTTGCCGAAACGTCCGCTACCGGTAGATTCCGGTTTCCAGTTGATGGTCTTGTTCAGTTCAATCATACGCTCCTTGCCAGCCGTAGAACGGATGAACCAGCTATCCAGCGGATAATACAACACCGGCTTATCCGTACGCCAGCAATGAGGATAGTTGTGCGTATGCTTTTCTATCTTGAATGCCTGGTTGCCCTGCTTCAGCATCATACAGATCACGATATCCAGTGACTCAGCCGCCTGTGCAGCCTTCTCGTCATACTTGCCGTCTACCGTAAACTGCGGATCGTACGCATTCTTCACCCAGGCACCTTCGTATTCCTTGTAAGCCTCTACATTGACACATTCCTTTACGAAAGCCTCATCCAGTTCCTCCAGCAAATAGAATTTACCGGTCAGGTCAACCATCGGACGAGTCTCACCCTTCTTGTTGATCATGAAAAGAGAAGGGATGCCGGCTGCACGTGCCACATTCGCGTCATCCGCACCAAAAGTCGGAGCGATGTGTACGATACCCGTACCGTCTTCCGTAGTTACATAGTCGCCAGGGATTACCCGGAAAGCCTTCTGAGAAGCTTCCTTCCAGCTTCCGTCTTCCGCTACTTCCACCGGTTTCACCCAAGGAATCAGCTGTTCATATTCCATTCCTACCAGGTCAGTACCCTTATACTCACCTACCACCTTGAACGGAATCAGTTTGTCGCCCGGCTTGTAGTCTTCCAGTGCCAGTTCTTCCGCCTTCTTGTTGAAGTGTGCATACAGCAACGGCTTGGCCAGTACCACAGTGATTTTCTCTCCTGTATAACCGTTATAAGTCTGTACGGCCACATAGTCAATCTTCGGGCCGACACACAGTGCCGTATTCGAAGGCAATGTCCACGGAGTAGTGGTCCATGCGATAAAGTAAGGCGTACCCCACTGTGCCATTTCCGGTTTCGGGTTCTTCATCTTGAACTGTCCTACCACCGTTGTATCCTTCACGTCACGGTAACAGCCCGGCTGGTTCAACTCGTGAGAACTCAATCCGGTACCTGCTGCCGGAGAATACGGCTGGATAGTATATCCCTTGTACAACAGTCCCTTCTGGTACAACTGCTGCAGCAGCCACCACAAAGTCTCGATGTAACGGTTGTCATAAGTGATGTACGGATTTTCCAGGTCCACCCAGTAACCCATCTTATGAGTAAGGTCCGTCCACTCCTTAGTAAACTTCATCACGTCGGTACGGCAATGCTTGTTGTATTCCGCTACCGAAATCGTCTTACCGATATCCTCTTTGGTAATACCCAGGGCCTTTTCCACACCCAGTTCCACAGGCAGTCCGTGAGTATCCCATCCAGCCTTACGCTTCACCTGATAACCTTTCATGGTTTTAAAACGGCAGAACGTATCCTTAATGGTACGAGCCATCACATGGTGAATTCCCGGCATACCATTTGCTGAAGGAGGACCTTCATAAAACACAAACGAAGGACATCCTTCCCGTTCCGTCATACTACGAGAGAAAACATCGTTTTCGTCCCATTTTTTCAGCACTTCCTTGTTTACATCAGAAAGGTTGAGCTGCGAATATTCAGTAAATTTCTTACTCATAGCTATGTTGTTTTTATCTTATATCATTTTATCTCTATGATTCTCATCCAAGAAATCAAGTTGCAAAATTATAAGAAAAATGGATATACAGAAAACTTTTGTGATATAATTCCCGATACAGCCAATGGTTTACACCGCTTTTTTCACACTATTTATATTCGGGTATCACAGTCCTTCCCCCACTTTTCCGATACATGCACAGGCCGCATCCCGTCATCCGGCCCCTCTCCTCCTTCCTCTCTTACGAGAACTGCCGCGGGTAGCGGAAGAGGATACTCAGCAAGGCCACCCCACCAAGCACCATCGGATAATACAGGTATCCGACAATGTTAAGCGGAGAAAGTCCGGTCAGCTCTGCCGCAATCAGCATCTGCGCCCCGTAAGGAATGATTCCCTGCACCACACACGAGAAGGTGTCCAGCAGACTGGCACTCTTGCGCTTGTCGACCCGGAAGCGCTCGGCAATGTTCGAAGCCAGCGGACCGACGGTAATGATGGCAATCGTATTGTTGGCCGTACAGAAGTTGGCCATACTCACCAGCAGGGCGATGCTCAGTTCCGCCCCCCTCTTGCTCTTCACATGATTGGTCAGCCGGTACAGTATATAGTCGACTCCCCCGTTGAAGCGGATCAGTTCCAGGAGTCCGCCCGCCATCAGCGTGATAATGATCAGTTCACCCATTCCCAATATACCACCATTCATGGCACTGAACCAGCCGAAGAAATCAAAGCATCCGTCCATAATGCCGATGATTCCGGTTGACAGGATTCCCAGCAGCAAGACCAGCGTCACGTTTATTCCTGCAATGGCAGCTCCCAAGACGATAATATAAGGAATGATCTTTTCAATGTCCACGGAGGTAACCGGATGAGCCACCTGCACATCCATTCCGTAAAACACGTAATATCCCAATACCAGCAGGGCAGCAGGTACCGCTATCATGAAATTCGCCCGGAACTTGTCGCGCATCACACACCCCTGGGTCCGGGTAGCAGCGATGGTAGTATCCGAGATAAACGACAGATTATCACCGAAGAAGGCACCTCCGACCACCAGGGCCGCCATAAAGGCCCCGTCTATCCCGGCCCGCTCGGCCACTCCCGTAGCAATGGGCACCAGGGCCACGATCGTACCGACCGAAGTTCCGATGGACAACGAAATGAAGCAAGAGGCAAAGAAGATTCCGGCAAGCAGCAGTTGACTGGGCAAACACATCATCGCCAGTCCCACGGTAGCATCAATGGCTCCCATGGCCTTGGCCGATGCCGCAAAGGCCCCCGCCAGAATAAAGATCCAGACCATCAGCATGATATTCTTGTTGGCCGCTCCCAGCGAATACTGCAGGATACGGTCGTTCAGCGACAGTCCTTTGGTCGTAATTACCGCAAAGATAGAAGATATCAGAAAGGCAATTGCTATAGGAATCTTGTAGAAATCATTAATAATCAGAGAGACAACAAAATAAAGCAAAAAGAAAACGACCAGAGGCATCAATGCCCACCCATTGGGCTTATTCACTATAGGGGTCAGTTTATTTAATTCCATATTCAAAAAAAACCAATATTCCCGTCCGGGATTTTCCTATTGTTAGATTATAAAGATAAATACAGGGTGCAAAATTAACAGATTATATCCGGAAGCACAAGATTTTCCCTAAAAGTTTAAGAATTGTAAATAAATGAATCCCTGCCGATACCGCTGATAAAGTGTCCCATAAAGACGAAACATTTATTCTCCGGAGGCGGCAGATACCCTCACCTGCCCGCAGAAAAAAGAAAGCATCCGCAGAAAGAAAAATCCGTCCACTGCCCGAGTTCATTGCTCAGCACCGTGGTTTTATTAATCCGCGCCGTTAACTGATAAAACCACGACGGCAAGCCAGTTATACTCCCTGTTGCCTGAAAAATACGACGAGGTTACGGAAACTTATTCTCCGGATACTTGAAAAGAATATTCCCTTATACACCCTCGTACCACCGACCGGTACGCAGTCCTCCGCCCCAGTTCCGCCGGAAGCATACAAAAAAAGGCCGCCCGGAAAACGGACGGCCTTCGCTATATGGTCAATTAACTGATTAGCAGTTTACAGAAGCCATGTGAGCGATCAGATCCAATACTTTGTTAGAGTAACCGATTTCGTTGTCATACCAAGAAACCACTTTAACAAATGTATCAGTCAAAGCGATACCAGCTTTAGCATCGAAGATAGAAGTGTGAGTGTCACCCAAGAAGTCAGAAG
>OKRY01003516.1_pt1 | contig 11498 bp, 10 predicted proteins | sample 1601121 | NCBI WGS metagenome assembly OKRY01 (sample SAMEA3541546, study PRJEB24748) | human gut metagenome | biome: human gut; feature: human-associated habitat; material: faeces | place: China | collected 2012
ATGTAAAAATATAAATCATTAATAAATAGAGGAGGATTCTACAATGACAAAAAGAAACATTATGACTGAAAATCTAAAAGAAGAAATAGCAAAAGAATTAGGTGTTTATGAGCAAGTAAAAAAAGACGGAGGTTGGGAAAACATACCTTCAAAAACTTGCGGAAACATGGTAACAAAAGCAATAGAAATAGCAAACAGAAATACAAAATAGCAAAATAAAAAAGTTCAAATTGTTAGAAAAAATTTAACAATCTGAACTTTTTTATGCTTTTAGTAATTTAAAAGAGGAATATTAAAAGAACTCTTTATTATAAGTCATAATTGTTTTTATATCTAATCGAGGATAGTATGAATTTTTATATTTCATATTCTCTACGTAGCCTCCTTTATTAAGTGTAAGATTTGTTTTTCCTGTGATTTTATCAACTGTTAGTGTAGCTTTATCCATATAATAGTTTACTCCTTTTATAACAGCAGGAGCAATACCATTTCTATCAGCTGATGGCCCATAAGAACTACTACTTACGTAATATACTGTATATGTAAAAGTATTTTTATTTTCTTTTATGGATGTTTTAATAATAGTATCTCTATTCATATTTAGTACGGCCAATAAATCGCCAAACTCTTTTACGGACTGTTTATTAGTATATTCTTTAAAATAAGGATAATTGAAATAATCAGTTTTAAAAATCAAGAGTGTGGGTGATTCACAAATTGTTTCTGATAATGTGCTTGTTCTACTATACTTATAAGTGTACGTACCTATATATTTATAATATTGTTTTGTTTCATATGATTGAGCATATTTTAGACCTGAAAAAGCTTCTTCTGATTTAAATTCTTTTGATGCACTATTATTGAACTCTTTAACATATTCATCCCATAATTTATTTGCGTCTTGCAGTGTTTTTGCACTTTGGTTTGAGACAATTAATGATCAAATTCTTTTAACCAACTGAAAGGTACTTTCATTGTTTGTTCTCTCCCCTCTTATTCGTGGAACTGCTTGAGGAACTGCAGATTATTCTCGAACATCAGACCGATGTTGTTGATGCCGTACTTCAGCATAGCGATACGCTCGATGCCAATGCCGAAGGCGAAGCCGGAGTACTCGTCCGGGTCGATGTTGCAGTTTTCCAGCACCTTACGGTTGACAACGCCGCCGCCCAGCACCTCGATCCAGCCGGTGTGCTTGCACAGGGGGCAGCCCTTGCCGTGGCACTCGAAGCAGCTCACGTCCACCTCGACGCTGGGCTCCGTGAAGGGGAAGTAGGAGGGACGCAGGCGGGTGCGGGTGTCGGCACCGAACAGCTTCTGCACGAAGGTGTTCAGAGCGCCCTGCAGATCGCCCAGCGTGATGCCCTTATCCACGACCAGACCTTCCATCTGGTGGAACATGGGACTGTGGGTAGCGTCCGAGTCAGAGCGGAACACGCGGCCGGGGATCAGCACCTTGATAGGCGGCTTCTGGCTGTCCATGGTGCGGATCTGGCCACCGGAGGTCTGGGTGCGCAGCAGGAATTCATCGGACAGATAGAAGGTATCCTGCATATCACGGGCGGGGTGATCCTTGGGCACGTTCAGGCGGGTGAAGTTGTGGTCGTCATCCTCGATCTCCGGGGCATCTGCCACGGCAAAGCCCATGCCGGAGAACACGTCGATGATCTGGTTGGTGACCAGCGTCAACGGGTGCAGACCGCCCACAGAGCGGGTCTTGGCGGGCAGGGTGATATCCACCGTCTCGGCGGCGTTGCGGGCAGCAAGTTCTGCCTGCTTCACGGTCTCGGCGGCGGCATCATAGTCTGCCTGCACCTTCTGCTTGAGTTCGTTGATGATCTTGCCCATGGCGGGGCGCTCTTCCGGCGCAACGGTGCGCAGATTCTTCATCAGGGCAGGGATCTTGCCGTTTTTGCTGAGGTATTCCTGCCAGAAGGAAGCCAGCGTCTCCTTGCTGGACACCTGACCAAGGCTTTCAGCGGCCTGCTTGGCCAGCTCATCGATCATTGCTTGCATGGATTTTCTCTCCTTTATTCTTTGTGTTCATGGAGCGGAGTATAACAAAAAAGCTCCATCCCCTGCCCGACTGCTCAGGCAAAAGGGACGAAGCTGTAACCATTTCTGCTCCGCGGTACCACCCGGTTTCCGCCTGCACAAGGGCAGGCGGCGCTCAAACGCCGTAACGGGGCGCAACCGTCCTGTGCTAATAGATGCGTCCGCATCGTTCGCGCAGACCGCTCGGGAGCGAACTTCAGCCCCTGCCGCACATGGAAGCCCTTTCAGCCGGTGAAGCTTCTCTCTTTGCCGTGCAGACAGCGCCTACTCTCTCCGTCGCTGCGTTTGGTATTATGATAACCAAAAGTTATGTTACCACATTTTGCGGCGGTTTGCAAGCCGCAGAGCGGTTTTTGTTTGCCGGAGCTGCGTTTTGTGCCTTTTTTCGGTCAGGCGGCAGGCCTCGCAGGCCGTGATGCAGCACACCGCGAACACCAGCAGGGCACAATCTGTCGGCACGCGACGCATGGGCACTACACGGGCGCACAAAGTATTGAAGCTTTCCACAGCGCTCTGCGGTAAGCCCAGATAAAACAGCGCCAGCGAAAGCGGCAGATGCAACAGTCTGCCCCACAGCAAGGAGCGAAGCGAAACCTCCGGCGGGCAGAGGGTGCGCACCTGCAGCAGCACCGAAGCGCCCTGCACGCTGAGCGCGGCACAGCACAGCCCGCTTGCCCACAGACCGGTGCGGGCGGCGTAGTCGCAGCCGGAGCATACTTCCAGCAGCATGGCGGGAAAGGGTGCAAGCGCGGCAGGCAGCAGCAGCCCGCAGCCTGCCGCCAGCAGCCGAAAATACAGCACAAAGCCGCACAATTTCAGGTAGGTCACCGCTGCTTGCGCAAGGATAGTGTCGAGCGCCGGCGGCGGTTCAGTTTGCGCGGCAGCGGGCGGCGCGGGCAAAGGCTCCGGTATGCCGCGAACACGGCAGAGCAGCGCAGCTGTCAGCCAGCCTGCCAGTACCTGTGCGGCAAACAGACACACCCCCGCCGTACGGCTGCCCAGCAGCTGCTCCCCGACCGTCAGAATAACAAAGGATGGCCCGGAGCAGATGCAGGCGGGCAACAAAGCCGAGGCCTCCTGCGGGGTCAGTTCTCTGCTGCGGACAGCCTCGGCAACAGCGGCGGCGGCAGGGGCAAAGCCGCCCACAAGGCCGATGAGCAGCACACTGCCCGCGCTGCGGCTGAGCAGGCCGATACAGCGTACCACCGGCCAGAGCAGCACACCCAACACCTCGCCCGCGCCGCTACGCATGATAAGCGCCGACACCACCAGAAACGGAAACAGCGACACCAGCAGCGGCCCGCCGCAGAGCGCAAGACCCTGCCGGAAGGCTTCCGCGCAGGTCTGCGGCGCGGCAAACACCAGTGCCGCCGTAGCTGCACCCAGCAAAAAAAGCCCCGGATGCAGCGGTTTGCAGCTTTTACTCATAAGCACGCCCTCCCCCTCCATATATATGGAAGCATGGGCTGTGCAATGTACAAAGCGCGGGACGGGAGGGACAACGATGGCCAGAGCACACCACGACCGGCGCACCCCGGGCGACTGGCTGCGCGGGCTGTTCCGACAGCCGCCGCCCGGGTTTTACAGCCGCCCTGCCGTATACCTGAGCGGCGACCGGATGGAGATCGAGCATTTTTGCACAGTGTTGTTTTTTGATGAAAACAAGCTGTGCCTGCGGCTGGCGAAGGGGCGGTTCACGGTATACGGCAGCGGACTACGCATCTGCACCCTGACCGCCGCCCGGCTGACGGTGCAGGGGCAGTTTTTGCGCACCGATTTTTCCGATGAATAGGAGGCCATCATGGAAGCTGCAAGCCTTATGGAAGCTGCAAGCCTTTGGGCGGGGGTGCGCTTTACCGCCCGGAACGGCAGCCCCGAGGCACTTTTGACCGATGCCGCCGGACAAGGGCTGCATTTATACGGTATTTTTTCCCTGCCCGGCGGCTTTTACGGCCATTGCGCAGCATGGCAGTACCGACGGCTAGCCGCACTTGCCCGGCACAGGCGGGTGCGGCTGCGGGTAGAAAAACGGCATGGGCTGTATTTTTTGCTGCGTCCGCTGCTGCGGCGCAAGGGGCTTTGGGTAGGGCTTGTCGCTTGGGGGCTGGTACTGCTCTGGCTGCAAGTGCTTATATGGGCGGTGGACTACGGCAGCCTGACCACCGGACAGCGGGCGCGGGCGGGTGCAGTGCTGCGCAGCTGCGGCTTGCAGCCCGGCACTGCCGTAACCGAGGAGCTGCTGCGCACCGGAGAGTACGCCCTGCTGGAAAGCGGGGAGTTCTCGTGGGCAAGCCTGAATTTTGAAAAAGGCAGACTTGCGGTAGAAGCTGCTCCTGCGCGTGCACGCCCTGAAATTGCCGCAGGCACCCTGCACGGGCTGCGGGCAAAGTGCAATGGAACGGTGCTGCGTACAAATCTTGCCAGCGGCACTATGCTGGTAGCCCCCGGGCAGACCGTGGAGGCCGGGCAAGGGCTTATCGGCACGGCACGCAGCGAGCGGGACGGCACCTTGATCTTTGCCCCGGCGGCAGGCACAGTGGTGGCGCAGCTGGAGTGGCAGACAGACCAGAGCGTTCCGCTGGCAGAGACGATGTCGCAGCTGACCGGCGAAAACAAAACAAATTACCGGCTATTTTTCGCAGGGCACTCTGCCGCGCTTTCGCCCTCCGCACCCGATAGGGATGGGCTGTGCCGCACCCGGCATCTGCAATTAGAGGTTTTTGGTCTGCCCCTGCCCTGCGCGGTGGAGGAGACCACCTATTACGGGCAGCAGCAAAAAACGATGTACCGCACCGAGGCGCAGGCACTTACACTGGCACGGTTACAGGGGCTGCGAGCACTGCACGATGCTTTCCCGGATGCCGACATCCTCGCCCGCCGGGAGGAATGCACGGTGCAGGAGGATACCCTGCATTATAATGCCATGTACACCGTGGCGGCAGATATCTGCACATAACAAAAGGCGGACGATTTGGAATGGTCTCCGCTTTGCTCTGACCATGTTCAGCGGAAAAATCATTTTTATTTACAGGTCTGGAAAATCTGCGGATTTTCCAGACCTGTCTTTTCACGGGAGGGGTCGAAAGGGAAAACTTCAGCTATAAAAGCAACTTGCTTCGGAAACGCAGAAGCAAAAAAGGCGGCTGCACACAACTGCGCAGCCGCCTTTTGAAAAGCGGATTTTTTTATTGTACGGTATGTTCGGCTTCAGCGGCCTGTGCAGCCTGTGCATCGTACTCGGCAAGCAGAGCGTTCAGGTCGTACTGATACTTGCTGTGGCAGAAGTGGCACACCACCTCACAGTTGGGGTCCTCGTCCCGCATCCGCTCAAGTTCGGCACGGCCAAGACTGAGCAGCATCTCCTTGGTGCGCTCGGCGCTGCAATCGCACTGGTACTGCACCGTGCGCTCGTCCAGCACGTTGGGGGTAAAGCCGGCCAGTGCCAGCTTCATCATGTCCTCGGGGGTCTTGCCCGCATGGAGCAGTTCTGTGACAGAGGGCATGGCGTTGATGTTCTTTTCCAGCTGGTCGATTTCGGCATCGGTAGCGCCGGGCAGCAGCTGTACCATAAAACCACCGGCGCAGAGAATGGACAAGTCTTTGTCCACCAGCACGCCCAGCGCCATCACGGTAGGCACCTGCTCGCTGTAGGCATAGTAGCTGGTCAGATCCTCAGCGATCTCGCCGGATACTAGCGGCACCTGCCCGACCGTGGGCTCCTTTTGCAGTCGGTTGTCCCGGATGACGGTCAGCACGCCGTCCTTGCCCACGGCAGTGCCCACGTCCAAGTGGCCGTTGGCTTTGGCGGGCAGCTCCACCAGCGGGTTGTCAATGCAGCCCTTCGCGTTGCCGGTACCGTCGGTGCAGGCAATGAGCACGCCCGCAGGGCCGCCGCCTGCCACACGCAGGGTGATGCGGTCGCGGTCATCCTTGAGCATGGAGCCCATCAGGGCAGCACCCGTGAGCAGACGGCCCAGTGCTGCGCTGCAGGTGGCGCTTGTGGTGTGAAGCTTTTCTGCTTTACGGACAATATCAGTGGAATCCACACCGCAGAACACGACACCGCCGTTCTCGGACAGGCCGCGGATCAGGTTTGCCATAGGTTATTCCTCCAGTTGTGTATACTGTTTTGTTGCGCAGAAGAAGTAGCGCTGGCTTTCCTCGGTCAACGGGCCGAAGGTCTCGCCATCGCAGACGCTTTCCAGTGCAAAACCGTGCTTTTCCAGCGCCGCACGGATGGTAGCCAGATCATAGGTATACTCGCAGAATTCCTCGTGGAAATGCTCGCCGGTCTCGTGATAATCAATGTCCACCGTGATCTCCACCTTGCGGTCGGCGGCGTTATAGTGGTTGCGCCACACGCAGGCAGCATCCTCTTCCTCAAAGGTGAATTCGTTATCGCCCAGAACCTTCTGGTGCTTATAGGGGGTGTTCATATCAAACAGGAACACCCCGCCCTTTTCCATGAAAAAGCCCGCGTTGGCAATGGCGGTATCCAGATCCGGGATGTGGTTGAAGGTATCAAAGGTGGATACCGCTGCCCGGATGGTGCCGTAGAGATCCAGCTTGAGCAGGTCCTGCCGGAGCAGCAGCAAGCGACCGGAAAGTCCCAGCTGCTCGGCCTTATCCCGCACCACGCAGAGCATCTCCTCCGACTGGTCGATGCCGATCATATCGTAGCCCGCCTGCGCCAGCATCAGGGTCAGCTCCCCGGTGCCGCAGCCAAGGTCGGCCACAATGCCGTCATGGATGCCGTGGGCTTCCAGCTTTGTATGGATCTGGCTGTACAGGGCATCGTAGTCCGCTTCGCCGTTGAATTCATCGTAAAAATAGGCAAATTCGTTGTAAGCCATGGCGTTACTCCGCTTCCTCGTTTTCCGCAGCCACTGCGGCGTTGAGTACCGCCTGCAGCTCCGGGATGCCGTAGCCGTTTTCGCCGCTGGTCAGCACCACTTTCTGGCAGCCGTAGGGGCGGCAGATGTTTTCAAAGTCCTCCTGCGTTTTGGCAAGCTGGCTCTTTTTAAGTTTATCCGCCTTGGTCAGTGCCACCACATAGGGGATGCGGTGGTAGTGCAGGTAGCGCAGCATCTGCAGATCGTCTGCGCTGGGTGCGTGGCGGCAGTCCAGCAGCTGCACCAGCAGGGTGTGGTGGCGGGGCGCCTCGAAGTAGCTGTTGATGAGGTCATCCCAGCGCTCGCGGTCGGCGTTGCTCACTTTGGCGTAGCCGTAGCCCGGCAGGTCCACAAAGTAGCAGTCGTCCACCGAATAGAAGTTGATGGTAGCCGTTTTGCCCGGCGTACTGGACACGCGCGCCAGATTTTTGCGGCTGCACAACTTGTTGATCAGGCTGGATTTGCCCACGTTGGAGCGCCCCGAAAAGCTCAGTTCAGGGCGGTCGCTCTCGGGCAGCTGGCTGGAAATGCCATAGCTGGCAATAAAATCAGCTTTATTGAAGATCATGGCGTGTTCCTTTCTGTTTTTCAGCAGACAGCGCCCGGCTGGTTCTTCTCAGGCGCGGCGGGGATGCGGCTTTCCCCTGCTTTGGACTTTTTGGTGCGGGGGCGGCCTGCGGTGCTCTTTGCCGCCTTCGGCTTGAGCAGGGCGGCAGCCAGCACCTGCGAAAGGTTCTGCATGGGCAGGAAGGTCAGATTCTTCTTGACCTCCTCATCCACGTCATACAGATCAGGCTCGTTGTCCTTGGGGATGAGCACGGTCTTCATGCCCTCACGGTAGGCAGCCATGCTCTTTTCCCGCAGACCGCCAATAGGCAGCACATTGCCGTGCAGGGTGATCTCGCCGGTCATGGCCACATCGCCGCGCACCGGTACGCCGGACAGGCAGGACACCAGTGCCGTGGTCAGGGTGACGCCGGCAGAAGGGCCGTCCTTGGGCACAGCACCCTCCGGGGCGTGGATGTGCAGGTCGCACTTTTTCAGCCGCTCGGGGTCGATGCCGTATTCCTCGGCGTGGACGCGTACCCAAGTGACTGCCAGCTGTGCGCTCTCCTTCATCACATCGCCCAGAGAGCCGGTAACGGTGATCTTGCCGGTACCGTTGTCCATGACCTGCACCTCGATGGGCAGGGTCTCGCCGCCTACGCTGGTCCATGCCAGACCGTTGGCGATGCCCACGGCGTTAGTGCGGTTGAGGAAGTCCGGCTTGACGATGCGGGGACCCAGCAGTTCCTCCAGCATGGCGGCAGTCACCGCCACGCTCTCCACCTCACCGGAAGCGATCTTGCGGGCGCACTTGCGCAGCACGCTGGTGATGGTACGCTCCAGATTACGCACACCGGCCTCGCGGGTGTAGCCGTCGATGATGCCGTAGAGTGCGCTCTGGTTCATGGTGACCTTGCCGGTCAGGCCGCAGGCCTTAAGCTGCTTGGGCAGCAGGTGCTTGCGGGCAATATTGTATTTTTCCACGCGGGTATAGCTGGGCAGCTCGATGACGTCCATGCGGTCCCGGAGCGGGCCGGGGATGCTGCCCAGATCATTGGCGGTGGTAATAAAGAGCACATGGCTCAGATCAAACGGGATATCAATGAAATGATCGTTGAAGGTGCTGTTCTGCTCCGGGTCCAGCGCCTCCAGCAGAGCTGCCGCCGGGTCGCCCCGGAAGTCCCCTGCCAGCTTGTCGATCTCGTCCAGCAGCATCAGGGGGTTGGAGGACTTGGCGGTGATCATGGCGCTGATGATCTTGCCGGGCATAGCACCTATGTAGGTACGGCGGTGGCCGCGAATCTCGGCTTCGTCCCGCACGCCGCCCAGACTGATGCGCACATATTTGCGGCCAAGGCTTTCGGCGATGGAGCGCGCAATACTGGTCTTGCCAACGCCCGGAGGGCCTACCAGACAGATGATCTGTGCCTTCACGTCCGGTGCCAGCTTGCGCACGGCCAGCATTTCCAGAATGCGGTCCTTGACCTTTTTCAGGCCGTAGTGGTCCCGATCCAAAATCTGCTGGGCGCGGTGGATATCCAGATCATCCACGGTCATGGTGTTCCACGGCAGATCCAGACAGGTATCCAGATAGGTACGGATGACCGTGGCTTCCTGATTGCTGCTCTGCATCCGGGACAGGCGGTCTACCTCCTTGAGCAGTTTTTTCTCGCTGTCCTCGGCAAGGTGCAGCTCCCGGATCTTGCGGCGGTAATCGTCGGCCTCGGCGTGGGTATCGTCCCCCTCGCCCAGTTCATCGTTGATAATGTGCAGCTGCTCGTGCAGGTAGTAATCGCGCTGGTTCTTGTCCATGGACTCGTTGACCTTTTCCGCGATCTCCTTTTCAATTTTCATCACCTGACACTCACGGCGCAGCATCTCGATGAGCTTTTTCAGCCGTCCGTTCAGGGTGCCCTCGTCCATCACAGCCTGCTTGTCCTCGTAGCGGAACAGCAGGTTTGCAGGCATGTACTCGCTGAGGAAGGCGGGGTCGTCGCTGGAAACGATGGCAAACACCACGTCCTTGCCAAGGCGCGGGTTCATGCCAAGGTACTCGTCAAACCCAGCCTTGAGGGCGCGCAGCAGCGCTTCGGTCTCCACGGCATCGTCGGCCTTGCCTGCGCGCACCGGGGCCGGGCGCACCTCCGAAAGCAGAAAATCGCCGCTGGCATCCAGTGCACTGAGCTTTGCGCGGTACTTGCCCTCCACCAGGACCTTTACAAGGTCCCCGGAGACGCGTAGCACCTGCTTGACCTCGGCCACCACGCCGTAGCTGAACAGGTCTGCCTGCTGCGGCTCGGTGGTGTCCATGGACTTCTGTGCCACCAGAAACACGTTGGAATTATTTGCCATTGCCCACTCCACGGCGGCAATGCTCTTTTCGCGGCCCACCTCAAAGTGGACGAGATTGTTGGGGAACACCACCAGCCCCCGCAGGGCGATGGTGGGCAGATGCAGCTTTTTGCGCTCCACCTTGATGGTAACTTTTTCACTCATAGTGCAAACACCTCCCGGCTGCCGCGCACTTTCCCACGGCGGCAGCGCTGTATGCAAGAGATTTTATCTTTAAAATAGCAGGTTGTTTCCTTATTATACTGATTTCCGGCCAAAATGCAACTGTGATGCATGGACGGTTGGTTATTCCCCCCGCTTTTCCTGCGTGGAGAAGCCCATTTTGCCAAGAGCCGGCAGCAGAGCCTTGAGGGTGATGGAGGTCAGTGCGCCCATCACAAGGCCCAGCACCAGCATGACCGGCGCATAGTAGAAGGACAGCGACGACGAGATGATCACGCCTGCACCCAGCAGCTGGCCGATGTTGTGGGCCAGTGCGCCGCACACGGAAAGGATGAACCAGGTGGGCCGCACCGGCAGCAGGTAGTACAGCACCCACATCACCAGCAGGGACAAAAGGCCGCCGCACAGCGAGAGAAAGCCCGCCGTGAAGCCGGACACCAGAAACACGAACAGTGCCTTGAGCACGTCCAGCACCAGCGCCTGCCTTGGCCCCATGAAAAACAGCGCGTACATCACCACGATGTTGGCAAGGCCCAGCTTCATGCCCGGCAAAAGGCCCGGGATGGTGAGCGTGCCCTCAATGAACGAAAGCGCCATGGCCAGCGCAAACAGCAGGCCGGAAAGGGCGATGCGGCGCGTTTTTTCGTAACTGCGTCTGTTTTGGGGCATGCTGCACCCTCCTTTACTCTTCGGTCTGCTGGCTCTGCTCGTAGCTTTCCTGCTCTTCCATGGCAGCTTCCCACGCGGCAAACAGCTCCTCCTGATGGAAGCGCAGGTCGCTCAGCTCGTCGCTCTTCTGGCGCAGCAGGTCGGGGTCGTTGTACACCTCCGGGGAGTTGATCTCGTTGTCCAACTCCACTTCGCGGGCACCGCAGGCTTCCATCTCGTCCTCGCAGGCCTTGATCTTGGCGCGCAGCTCTGCGCGGCGGCGGCGCTGCTCCCTGCCGTAGCCGGTCTTGGCCGGTTCGGCGGCCTTCTGCACGGCAGGGGCCGGGGCGCTGCGGCCCATCAGGGCATCGTAGCTGGGGTAGAGGGTGGCCTTGCCGTCCTCAAGGTAGAGGATGGGGCAGGCCAGACTGTTCATCAGATGGCGGTCATGGGTGACCAGCAGCAGCGTGCCGGTGTAGGCCATGAGGGCCTCGGTAAGGTTTTCGCGGGTGTAGATGTCCAGATGGTTGGTGGGCTCGTCCAGAAACAGCAGGTTGGGCCGTTCCAGCACGATCTCCGCAAAGCGCAGGCGAGCCAGCTCGCCGCCGGAAAGCGCCTCGCAGGGCTTGAACACCGTCTCCCCCCGGAAGCCCAGCTTTGCCAGATGGCTGCGCACCTCCAGCTCGGTCATGCGGGGGTACTTGTTCCAGATCACATCGATGACCCGGCCCTGCCCCAGACGGTTCTGCTGCTGGGCAAAGATGCTGGGCCGTGCGCCGGTGCCCAGCCGCACCATGCCGCCGGAGGGGCGGCGCTTGCCGTCCAGCACCTGCATCAGGGTGG
>OKRY01003523.1_pt1 | contig 11479 bp, 8 predicted proteins | sample 1601121 | NCBI WGS metagenome assembly OKRY01 (sample SAMEA3541546, study PRJEB24748) | human gut metagenome | biome: human gut; feature: human-associated habitat; material: faeces | place: China | collected 2012
ACTCTTCCGGTTGCTTGCGTACATTGTCTCCCACCAAGAAGAAGGTTGCCTTGATGTGATATTTGTCCAGCAGGTCCAGTACCCAGGGAGTTATCTCCGGGATCGGGCCGTCATCGAAGGTCAGGTAAACGGCTTTTACCTTCTTGTCCATGCGCCAGAGGGCACGGGGATAAAGCCAGCGTACGATTTGAGGGGGTTGTTCTATCAGCACTTTATTTAAAATTTAGGGCACAGCGCATTACTCCGCAGGGAGAACGCGCTGTGCCTTCTGTTTTTTTACTTTTTGCCTACACGCTGTTCCAGCAGCTTGTAGAGCTGTTCAAATTTCTGTGTATAGTGTGCAGCCGAATCCATGACTTTGCCGGTCGACGGATCTTTCAGCAACTCCATTTCCTTGCATACATCGTCCAGGATGTAGAAATAGCGTGTGCAGTCTTCGTATGCACCTGTGAAGCGGACATCGTCCAGGCTCATGTACCAGGAAATGTATTCCACGGCATTGTCAGCCAGCTGTCTCAGGATGTTGTCGGCTTTGGCATGTTCGTACGGTCATGGGCTGAAGGACGGCCGCCACGCTGCAAATAGCCAAGGATAGACACACGGACGTCAAACTCCGGGAACTCCTTACGCACACGGTTGGCATAGTACATAGCACCGCACTTCGGGCTCTCCGAGACGATGACAATGCAACTCTTCTTGGATTTGCGAATTCCACGCTCCATGAATTTTGCCAACTGGTCAACATCCGTGGAATCCTCAGGAATGATAGCAGCCTCAGCACCGCAAGCGATAGCTGAGTTCTGAGCCAGATAACCGGCATCACGTCCCATCACCTCAACGAAGAAGATACGCTCATGGCTCTGAGCAGTATCACGAATGCGGTCTACACAATCTACAATGGTATTAAGGGTAGTATCGTAGCCTATGGTTGTATCTGTACCATAGAGATCGTTGTCAATCGTTCCGGGAAGGCCTACACAACAGAGGTCATAATCCTCAGCAAATTCTTTAGCACCTGTCAGTGAACCATTACCTCCTATCACGACCAGAGCATCAATACCCTCCTTTTTAATATTCTCATAAGCCTTGTCACGACCTTCCTGCGTCATAAACGCTTTAGAACGGGCTGTCTTAAGAATGGTGCCGCCCTGCATAATGATGCCGGAGACATTCTCCGTGGTGAAAGGCTTGATTTCATCTTCAATAAGGCCATCGTATCCGCGGTAGATACCCTTTACGTTATATCCATTGCAGATACCAGCGCGTGTTACAGCCCTGATAGCTGCGTTCATACCGGGAGCGTCGCCGCCTGATGTCAATACACCTATAGTCTTAATCTTTGACATAATGTTGGTTTCTATGAAGTGGTTTCTATATTTTGCTTCTATGTTTTATATTGGCAAAGTTAAAGATTAATATTAAAACTTGCAAGAGTAGTTCGAGTTTTTATACACGTTTAACGTATTTGGGGACATTTTTTTTGCACAATGAAACGGAAATGTAATCTCTATATTGCACTATATCATTTTACAAGCCGCTTTCAGCCGTTTCTCCGCTACATCCTCTCGCAGAACATCATCTGCAGCATCCCATCCGTCGTTAATATTTATTAACTTCGAGAAACCTGCTGCCTTGAGAGGCTCATTGTCTGCGATTCTGCCCGCTAAAAGGTAGACAGGAATATTCTTTTCTTTTGCCCGCTGCAAGACCACGCTCGGCAATTTTCCCATAAGTGTTTGATTATCAGAACTTCCTTCTCCAGTTACAACCGCCTCGGCACCGTTCAATGCATCATCAAAGTTTAAAGCATCCAGCACCACATCAGCACCTCGTTTCACCTCGGCTGTCATAAACTCCATGAAAGCATATCCTAACCCACCGGCTGCTCCGGCTCCCGCCTCACCACTGGCATCATACCCCTGGTGAAGTGCAGCCATTTTTGCGAAAGTTTTGGCTCGACGGTCCAGCAATTCTATCATGTCTTGCGTTGCGCCTTTTTGTTGCGCAAAAACTTTTGCCGCACCATTGCTGCCATACAGCGGATTCCTGACATCAGTAGCCACCGTCACCTTCAATTCCTTAAGAACAGAAGTGTCGAAGTTGTCATACCACATTTTACCATGCGCTGTCTGCCAGGCCTGACGCAAGGCTCGTAGCATGCCAAGCCCGCAATCACTAGTAGCACTCCCACCAAGTCCAACTACAAACTCACGGCACCCCCTTCGGTAAGCATTGGCTATAAGTTCACCGACACCATAACTCGTAGCAACGAGCGGGTTGCGATATTCTGGCTCTATCATCGTCAACCCGGCGGCGCGTGCTACCTCAATAACACCCACACCGTTTTTAATACCAAAAGCGGAATCTGCCCATCTCATCATAGCATCGTGGACATGACAATGTACGATTTCATCAGGACGCATGGCCTCAAGGAAGCCCTCGCCGCCATCGCTGACATCGAAACTGATCACCTCCACATTATTATTAAGGGTCTCCAACAGTCCTTCCCTAACAGCCTCATTGGCCTGATGCGAGGTCATACAACCTTTGAAGCTGTCCATGGCCGTAATTATCTTCTTCATATTCTTGTCGTGTTTAGACAGGTGCAAAGATAATGCAAAAAAAGCATAAAACCTTTTAGCATTCATTTCTTTTTGCTATCTTTGCATCGTCCTAAAGATTTTTATTATCATAACTATAAAGAGTTAAAAAAATGACTATCGATGAGTTCAACTTTGCCGGCAAGAAGGCAATTGTACGTGTAGACTTCAATGTGCCATTGGATGATAATGGCAACGTCACTGACGACACCCGTATCCGTGGTGCTCTGCCTACACTGAAGAAGGTTCTGGCTGATGGTGGCGCTCTTATCATGATGAGCCACATGGGCAAGCCTAAGGGCAAAGTCAATCCTAAACTGAGTTTGAAGCAGATTGTTCCCAACGTGAGCAAAGCTCTCGGTGTGGACGTCAAGTTCGCTGCCGACTGCGGCAAGGCTGATGCAGAGGCTGCTGCACTGAAGCCAGGTGAGGCTCTGCTGCTCGAGAACCTCCGTTTCTATCCTGAGGAGGAGGGCAAGCCCGTAGGCGTTGAGAAAGGCACTCCCGAGTACGACGCTGCAAAGGCTGAGATGAAAGATCGCCAGCTGGCTTTCGCTAAGAAGCTCGCTTCTTACGCTGACGTCTATGTCAACGACGCTTTCGGTACTGCTCACCGCAAGCACACTTCTACAGCTGTTATCGCTGACTCCTTCGACAAGGATCACAAAATGCTGGGCTACCTCATGGAGAAAGAGGTCAAGGCTATCGACAACGTGATGAAGAACGCTCAGCATCCCTTCACTGCCATCATCGGTGGCTCTAAGGTCAGCTCTAAGCTCGGTGTCATCAAGAACCTGCTCGACAAAGTCGACAACCTCATCATCGGCGGTGGCATGGGCTACACATTCATCAAGGCTCAGGGTGGCCAGATTGGTAACTCTCTCCACGAGGACGACCTCATCCCTGAGGCTCAGGAGGTGCTGAAGGCTGCTAAGGAGAAGGGTGTCAACATCAGCCTCTCCGTTGCTACGCTCTGCGCTAAGGAGTTCTCCAACGACGCTCCACGTACCGTATATCCTATCTACAACATCCCAGAGGGCTGGGAGGGCATGGATGCTTCCTATGAGAGCGTTGCTATCTGGAAGGACATCATCATGAACTCTAAGACCATCCTGTGGAATGGTCCTGTTGGTGTGTTCGAGTTCGAGAACTTCGCACACGGCACAGGTGCTATCGCCAAGGCTGTTGCTCAGGCTACTCAGGAGAACGGTGCTTACTCACTCATCGGCGGTGGTGACTCTGTTGCTGCTATCAACAAGTTTGGTCTTGCCGACAAGGTCAGCTACGTCTCTACTGGCGGTGGTGCTATGCTCGAGGCTATCGAGGGCAAGGTGCTCCCCGGTGTGGCTGCTATTGAGAAGTAGCCTCACCCCTTAATCCCCTCTCCGAAGGAGAGGGGAACTTAATTACTGAGATAAACAATTATTGCTCAGAAATAAAACGGAGCACAAGTTAGTGCTCCGTTCAGTGCTTCGCCTTTTTAAGGCGAAGCTTTTTTTATTTTATGGATTTTCGTTATTATCCAACCGAATGTTTTTCACCCAAATGCAGGGGCCGGTCTTGTGCCGGCCCTAAAACAATGTTCGACCGAATAAAAGATGTTAGGACTTTTTTTGTGGGCCGACACAAGACCGGCCCCTGCATTTGGATGATATTCATTTTATTTTTAATGCAAAACTATCCTATAAGCTCTTCGACGTATCTTCTTCTTTCCTGCTATAATAGTTCCAATTGCGGCTGCTCCAGGATATGCTCTGCACTTGGCTCTTTATAATCTGATCATCTCCAACAGTCACATATTTGCTCTTTACTGAAGCTTTCGGCCAGCCATTGAAGAAATAATAAGCATCCTCGGTTTGGTAAACATTTACGTCACGACCTTTAAAGACGTCGTCAAAAGCCTTACTAATACTGTCGTTCGCCTCTTCATCAAGATCCAAAGACAAAACTCCTAGACCAGCCATACCTAGCTTCTTTAAGTCGCTTGCCGGAATGCTGACCTTATTCATAAAGCTCAGAAAGTAATCATCGTCATAGTCGTAATAATCAGAGTCGTTCTCGGCAATATAACCGCATATAGATGAATTATGTTGCTTATAACCACTCTCGCTCTCATCATTACTGCTATGCCCGAAACTAAACTGTAGACCAAAATTGCCAAACAATTGACTAATCTCATCGAAGACTTTCTGCATGTTGGGCTCTGTGGCTATCTGCATATAGAAAACAGACGAAAGCAGTGACTTTGGCGAGTCTGAGTCTTTATCCTTTTTCTTAGAAAACAGTGTATCTAAGAAGTCGTCATAGAAGTCCTTCAACTGGTCACGCAGTTCCTTCCAATTCTCTATTCGTTTTACGCTTCCATATTCATCGGTGGTGAATACGACTTTATTTTTCATTAACACTGGGGCCATAGCGTTCGCCAACTGGCTCTGAAAAGAGGTGTCTTCTTTCAGCTTATTCTCAAAAGAAGTATAAGCCATCTCTATGCGATAGCCCTTTGACGTAGAATCTAAAACAGCAAAGCGAATCTTTTCTACCACATCAGTTGTGACCACCGTATCTTTCAGATTATCCTTTAACTGGTAGCTTCTATCTGATAACTCATACTCCACAGTATCGCCTTTACTGAAATAGGCAATGCAGTTGATGGTGCTGTCTTCATTCTCTTGCATTAGCGTTGACTGTGCGAACGAAGATATGCTTATCATTATCAAGCATAGGAGCATCATTATTTCTTTTTTCATACCCAACTTGTTTTAGATTTATTTACTTATTTCACAAAGTTAAATATATTTCCCCATTCTAACGAAGAATTGCAAACTTTTTTTTGCTATTTCAGAAAATAACTGTAAGTTTGCACTTAAATATAATAATGTAACACCCCAATCGGTTAATCACCATTTTATAAAGACACTCCATGAAGCACTCTCATAATCTTCCCCTCCTCTCATCTTTATTCTTTATTCTTTCTCCCCTATTCCTTAGCGTAAGCGTTATAAAGGCTCAGCGCAATGAGATTCTCGCTCCGAACATAGCCTCCTTACAGGTCATTGCCGGAGACGACTGGACATCGCCGCTGCCTGTCATCGAGCTTCGTGGAGACAAGAGGATAAGCATTTCTTTCGATGAACTTTCGCACACCTATCACCGCTATTGCTATAAGATTGAGCATTGTGAGGCTGACTGGACAACATCTGAGGAACTGTTTGAGAGTGACTATGCAGATGGTTTCTCTACCGACAACACCATTGACAATAATAACCAGTCAGTGGGAACCAACCAACTCTATACACATTATTGTATTACTATCCCCAACGAGAAATGCCGGCCGAAGATGAGCGGCAACTACCGCGTCACTGTCTATGATGAAGACGAAGACAACCAACCCATCCTGAGAGCTTACTTCATGATTGTTGAACCAAGGATGAACGTCGGTCTGCAAGTCTCTGGCAACACTGACATCGACGTCAACAAGAGCCACCAGCAAGTGAGTATGAGTCTCAACTATGGCGACATAACCGTTACTGCCCCGCAAGAGCAGATAAAGACCGTGGTGATGCAGAATGGTCGTTGGGATAACGCCATCATCAATCCAAAGGCGCAGTATGTGAAGAGCAACGGACTAGAGTGGAGTCATTGTCGCGACCTTATCTTCCCTGCCGGTAACGAATATAGAAAATTTGAGTTGCTCGATCCTACACATACCACAATGGGACTCGAACGTACGGGCTGGGACGGCAAGCATTATCAGGCATGGGTCTTCACGGATGAGCCCCGTCCCAGTTATGTCTATGATGAGGACGCCAACGGCGCTTTCTGCATTCGCAACTCTGATGATGTGAACAACGATACCGAGAGCGACTATATCATGACACACTTCCGGCTACGGGCTCCCCGTATCAACGGAGACATTTTTCTCAACGGAGCCTGGACGCACGATAGTTTTGAACCGGCATACAGGATGGTATACGACGAGACGGACAGCCTCTACAAAGCGTCAGTAATGTTGAAGCAAGGCTACTACAGTTATCAGTACCTTCTGAGAACCGCTGACGGCACCTTGCACCCTCTTCCTTCTGAAGGCTCTTTCTACCAGACGGAAAACAGCTACCAGGCTTTGGTCTACTTCCGCCCACAGGGTGGTCGTACCGACCGTCTTGTTGGTTATGGTGCCCTATCGACGAGATGAGGGCTGGCGTCTGCGTACACCTCGCGTAGCCTCTGATTCCAACGGATTGTCTGGCCAGTAATGTTTAGGGTAGCGACGACGAAGTTCTTTTCTTACTTCAAAATACGTCGAATCCCAGAAACTCGCCAAGTCCTTGGTAAGCTGGACCGGCTTAAATCCCGGACTCAGCAGTTCCATCAGCACCGGCACACGTCCATCGTCTATTCGAGGTGTATCTGCCATCCCGAAACATTCCTGTAGACGGACACTGAGCACGGGCTCCTCAGCACCTATTCGATAGCTGAGCCGAATCATGCTTCCCGAAGGCACGCGAATGCGCTCGGGAGCCAGTCTGTCCACTGCCTGTTGACTTTCGTATGACAAAAGGTTCCAAAGCACTGTCACAAGTGGAATCTTATGAAGTCCTTCGACGGACGTCACCATATGTCCACCGTTGTCAAGATAGAAGGGAAGCCAGTCGGTAACTGTTTTTAAAAGATATTCGGTATCCAAACATGGCAAATCCATTTCCGGATGCCATTGTCTGACCATCTCTACACGCCGCTGTAACATTTTCACATTCTCGTTCCAATCGAGCAGACTTAGCCCCTCACGGGAAACAGCATCGCAGACCACCGACACAACACTATCCCTTTCAACATCATCAAGATGCCGTGTCTCCAAAGTCAGGACACCTATACGCAGCTCTTTCTGTGAGACAAGCCCCCCTTGCCGCGTCATCCACGTAAGGTTGTCTTTCCACGTGGCCAAGGACATGACAGCCTCTTTCTCAACAGGCGCAGCCAAGAATATCTTTCCCGTATTACGGTTCCCGGCATGCAGCGTAGCCACAGCAAGCCACTCGTAACCGGCTAAAGCATCCTCAGATTCAACCTTGACCTTCTCCCCACTGGCCAAGCGGTAGTTCCCGTTATGGTCTAATGCTTTAGCAATACGCTCAGGCCATGCCACAGCGATAAGTGCTCCTATATCCTGACCGCTGACATAAGTATTCTCGGTCTCCACTCCTATCATGCGGGCATACTCCCCGGCCACCTTCGCGATACGCCCCCACCGCCCTATATGGTGTGAGCGACGGGCGTCCCTCAGCGCTGTGACGCGGGGTAACATATCGGCATGGACTTCATCGGTATTCATCACATCCTTCTCCTCCATGATAGCTGCTATATCACAGGCTAAGGCTTTCCGAGTATGATCTCCCGCTGCTATCATCATTCTTGCTATTCGGGGATGGCAAGGCAACGATTCCATACGGCGCCCTACGGACGTGATACGACCATCCTTGTCTATAGCCCGAAGTTGTCGCAGACCATCTATAGCACGTCTAAGATTTCCCATCGGAGGCGGTGTGAGCCAAGGTAAGCCCATAATGTCCGCATCTCCAAAAGCGGCAACAGACAATACCATTGGCATGAGGTCCGCATCCTCTATTTCCGGCTGCCGCTGTGCCGCCATACGTTGCTCTGTCGCCAAGGTCCACAGTCGGTAGCAGATTCCCGGGGCCACACGCCCGGCTCTGCCGGATCGTTGCCGCGCCATGTCAAGACTGATGCGCATGGTCTCTAAGTGGCTCAGACCGCTGGTGGCATCGTAGACAAGGCGGCGGCAGTATCCACTGTCCACCACAACCCGCACACCCTCAATCGTCAGCGACGTCTCTGCAATAGGAGTGGCGAGCACTATTCTGCGTCTGCCGTCAGTAGACGGAGCGATAGCTGCATTCTGCTTGTCCATACTAAGATTCCCATAGAGAGAACATACCCTGGTTGGAGCCAGACTGTCACCTAAAATATCCGCACAGCGCTCGATGTCTGCCTGTCCCGGGAGAAAAGCCAAAATATCACCATCATGCTCACGATGGGCACGACAGACTGCAGCAGCAACATCAGCGGCAATCTCTGAAGGTTGTGTGTCGTCCTTTGACAAAATAATATCTACGGGAAACATCCGGCCCTGACAACTCACCTCGTGGACACCAAGCGACTGGCACAGTTCGCCAGTGTCAATAGTGGCAGACATGACCACAATATTCAACTCGGGCCGAAGCACTTCCCGCACTTTCCGGGCCAGACAGAAAGCCAAATCGGAAGAGATGCTGCGTTCGTGGAATTCATCGAAGATAAGACAGCTCACGCCGTCCAAGGTGGCATCAGCAGCCAGACGACGGGCGAGGATGCCCTCTGTGACAACCTCTATACGGGTCTCTGCCGTAACCTTGCGCTCAAATCGTATCTGATAGCCCACGGTATGTCCCACTTCCTCTCCTAACAGCCGTGCCATCCGCATGGCGACCTGGCGTGCGGCCAGGCGTCGCGGCTCCAACATGACAATACGTCCTTCGGACAGGGTGCGTAACATGGCAAGAGGCAGTAAGGTGGATTTTCCCGCTCCTGGGGGAGCAACAATGACAGCACCATGATGGTTGTGTAGTTCCGTATCCAGCTTTTCTGCTATGGCTGCCGCTGGCAGAGAGCTTGTCGCCAACAACTTGTCCACTACTGCTTTTATCTTTGTTGTTTCCATAAACGATGTCTGAATAATGCAAAAGTACAAAAAAAGGCTGGGTACACACAGGAAAAATATGTAATTTTGCAAGAAGTTACGCAGACTACATAAAATAAGAAGAATGGGTACCCAAAACAACAGCAAGGAAGACAACTACGATTTTCTCACTCACGCTCCCGTATCGAAGACCGTGCTCACCATGGCCGTGCCTACAATCGTGACGATGTTGGTGACTTCCCTATACAATATGGCTGACACCTTCTTCGTCGGACAAATTGACACCCAGTCTACAGCCGCAGTAGGTATCGTGTTCAGCGTGATGTTCGCCATTCAGGCTTTTGGCTTCTTCTTCGGGCATGGCTCCGGCAACTACATCTCCCGAGAGTTGGGAGCTCAGCGACATGACACGGCTCGCCGCATGGCAGCCAACGGTTTCTTCCTTTCTTTCTTCTTTGGCATCTTCCTAACCATAGTCGGTGAGCTATTGCTTGACCCGCTGACCATTTGGCTGGGAAGCACACCCACTATCCGCCCCTACACAGAGCAGTATATGGGCATCATCCTTCTCGGTGCCCCCTTTCTGACCGCTTCTCTCACCCTCAACAACCAAATGCGCCTGCAAGGAAATGCCCGTCTGGCAATGATTGGCATCACCGCAGGTGCCATCGTCAACGTAGGGCTGGACCCGCTCTTTATCTTCGTATTCAACATGGGTGTTGCCGGAGCTGCCATCGCAACGGTCACTGGCCAAATTCTCTCCTTTTTACTATTATTGCGCCTGAGCCACAGCCGTAAGAACATTGGAATCTCATGGAGAAACTTCTCTCCTTCCTGGACAGCTGTCAAAGAGATATTCTATGGTGGAAGTCCATCTCTGTCACGTCAGGGATTGGGGTGCATCGCCACTATCGCCTTGAATGTCTCTGCTGGAAACTACGGCGACGAGGCCACATACAACTCCCCCACCACAAGACCAACGAACAACCGATAATTCTTTTCATGATTCCTTCTTTTAAGTTCCATAGAAAGGCATTCTAATCGTGCCTTTATGGTAAATACAGGTAAAATGAAAATCGGGTACTGTATTTATTGCACAAAAATGGTATTTTCTTTCTTTACCAGCCGAAATCCACCCAGTTCATTCAGGATTTCAAGGATATCATCCAGTTCCAATGAACGTTTACATTTGAAATGAAGATTTCGTGTCGTCGCTTCCGGATGAAGAACCGTTACATTGATATTATACCAGCGTCCTAATTCACAAAGGACTTCCGATAGAGGAGCGTCGTCAAACGAAAAGTATCCGGATGTCCACATCGGTCGGGATGTCTCTCCTTTTTCCTGAATGATGAACTGCCCGTCTTCCAGCAAAGAAGCATCATCTCCCGGCTTCATGATTTCCGGGTTATTTGTAGCTTCCGATTCAATAGCCAGGCTTCCGGTCAGCAAGGTGATATGTATTTGTTCCTGTTCGTAATGCCGGATATTAAAGCTTGTTCCCAATACACAGGCCTTGGCCGTACCTGCCTGCACGACAAACGGATGTTCTTTGTCTTTCCTGACTTCAAAATAGGCTTCACCCTCCAATGTAGCAAGTCGTTCCTCCTTCTGCGTATAACTCAATCGGCTATGTGCGTTTAAGAGCACTTGACTGCTATCAGGCAATATCACCCGAAGATTCTTCCCTGACGGGGTTTCTATAATATAATGTTCTTTCCCACGATAGGTGTCATCCAGTAAATTCAATTCATCCTGTAGAATAATCTCTTGTGAGCCATCACTTCCTGTCAAGATGCAACCGGGCTCTTGCTTTACTGCTGTAAAAAGATCATAGCTGGTGACTTCTGATTCTGCTGTGAAAGACAGATATCCGGCTACCGCAATGAGAATAACAGCAGCAGCTCCTATCATCGTATAAAGAATACGTTTCCGGTTTGACCGCTTTCTTTTACGGGAAAACTCTTCCCACACCTGATCTGCCGGAAACATCTTTTCTATATCTTGTTCTGCACATATACGTCCGGCTTCCCGTAGCAACTGGCTATCCGAAGCCGACAGGTTTTCTGTTTCCTTTTCCGAGGCTCCCGTTTGATGTTCTCTATCCTTATAATTCTTCTCTTCCATCAGGGACTGATATTCCGTCTCACTTAAGGTATCCTTCAATACCTTTTCTGATTTACCA
>OKRY01003527.1_pt1 | contig 11470 bp, 10 predicted proteins | sample 1601121 | NCBI WGS metagenome assembly OKRY01 (sample SAMEA3541546, study PRJEB24748) | human gut metagenome | biome: human gut; feature: human-associated habitat; material: faeces | place: China | collected 2012
TGCATATCCTGCCAGTTCGTGATGGCGGTGATCGACGAGCCCGAGAACAGCACATCGCCGTCGGACAGGCCACCATGCACCGGACAAGTGGCGAACGACCACAGGCCGTCCGTTTCAAGAACGTCGGACCAGCTCGTCGTGATCTCCTGCGGCACATGGCCAGCCTGACGCAAACGCTTGATCCATGCGGTCAGCTGCGCGCGAATCTGCCCCGTGGAGAACACCGGATAGCCGGCCTCCTGCAGAAAATCCGGACGAAGACGGTGTATCGCGCCCAACGCGGTGCCCACGCTGGCACAGTCGTCCAACGTCAGCAGCGTCAGCGGACGCGCCTGACCATCATGATGCGTGGCGATCATCACGGAAACGTCTCCTGTGACGGACCTCTCCTGTTCGCCGTTGGAGAACGCCAGAACGCGATCGACGTCGAACCCCAATCCGCCCAACTCGCGGTTGCCCATCAACGTCTGCGCGGCACGCACGCGACCAGCGAGACGCTTGCGTCCCTTCGGCGTGTTCGAAGCGAACGTGTCATACAACTTGCCCGCGGCGTCCTGCACCACGGCATGATCAATGCCATACCCCTTGTCGGTGGCGTTGACCTGCTCGCTGTCACGCGTGCCAGCGATGGTGGCGTTCGGCATCGCCGCGCTCGCCAAGGCGGCCATCATAAATCTGCTTCGTTCGGTCACAATTCCAACCTTAATACACACTGAAGGCTAATAAGGGCGCGACTTGCCACGAATTCACGGTTAATCGCGCCGATGGCGTCCGTATCGTCACGCAATCTGCCACAATGGAGCATATGGATGCAACAGCGGAAGCGATTCTCGACGGACTGGACGATGCGCAGCGCATGGCGGCGACCGCCGTGCGCGGTCCCGTCCGTATCATCGCCGGCGCAGGTGCCGGCAAAACGCGGACCGTCACCCGAAGAATCGCCTACGCATGCGCCATCAAGGCATGGGATCCGCACGCCACGCTCGCCGTGACCTTCTCCGTCAAAGCGGCCGCGGAAATGCGCAACAGACTATCCCAACTCGACGTCGCATCCGACGTCAAAGCCGCCACCTTCCACTCCGCGGCACTACACCAACTCCGTCGGATCTGGCCAGACGTATGCGAAGGGCCCATGCCGTTCATCTCACGCAATCCGCGCGAAATCGTGGAACATTCCCTACGCCGAGTCACCACCCAGCAGGTGGACGACGACACCGTGCGCAACCTGCAAGCCGAAATCAACTGGTGCAAAATCTCGCTCATCGCGCCGGAAGACTATGAACGCGTCTGTGCGGCCATCCACCACCAGCCGCCGGCAGGACTGGAACCAAGCCAATTCGTGGACGTCTACAAAGCCTACGAAACCGAAAAAACCAATCGCAACGAAATCGACTTCGACGACATCCTGCTCATCACCTGCCACCTCATCGAAAGCGACGAAGACGTGGCGGCCAGCATCCGCTCCGGCATCACATGGCTCACCGTCGACGAATACCAAGACGTCTCGCCCCTGCAGCATCGGCTGCTCACCCGATGGCTCGGTGACAACCGCAACATCTGCGTGGTAGGCGACCCGGCACAGACCATCTACTCGTTCGCCGGAGCCAGCAGCTACAACCTGCTCAACTTCGCCTCCGAATTCGGCCCCCTCACCGCCGACGTCAGACTCAACAACGACTACCGTTCCACACCGCAGATCGTCAACTACGCCAACCGCGTGCTCGAAGCCTCACCGCAACGCGCCGACTATCTCAAACTCAACTCCAAGCGAGACCAAGGCCGCCGAGTCGCGCAAACCGTCTACAACAGCGATCTCGAAGAAGCCCGGGGCGTGGCTGCACGCATCCGCAGACTCGTGGACGAGGGAGCATCTCCGGGCGACTGCGCCATCCTCACCCGAGTCAACGCGCAGCAGAAAATCCTCTGCCGGGCACTGGGCGAACAACACCTGCGCTACCGCGTCAAACGAGACAGCGGATGGCAGAACTCCGCGCTCGCGGATGACGCTCAGACCCGCTTGGCCATGTTGGAAGCACTTGGCGCAGGCGGCGACGTTAAAGGCGTGACCATCTCCACCATCCATGCTTCCAAGGGCCTGGAATTCAAACACGTGTTCCTGATCGGATGCTCCGAAGGGCTGATTCCATACGGTTCACCGCCCGAAGGCGACCTTCTGGAAGAGGAACGGCGATTGATGTACGTGGCGGTCACGCGTGCCGAAGACACACTCGACGTGTCCTATGCGCGTGCCCGCGAAGACGATGGGTCCGATCGCGGGCGCAGGAAATCACGCTTCTTCCGGTGACTGCGGGTCGCCGGAAGCGTTCGTATCGCCGGCGTCATCTGTACCGTCGGCGTCGTTCGTGCCATCGGCGTCATCGCCCTTGTGCTCTTCCTCGTCGAGCAGCTTGGACAGTTCGGCATCCCAATCGATATCGCCGGTCTTGCCATCTGCGGCAGGGTGAGAAGCGGAACCGTTGGCATCGGAAGAAGAACCTGAAGGGGCGTCGGATGACGGAGACGCGCCATCTGCGGGCTTGTCGCCAGGCAGCGAAGGCAGCAGATCGGGATGCGTCCACTTGGCGTCACGGCCTTCAGGGCCTTCGGCGGCGGTGATCATCTCCCATATCCCGGTGGCCTCGCGCATGCGCTTGGGACGCAGCTGCAAACCGAGCAGACTTTCGAACGTACGCTCGGCGGGGCCACCCATCGCGCGCTCGCGGCGCATCATCTCACGCAACTGTTCGATATGAGGCAGATGGGCCATACCGGCGCGCCACACCACGCAATCCACCCAGCCCTCGACCATCGCCAGCAGCGATTCCAGCGAAGCCAGCGCCTCGCGCTGTTCGGGAGTGTCGGGGATGCCGACCTTGGTTCGGATGCCATTCGTCTGACGGCAGATCAGCGCGCGGCTTGGGAAGCCGAACAGAAAGCGCAGAGCCGTCGATTGTCAGAACAAGCCGATAGTCTTGCTGCCCGTAATGCAGAACTTAACAGACAACTGCAAGGATTGATTTGCCAAATCGAAAAGAAGGTACAATCTGATTTACAAAATAGAGAAAGCGAGATAACAGCCATGCGTAAAAAATCATTTATGCAGATAGGCGGCTTGATGGGATTTGTTCTTTTGCTGTTGGTCATTTCCTATATCATCATACACCGTGATGCAAAGAACATTAAACGATACAAACGCAAGACAACGGATTTGATCGAGCAATTGGAACAGTCCATGCAACAAAATGAGGTACTCATAACCTCCCGAAAGAAAGCGGTACATACTATTACCCATGAGTTGCGTACACCACTGACGGCAATAACCGGCTATACCGAACTTTTGCGGAAAGAATGCAATAGCGGTAATAATGGGCAATATATCCAAAATATACTGCAATCCTCCGACCGTATGCGGGATATGCTTAACACTTTGCTTGACTTCTTCCGCCTGGACAACGGCAAGGAACAGCCCCGTCTGTCACCCTGCCGGATTTCAGCAATCACGCACACACTTGAAACGGAGTTCATGCCTGTTGCCGTGAACAAAGGGCTGTCCTTGTCCGTGAAGACTGGACACGATGCCATTGTATTGACCGACAAAGAGCGAATAATACAAATCGGGAATAACCTGCTGTCAAACGCTGTCAAGTTCACAGAAGAAGGCGGTGTTTCTTTGATTACTGAATATGATAATGGAGTTCTGACACTGGTCGTTGAAGATACAGGTACAGGCATGACAGAAGAGGAACAGAAACAAGCGTTCGGTGCGTTTGAACGTCTATCAAATGCCGCCGCAAAGGAGGGTTTCGGGCTTGGGCTTGCCATAATGCGTAATATTGTGTCGATGCTTGGCGGAACAATCCGTTTAGACAGCAAGAAAGGGAAAGGCAGTCGTTTCACAGTTGAAATTTCTATGCAGGAAGCTGAAGAACAGCTTGGATATACAAGCAATACACCTGTTTATCATAACAATAAATTCCATGATGTTGTCGCCATTGACAATGATGAGGTATTACTTCTGATGCTGAAAGAGATGTATTCCCAAGAAGGAATACACTGCGACACTTGCACCGATGCTGCGGCACTGATGGAAATGATACGCCAGAAAGAATACAGCCTGTTGCTGACAGACTTGAATATGCCCGATATAAACGGTTTCGAATTGCTGGAACTGTTGCGTTCGTCCAACGTGGGCAATTCACCAACAATCCCGGTGGTTGTGGCAACCGCTTCGGGCAGTTGTAACAAAGGGGAACTATTGGCAAAAGGCTTTGCCGGATGCCTGTTCAAGCCGTTCTCCATATCGGAGTTGATGGAGGTTTCCGACAGGTGTGCCATAAAAGAAACACCGGACGGGAAACCGGATTTTTCAGCCTTGTTGTCCTACGGCAATGAAGCCGTTATGCTGGAAAAGTTGATGACGGAAACCGAAAAGGAGATGCAGACAATACGGGAAGCGGCAACAGAAAAAGACCTGCGAAAGTTAGATTCCCTGACACACCACCTGCGTAGCTCATGGGAGATACTCCGTGCTGACCAACCGTTGAGGGAACTTTACAGATTGCTTCATAGCGATGTAATCCCAGATGAAGAAGTGTTAAGCCATGCCGTGATCGCCGTGTTGAACAAGGGAGCGGAAATAATCCGGTTGGCAGAAGAGGAAAGGAGAAAATACGAAAATGGATAAGACAAAAATAATTGTGGTGGAAGACAACATCGTGTACTGCGAGTTTGTCTGCAACATGCTGTCACGGGAGGGCTACCGTACCGTGAAGGCTTACCACCTGTCAACAGCGAAGAAACATCTGCAACAGGCGACGGATAATGACATCGTGGTTGCCGACCTGCGCCTGCCTGACGGTAACGGCATAGACCTCTTGCGCTGGATGCGAAAGGAGGGAAAGATGCAACCTTTCATTATCATGACAGACTATGCCGAAGTGCATACCGCAGTGGAAAGCATGAAGCTCGGTTCGATAGACTATATCCCCAAACAGCTTGTGGAGGATAAACTGGTCCCTCTTCTCCGTTCCATACAGAAAGAACGACAGGCGGGACAACGCCGTATGCCCGTGTTTGCCCGTGAAGGTTCCGCCTTTCAGAAAATCATGCACCGTATAAGGCTGGTAGCCGCTACCGATATGAGCGTGATGATATTCGGAGAGAACGGAACAGGTAAAGAACATATTGCCCACCACCTGCACGACAAAAGTAAACGGGCAGGCAAGCCATTCGTGGCGGTGGACTGCGGTTCACTCACTAAAGAGCTTGCACCATCAGCTTTCTTCGGACACGTCAAGGGCGCGTTCACGGGTGCGGATAGTACCAAGAAAGGGTATTTCTATGAAGCGGAAGGCGGCACGCTGTTTCTGGACGAGGTGGGCAACCTTGCGTTAGAAACCCAACAGATGTTACTCCGTGCCATACAAGAGAGGCGGTATCGCCCGATCGGTGACAAATCGGACAGAAGTTTCAATGTCCGCATCATCGCCGCCACCAATGAGGATCTGGAGGCGGCAGTGAGCGAAAAGCGTTTCCGACAGGATTTACTCTACCGTCTGCGCGACTTCGAGATAACTGTTCCGCCGTTGCGTGACTGTCAGGAGGACATCATGCCGCTTGCGGAGTTCTTCCGTGAGATAGCCAACAAGGAACTTGAGTGCAATGTGAGCGGTTTCAGTTCCGAAGCCCGAAAAGCGTTGCTGACCCACGCATGGCCGGGCAACGTGCGCGAGCTTCGGCAGAAAATCATGGGAGCCGTGTTGCAGGCACAAGAAGGAACTGTCACGAAAGAACATCTTGAACTTGCCGTGCCGAAACCGACCTCACCCGTCAGCTTCGCACTGCGCAATGACGCGGAGGATAAGGAGCGGATAATGCGTGCGTTGAAACAGACAAACGGCAACCGATGTGCCGCCGCCGAACTGTTGGGAATAAGCAGAGCTACACTATACAGTAAACTTGAAGAGTATGGACTTAAATATAAATTCAAGCAATCATAACTGATAATCAGACACTGTTTCACTGAGTGTGCCTGAGCAAAAGCTCTAAAAGAAACAGTATCTTATTCGGTTAATGAAAGAGAAAGTCTGATTCTGATTATATATCGACCAAGAACCCAAAGAATACTTTCGGCATTTAAGCTCCTTTATTGTGGTCACCGGAAGTTTAGTCATAAATATACCGTTTTATCATATTTTCAAAATTTCTTTTAAACTCTTGTACTTCGATAGGAATCGAACGTAAAAAGGGATTAAAAACCTTATTACCATTTCGTCCCCAATATTCCAACTGACCATTAAACCATTTTTTTGCATCTTGACGCCCCAACTCACCTCCTGCATTTATTTGTTCCATAGTATAGTCTCGGAAACATAATTGTTTGGTATATCCATTTGCTATATTGCCCCATAATGGATCTGCATCAGAGAGATTATACAAATAGGATGCCAGCAGTCTTTCAGGAGAGTTGTTCCCTGGCAATATTAAAATGTTATCTGCATTTTTTATTTTCTTAAGATACGCCCTATTCATCCTAACATCTCCATCCAATATGATGATAGAATATGGGTGTTTAAATGCAGGTATGTTTTTATTTACAAGTTCAGTTAAGGTTGAACACGGCAGAGTTACATCTACAAAATCTAATATAGATGCTTTAGTCTTTAAAATAGCTTTAACGAATAATATATTTTCATTATCCTCTGTATATACAGTAATTTTGTTTTTCTTACGTTTTTTTCCTTCTGCAACAACATTCAAATCCAATTTAATACCTTTAAAATCTACATTTTGTTTGATTGTTATCTTGTCATCGACTTTCTTTAGATAAAGAATCTTTACCTACTTAGCTGTTTCTTCTTGTTTACTTACTTCTTGAACTAAATCGTCCATAACCTTAAGAAGAGACATTGAATGAGTAGTAAATAAAATTTGCAAATTAAGTTTAGACGCATATTTGCGCAAAATCTTTAATAGCTCAACTTGAGACGCTGGATACATTGTAGCATCCATCTCATCAATGGCAAGAATTCCACCTTTATATTGTTGGGGATATTTGTCATGCAATCTTTTAAAAGAAAATAATGCCAAGATAATTTTGCCCAGATTATCTTGTCCCATAGAGTTTTGATTCCAATCGTATAATTCAGTGGATACGCCTATAGATTGCTTATTTTTTGAGGTTATTGTTGTTGCAGAAGAAATGGGAGTTTGTACTATTAGAATTTTATTGTGTAATTGTTTAAACTCACTTAGTTCCTCTGGAGTTAATAATGTGTCATCAGTTATAATCTTGGCCTCCTCTGCCATAGGAACTAACCGCTTTAAACTTAAAAAGATTGTGGGAAAGGAGATATATCCATCCCCTTCTTGCCTTGCTCCTTTCTTCCAAAATCGCACATTAGGGTCTCCAGTACGTTTGATGCTTTCGACAGTAAAGTCATCTACTCCTATATCAAAAGAAATGGTCCATTCATGACCTTTAGGTCTATCAAAAATGGGCGATAATCTAAACTTATCTTTGAATGCAGAAATATAGCTACCACCACACAAAGGTTTTTCCGCTCTCATTGGATCCTCAGGCTTAAGAGTGAAGGTTTGTGTTACAATACCCAGTAATGTTGACTTTTGAGTTCCGTTTTGTCCTGCAATTGCTGTTAATTGAGAGCCTACTTCAAAGTCTTCATTTTGGAAGCCTCGAAACCTTTCGATATGAATGTGAGTTATTTTCACTTTGTTGAATGATTAAATAATTTGTGTTTGGGAATAACTATATCGTCACAAAATATCATTATTTCTTCACCTTTTCCTGAGTTACTCGCACTATAATTCAATTCAAAACATTGTTGCCTATATTTTGAATATAGGTTGGTTATGAATGGCACATTATCATAAGAGACAATCCACTTACAATTTACTATTGCACCTATAGCATTTGCGATGTTTTGATGGTCTGTGTCATTATAGTAGTTCAGATAAAGCCCTTTTCCTTTTATATAGTATGGCGGGTCTAAATATAATAGAGTATTGTAAGGTAATTCATCTTTTAATCGTTGCACTAAAGTAACAGCATCGTCATTTGTTAGATGAATTCTCTCCGCGTAGTCTGCTATACGTTGAATCCTTTTTATCAAATCTTCTTTGTTAAACCTCGCATCAATCTTGTAATTTCCAGTTTGGTCGTATCCACCTATGATTCCAGCTTTTAAAATTCCTGAACGATTTGTTCTATTTAGGAAGAAAGTGGAAAACCCTAAATTTAATAAATCAACATTTCTATTTTCTTTATTCTGCTGAAACTCTTTTTGCTTAAACCATGTTTCGACATTTATGGGAGTATCCTTAATTAATTGGCAAAGAGCATCCGTGTTATTAAGAACACTATACCAAAAGGCATAAATAGATATGTCTTTATCGTTTATATATATATCACTAACATATTCATTAAAGAGCAAGGATAAAGCAACAGAACCACCTCCTACATATGGCTCAACATAAGTACCATCAAGCAATGCATTTTCTTTGATTAAACACTGTACGAAATCAGCGACTTTTGCCTTTCCACCGGGATATCTTAAAGGTGATAAAAACTCCATAATGTCATTCTTTATTTATAGATTCCCATAATTGGATAAAAAACTTTCTATGTTGTCCCATCCTATAATCAAATTGTCTGCTTTAGGATAGAAAAACTCATTATGAACATATGCATTCAAGGATTCAATGGATAGGACTGAATTTTTATCATTTATTTCAGACCTTATACCTTTAGATAAATCATTACTCATTGTTCCTAATTGGGTCATATGATTTAATACTTTACAAACTTTCCCGTTCAAATCCTCTTTGGAAGAACACGCAGTTATAGCATTGTTTTTTACCAAATCATATCTTTCCAAATAAGCATCAACTGACAATTCTAAAAACACTCTCAGCAGTACAGAAGATGCATTAGGACATGTTTTAACTTGGATATGTTTTAACTCCTCAAAAATTTTATTGATTTTGGGGTTGTTGATATGCAAAATCAAAGTCTTGGGCACTAAGCCAGCTCTGTTTCTAGCTTTCTGATTATTAGCCTTTTTTATTTCTCTGCGTTCACTATTTATTAATACCTGCCCTTTATTGTCTACAATATCTTGAACACTCCATTGTTCAGACGCTTCATTAGATAGGTCTGGCTTTTGGTTCGTGTCAAAATTGTCAATATATTGCTTCCTTTTTTCTCTATTATAGATTTCTGAAACTTTGAATTCTGGATTAAGAATATCCGTAACAACTTTTATAAGCCCCTTGACGACTTCTGACACTTCAACCTTTGAAACTAAAGTTCCATTGTTAATTCCCAAACCAAGGTGTTCTCTAACATAAGGGTCTGACATCAAACGTTGCAGGTTGGTAATATTTAGTTTGGATAACGAATCCTTAATCGTATCAGAAACATTATCTTGTGATTTCAATAAAGTGATAATTTGCAATGGAATCGATGATTTTCCTTCTGTCTTCTCCTCGAATCTTTGCTTTTGTTGAGCATTCCAAGTAACTGTACCGATACCATTCAGCTCTCCCGAGTGTTTACGTTTTATCCAAATATCAGCTTCCGTTGGGTTTTCAAAAACAGCGCAAGCAATATTCTTCAATTCAGAAATAGCATTAGGATTTTCTTTTTGCAATTTCTGAAATTTTTTCCTTAAAGAAATGTACTTGTCATCAATTAATGTTGGATTGTTTAATAATTTTAATGATGTTATTCTCCTATTACCTTCGAGTACTATATATTTGTTGTTATCTTCGTTAGGCGTTACAATGATTAAATCGACTGGACTAAGACCATTAGTTACAATATCGTCTACAAGAGAATATAATTTATCCCCTTGGTCCTCTACCATCTTGTCTATCGCTTCCTTTTGTGAAGACAGAGGCTCAAATCTATAATTTTCAGTATTGACAAATAGTGATGTCAATTTTATTGTTTTTACAACCATGGTAACACTCATACTTATTAAAGTACAAAATTACTCATTTTTAGTGAAGTTAGCAGTAATTGAGCAATAAAAATATATGGAATTCACTTTTTGTAGGCTAAAACCTATTATAATCCAATTATAATGCCTATCTTTGTAATGCTAAAAGGCGTTCTTTTGAATTACTGCAAAACGAAGTGGAATACAGATTTTCGCTGGTTTCTAAATCGTTACCTGTCAAACTGGGATATTTTGTAAGCTATTGATTTTTAAGAAAAAAGAAAATACACTATGGCTTGCAAGGTGATACGTAACTCTGTCTTCTACTCCGGCGAGTTTGGCTACTTTTTTGAGATAACGGTTCATGATCTGATTGCTGACATATGGGAATAGCGGCTGGTTCTTTTTGCCGCCTTTGTGGTAGGTGTCATATCTATTGATAATTTCCAATGCAGGTTCTAGTAATGGCAATGATACACGGACACCTGTTTTGACCCGTTTGTAATGCAGCCACAGGCTTTTGTCTATGCCGATAACGATGTTCTTTTGCGTTAATCGTGTCATATCTTCGTATGAGACTCCGGTATACACGGCAAAAATGAACAAGTCTCTGACAATGCCCAGATTAGGAGGCAGTATTACAGTGGAAAGTCGTTTTACGGCTTCTTCGTCCAGTTCGTTGATGTCGGTTTTTTCTTTATGTGCTTTGAGTGCTTTTACCGGATTTCGATTTATCCATTCGTTATTGAAAGCCATTTCCATGACTTTTTTGAAGCGTTCCATGTGCTTCAATGCTCCGTTAATATCGCATCGTTTCATGTTGTCCTGTCGCAAATAACCTTGCAGATAGGCGAAAAACTCATTGACAAAAGCTGCGTCGATGATACTTATATCGTAGTCGGCCACTTTGTGTTTGATTCGCACGTAGCTTAGTAGATATTTCAAGGTAACTCCGTATTGGTAGCATGTTGACTGGGAGAGTTTTTTCCCTTCCATAATCATGTGATATTCGAACAGCGTTTTAATGGTAGAATATTCGTTATCCTCTGATTGGAACATGAGTTTAAAGTTCTCGATGTTGAGGGGATAGTTCTTTTGCCGGAGCTTGTTACAGGTTTCTTCAATTTGCAGTTTTAAATCTTCGATATACCTGTTTGTTTCCTTGTCTACAGCTGTTTTTCCGAGTGACTTTTGGGCGACTGCCGACCATGAAGCGGGGGAGATATGACAATTCGTCGGAATTTCGTATCTTTGCCCCATGATTGTAACTCTGCAGAACAGAGGTGACAGACTTTCATTTGTTCGACTTTTCCGTAGCCAAAACAGAACGTTGAAAGTTTTTTTTCTTTCCATACTTGATTTTTTTTGGTGAATCCTACTTTGAATCCAAAAAATCAAGATAAAAAAAGGAATCCTGTCACCGAGAATGGCACCGAATTGTTGTTAGCATTTTTCGGGTCAGTCCGAAAACCCTGTGGATATGTTATGTTAATACGCGCAAGTGAACT
>OKRY01003529.1_pt1 | contig 11468 bp, 8 predicted proteins | sample 1601121 | NCBI WGS metagenome assembly OKRY01 (sample SAMEA3541546, study PRJEB24748) | human gut metagenome | biome: human gut; feature: human-associated habitat; material: faeces | place: China | collected 2012
TTGAACTCCTTGCCGCAGCCGATGGGCCAGTTCATGGGGTAGGTCTTGATGCCCAAAATCTCCTCAATGTTCTCCATCAGCTCAAAGGGGTCGCGGGCTTCGCGGTCCATCTTGTTGACGAAGGTGAAGATGGGGATGTGGCGCAGGGTGCACACCTTGAACAGCTTGATGGTCTGTGCCTCCACGCCCTTTGCGGCATCGATGACCATGACGGCAGAGTCTGCCGCCATCAGGGTGCGGTAGGTGTCCTCCGAGAAGTCCTGATGGCCCGGGGTGTCCAGAATGTTCACGCACTTGCCCGCGTAGTTGAACTGCAGGACAGAGGAGGTGACGGAAATACCGCGCTGCTTCTCAATGTCCATCCAGTCGGACACGGCGTGCTTTGCGCTCTGCTTGCCCTTGACGGAGCCTGCCTGATTGATGGCTCCGCCGTACAGCAGCAGCTTTTCGGTCAGAGTGGTCTTACCGGCGTCGGGATGGCTGATGATCGCAAACGTCCGGCGGCGCTCGATTTCTTCACGATTTGTCATAAACTAGTATTTCTCCTATACGGATAAAACTCCTTCCGTCATCGCTCCGCGATGCCACTGCTCCCCTTTTTGTCACTTGCGTGACATCTTCCCCCGACCGGGGAAAGTCTTTCTCAAGGAGGGAGGCTTTTGCCTTCCCGCAGCGTCAAAGGCTCCCTCCCAGAGGGAGCTGTCGAGCGAATGCGAGACTGAAGGAGTTCGTTTTTACACATACGTACCCTATTTTATCCGAAAACGCTCCATAATGCAAGTGTTTTCGTTATTTTTTCAGGATGATGCAGGGCAGAGGGGCGGTTTCGGCCCAGTTGGCAAAATCACACACCAGAACGGTAAAACTTTTGAGCGGAAGTGCCCGGAGATATTCCAGCACCGTCTGCTTTTCATCCGTGCCGATGACCTGCCCGCTGTAGAGGATGGCGCTCACCACGCCGCCGGGGCGCACGGCTTCCAAAGCCGCCTGCAGGGCGGGGATGCTGCTCTGCGCGGTGGAGAACACTGCGTGGTCGGCCCCGGGCAGCCAGCCAAAGTTGAACATCACCGCATCTGCCGTGCCGGGCTGCACAATCTGTAAAAGGTCTGCGTGGCTTTGGCAGTGCAGCTCATACCGGGCGGCAGGCACGCCCAGCTGCTCCAGATGCTTCCGGGTGGATGCAATGGCAGCTTCCTGCACGTCAAAGCCGACTACCTTTCCTTCCGGCGCGGTGATGCCGCACAGGAAGGCCGTGTCGCCGCCGTTGCCGCAGGTAGCATCGATGCAAAGGCGCGGCTGTGCCAGCCGCGCGGCCAGAAAGTCCTGCACGAACTTGACGGCGGTCAGGTCCGGCGTGCGGCGGCGCACCAGCTGCCTGTCTTCTGCCGCAAAGCCGAACTTTGCCCAGAACGCAAGCTCTGCGGCATCGGCGGGCAGCGGGGCGGTAAATACGGTAGCCGTTTCGCGGTCGTATCCGGCGTAGGCGCGCAAAGCTTCTTTTAATAGATAGGAGCCGTAGCCTTTGCGCCGCCACTGCGGTTCGATGCCAAACGCGGTGATGGCAGCCCCCTTTGCGGCGGGCGTGAGCGCGCAGAAGCCGATCTGTGTTTTTTCCTTATAGAGGGCAAAGCCCTCGTCTGTGCGGTGCAGTTCCATGGTGTGTTCCTCCTGAATTTACGCTTTTACAATAGCAAGCGCAAAGGCCGCTGTCAAGGGCGGAAAGCGCGTCTTTATTTCACAGTTTCTTCACGGCGCGCGCGATTGATTTTCACAATTGACGGTTACAATAGGAGCAGTTCAAAGGAACAGGGCTCCTGTGGACGTATCCCTTACGGAAAGGAAGTATCAGCATGGACAATGAGAACAAATGGGAATATGATTATTCCTCTCAGGATAAAAACGAAAGCGGAGATACCGGTTATCCCAATGTGGGCAGCAGCGGCATGAACACCGCCAACCAGTACAACGACCCGCAGCCGGAACCGGAGACCGCTTACACCGCCCCGCAGACAGACAACGGCGCAGGCGGTGCAACGCCGCCGGTACATCCAGTACAGCCGCAGGACGCGCAGCCCCCTAAAAAGAAGAAAAAGTTTAATGGCAAGCGCGTTGCACGCAGCGCCGTGGCGCTGGTGCTGGCCGCAGCCATGGGCTTTGCGGGCGGCTTTGTGGGGGCAAAGTTTGGCGGCAGCGGCAAGGTGGTCATTCAGCAGGTGGCACCTTCCTCTACGGCCGACAGTGCATCCGGTTCGGATAGTTCCATCACCGCAGCATCCAGCAGCGGCAGCAGCCTGACCACTGAACAGGTGGCTGATCTGGTCAGCCCCAGCGTGGTGGTCATCACTACGGAGCAGGTGGTCTACTCTCAGTGGTCGTGGTACGGCCAGAATCAGGTGGAGAGCGGTGCCGGCAGCGGCGTGATCATCAGCTCGGACGGCTACATCCTCACCTGTGCACATGTGGTGGACGGCGCTTCCACCATCACCGTTACCATTGGTGACAAGGACTACACCGCCACCCTCGTGGGCGAAGATACCACCAGCGATATCGCGGTCATCAAGATCGATGCTGACGGCCTGACCCCCGCCACCGTGGGCAACAGCGACAGCCTGAAGGTGGGCCAGAGCGTGATGGCTGTGGGCAACCCGCTGGGTGAGCTGGGCGGCACCGTGACCGGCGGCATGATCAGCGCTTTGAACCGCAGCGTCACCATTCAGGGCAGCAGCTCTGTGAACACCATGTCCCTGATCCAGATGGATGCTTCGGTCAGCCCCGGCAACTCCGGCGGCGGCCTGTTCAATATGAACGGTGAGCTGGTCGGCATTGTGAATGCAAAATCCTCTTCCAGCGATGCAGAGGGTCTGGGCTTTGCCATCCCCATCAACGATGCCATCAAGGTGGCACAGGAACTGCTGGAGAACGGCTATGTGACCGGACGGCCTTATTTGGGCATCACCTATCTGGCCGTGACCGACGCACAGACTGCTTCTCAACTGGGCGTGAATGCCTACGGCGTTTACGTTGTGGAGGTGGTCAAGGGCGGCCCTGCCGAAAAGGCAGGCCTGCAGGCCGGTGACCGCATCGTGAGCGTGGACGGCACCGAGATCGCCTCCAAGGACGACCTTGGCACCCTGATGCAGAAGCACGCAGCAGGCGATACGCTTTCCATCACCATTGCGCGTGAAGGCCAGATGCAGACGGTCAATGTGACGCTGGGCGAAAAGACGGCTTCCAACAGCTGAACAAAATAGAAAACAGGAGCGGATGAGAACTTTCCATCCGCTCCTGTTTTTATATCTGTCCAAAGATGGTGGCACTGTAAGGCATCAGCACGGCCTCGTGCTCATACACTCTTGCCGGGCCGCGCCACAGGCTGGACGAGATGCCGTCGCTCAGCATCTGCCAGCGCCCAACCGGCAGCGGCACGACCTTGCTGGTCTCGGTAGGGTTATAGAACACGCACAGCGCCTGCCATGCTGCGCCGTCGCCCCACTGGGCGGGCAGCTGCCAGCCCACCAGCGGCTGCTCCAGTGAGAAAAAATACAGGGCATCCGGCGCGTGGGGGTCGGTGCTGGAAAGCTGCGGGAATCTTGCCCGCAGCGCCAGCAGGCCGCGGTAGTAGTCCACCAGTGCATGATATTTTTCGGCCCGCTCCCAGTCCAGCCGGTTCAGCGCAGGCGAAGAGCAGTAGCTGTTGCCCTTCCCTTTTTTGGTGCGGGCAAACTCCTCGCCCGCCTGCAGGAAAGGCAGGCCGAAGCTGGTCAGGTAAATGCCCGCCGCCAGCCGGTTCTGGGCAAGGGCTGTGCTGTCTGCCGCCGTGAACTCCGGCTTTTCGTACCGCACCAGCAGCAGCTTGTCCCACAGGGTGAAGTTGTCGTGGGCGGAAACATAGCTCACGATCTGGCTGGGCGCGTGGGGCGGCAGACGGTCGCTGCGGCACCATGCCGCCACCGCGCCGCCGATGTCCCAGAAACTGCCGGGCCTGCCCTCCACATAGCCCGGCTCCCGGGCGTTGAAGCAGCCGCCCTTGATGGTGTCGCGGGTGTCGTCGCAGAAGATGCCCACCTGCTCGTCCAGCATCGCCAGATTGGCCTTGTTGGCCTCGTACCGGTGCAGCTGGCTCCCGCCGCCCTGCCACGGCTCGCCGTACATCAGGATATCCCGCCCGCCGGGCAGAGCATCCAGCGCGGCACGCACTGCGTTGATGGTCTCCACGTCGTACAGACCCATCAGGTCAAACCGGAAGCCGTCGATGTGGTATTCCTGCGCCCAGTAGAGGATGGAATCGATCATATACCGCCGGGCCATGGGACGCTCGCTGGCAAATTCGTTGCCGCAGCCGCTGCCGTTGGAAAAGCTGCCGTCCTCGTTCTGGCGGAAAAAGTAGCAGGGCACGGTGTCGTTCAGCGGGTTCTTATTGCGGTACATGTGGTTATACACCACATCCATCACCACACCGATGCCCGCCGCGTGCAGGGCTGCGATCATTTCCCTGCACTCCCGGATGCGCACCTCGCCGCGGGTGGGGTCGGTGGAATAGCTGCCTTCGGGCACATTGTAGTTGGTGGGGTCATAGCCCCAGTTGTACTGCCGCAGCAGCGGCTTTGCCTCGTCCACGCTGCCAAAATCAAAAATGGGCATCAGCTGCACATACTTCACGCCCAGACGCCGGAGGTAGTTCAGGCAGGTGGGGTGGATGCCGTCCCCGTGCAGGGTGGTGCCCTGCTGGGTAAAGGCCATGAACTTGCCCCGCCATGCCGGGCGCACGCCGCTGGCAGCGTCCTGCGAGAAGTCGCGCACGCTCACCTCCCACACCGCGCGCTGCTCCGGCGGGATGACCGGACGCACATCATGCTCCCACCCGGAGGGGGCGATGCGGGCAAGATCTACGATCATGCTGCGGGTGCCGTTCACGCCTGCCGCCCGGGCATAGGGGTCGCCGGTCTGGCGCGAAATGCCATCCACCGTGACCGTATAGGTATAGTATCGTCCGTGCTGGTCGCCGGGCAGATAGATGCTCCACACCCCCTGCTGCCCCCGCTCCAGCGGCAGAGTGCCTATGGGCTCACCGCCGCTGCCTTTGCGGTAAAGGCTGACCTCCACCCTCTGCGCCGTGGGTGCCCACAGGCGCAGATGGGTGCCGGAAACAGCATATTCCTGCCCCAGCGGGCCGGTGTAGGTGGTTTGAAGGTCAAAGGAGATGCTCTCGTACAGCGTTTTCAGTTCGGCGGGCGTTTTGACGGTCATAGTTTCTTCATTCCTTCTTGCAGATTTCCTATCAGATATAAGTGTAAACACCGGCGGTCTTTTTTGCAAGAGGGAATTGCAAAACCTGTCCGGGTACACTATACTGGAAGAAAACTGGAAGAAAACGACAAAAACGGAGGGCAAACCATGGCATATACCGACGATTGGGAAAACCTTATGAACGGTGTGTTCGGTGCAGGGGGCAGGCCGCGCTTTGGCGGCACGGCCCAGCCGGAAAGCAAAACGCCAAAGGCCAAAGCGCCCGCAGTGCCGGACCTGAACGCTGCCCTGCTGGAAAACCAGAAGCAGCTGGATGCCCTGCTCAAAAAACAGAATGCCCAGCTGAAAACGCAGGACACTGCGGTGCAGTCTGCTCTGGAGGACAGCCGCCAGATGCTGCGGGATATGGAAGCGGACGGCCTGCTTGCCAAGGGCACTGCCGATGTGACCGCAGAGCACCTTGGCAGCTTTGAGGGCCTTGCCGCCGAGGTGAAAAAGACCGTCCTCGGGCAAGATGCCTTTGTGGACAGCGTGGTGCGCGCCATGCGCCGGCCCTTTGTGCTGGGCACCGAGCGCTCGGCGGCACGCAATGTGATCCTGCTGTGCGGCGGAGCCGGTACGGGGCGGCACTTTGCGCTGGCAGAGACCGCCCGCATCATGGCGGCGCGGGGCCTTTTGCAGAGCGACAAAACTGCGGTGGTGGACCTTGCCCTCTACCCCAATTCCGGTGCGGAAAAGCTGTTTTTGCAGGATCTGTATGCGGCCCTGCACGCCCCCGGGGAGATCGTGATCTTTGAGCATTACGAGAGTTGCCATGCGGCCTTCCTCAAGACCCTTGCAGACCTTGCTGTGAAGGGCAGCGCACCGCTTTCCAGCCGGTATCTGGTGAACAAGGAGGGCATCCTTGTGGATGCAGGTACGGCGCTGGCACCGGGCGCGGTGAGCAGTATCACGCCCTGCGGCAAGTACCTCATCTTCTTTTCCCGCAAGGGCCGGGACGCGCTGGCAGATAAGTTCGGTGCGCCCTTTGTGGCGGCGGTGGGCGATGTGTGCGAGACCAGCGCCTTTGCCCGCGAGGACCTTGCAGCGCTGGCGGCGCAGCAGCTGAATGCGCTGGCCCAGAAGGTGAGCGCACGCCTTGGGCTGACCCTCTCTGCCGGGGCCGATGTGCGGGACTATGTAGCCGCCCAGTGCTCTAAGGAAAAGGGTGCGGCGGGCCTTGCGGAATGCTGCAATAAAATGTTCCGTGCCCTGAGTGAATACTGCCTGCAGACCGATGCAAAGCTTACCGGCACCGTCACCCTGACTGCAAAGCCGGAGGGTGTGTGGTTCAGCCTGAACGACCAGCCCGAGCAGGAGCTGTCTGCCCTGCTGCCTGCCGAGTACACGGGCGCTGTAGATGAAATCCGCGCCGAACTCAACGGCCTTGTGGGCCTTGAGGCGGTCAAGGAGTATGTGTTCGGTCTGGCGGATAACCTGCAGGTGCAGCAGCGCCGCGCGGCGGCAGGCTTCAAGACCGCCAGCCTTTCCATGCACATGATCTTCACCGGCAACCCGGGCACCGGCAAGACCACCATTGCCCGGCTGGTGGCAAAGTACCTCAAGGCCATCGGCGCGCTGAAGGGCGGCCAGCTGGTGGAAGTGACCCGCGCCGACCTTGTGGGCCGCTACACCGGCCACACCGCCCCGCTGACCAACAGCGTCATCGAGAGTGCCCTCGGCGGTGTGCTGTTTATCGATGAAGCCTACAGCCTCTACCGCGGCGAGCAGGACAGCTTCGGCCTCGAAGCCATTGACACCCTCGTCAAAGGGATGGAAGACCACCGCGACGAGCTTGTGGTCATTCTGGCCGGATACACCAGAGAGATGGAGACCTTCCTCACCGCCAACAGCGGTCTGGCCAGCCGCTTCCCCAACAAGATTGAGTTCCCGGACTACACCGCCGACGAGCTGCTGCAGATCACCCACGTCCTTGCAAAAAACAAGGGCTACACCCTCTCGGAGGCCTGCGAAGAGCCGCTGCGGAACTACTACGCCCGCCGTCAGGCTGACGACGCCCGCACCGCCGGCAACGGCCGTCTGGCCCGCAACACCCTCGAAAAGGCCATTTTCCACCAGAGCCGCCGCCTCATCGCCGAGCCCGCCGCCGCGCTGGATGTGCTCCTGCCGAGCGATCTGGAATTGGACGAATAATTGCAGAACTACGCAAAAAACGGACCGTTTTCACGGTCCGTTTTTTCTTGTTTAGCGATGCTCTTCCGCCAGCTGTTCGGCCAGCGCCCGCATCCCGGTGCGGACGTCTTCGGGCGCAAGGACTTCCACCTTGCCGCCAAAGCCCGCCACCCAGCCGTAGAACGGCTCGCTGACACAGATGGGCACATCAAAGTGGAAGCGCTCGTCCTCCTCCGGCAGGAAGGTCGGCGAAGCGCCGAACCGCTCCCGCATGGCGCTTTCGAGGTCGGCTGTGCAGCGCAGGGTCACGCGCCGTTCGGGGCCGCCGTACATACTGAAGTGCTTGCGCAGGTAGGCGGGCAGATCGAAATCAGCAAACTGCTCCCGGCCGCGGCGGGGCAGCTCCAGCACCCGGACGCCGGACATCCGGTCCACCCGGTAGTGGCGGATGCCCACCGGCTCCTTTTCGTCCTGATAGGCGATGAGGTAATAGCAGCCGTTCTCCCACGCCATCTGCCATGGGCTGATGATCCGCTTTTCGGGCCGGCCCACTTTTTTGTAGTGGAATTCTACCATCCGGCCGGTGTTGATGGCCTCGTGCAGCGCGTCGATGCTGTACAGCAAGCTCCTGCTGTCGGTCTTGGGGCGGCCGTCCACGTAGACCTGACGCTGCAGCTGGCTGCCCTCGTAATTGGAGCAGAGCTTTTCCAGCTTCCGGATCAGGCGGCGGCTCGTGGCGCTGGACACCACCCGGCTGGCCTGCACGGCGTCCACCAGCAGCTTCAGCTCGGCCAGGTCAAAGGTGCGGCTGGCCAGAAAATAGCCGCCGCCCCGGCCCCGCCGGAGCTGGATGTCGTACCCCAGTGCGTTCAGCGCGTCGATGTCGCTGTACACGCTCTTGCGCTCGCAGAGGATGCCCTGCTGTTCCAGCAGCCCCACCAGCTGGGGCACGTTCAGCAGGTGATTTTCGTCGGTCTGTGTCTCAAAGATGCGCAAAAGCGCCAACAGCTTGGATTTCTGGCCTTCCTGCTTGGGCATAGGTTCACCTCATTCGGGGAGCTTCTTGTCGAACGCCGCACGGCGCTGGGTGGAAAGGCGGAACATCTCTTCGAGCTTTTCGCGGTCGCCCGCCGCCAGCGCGCTGCGCAGTGCGCCGAGCGCGGCGTCGAACTGGTCGATCTCCGAGATGAGGTTGTCCCTGTTCCAGAGGAACAGTTCTGCCCACATTTTGTCGTTGATGCGTGCGATGCGGGTCAGATCCCGGAAGGAGTCGCCCGTGTACTCGCACAGCGAGGTGTTGTCGTTGGCGCACATCAGGCTGACGGCGATGGCATGGCACAGCTGGCTGACATAGCCGACCATCCGGTCATGCTCCTGCACGGTCAGGGTGCAGATGTGTTTGAAGCCCAGCACCTCGGCCAGCTCTCGGACCCAGGCGATGGCCTCCGGGGTATTCCTCCCGGTCGGGGTGATGATGAAGTTCGCCGGGGCAAAATTCACCTCGGCGGCGTGCTCCACGCTGGAAGTCTCGCGGCCTGCCATGGGGTGGCTGGCAATGAACTCCACCCCTGCCGGGCACAGTGCCTGCACCGGCTCTACAAGGCCGGTCTTGACGCCGGAAACATCCGTAAAGATGCACCCGGGCTTGAGCAGGGAACCGTAGGTTCGGAACCAGTCCAGCAGCGCGGTGGGGTACAGGCCAAAGATGATATGGTCGGCCTGCCGGACAAGATCCTCAAAATCGTGGGTCTTACCGCTGGCGATATAGCCGTGCTCCAGCGCGTACTGCAAATGTCCCTCGCTGCGGTTGATGCCGTCCACATGGAAGCCTGCGCGGGTCAGCTCCAGCGCGTACTTGCCGCCCAGCAGACCCAGACCTACTACGAGATAACGTTTTGTTTTATCAAGCATCTTCTACCTCCACGCCAAGCGGCGCTGCATCTGCAAAAAAGCCGGGCCAGCTCTTCTGGATGGCTTCGGCGTCGTCCACGGTCAGGGGCAGCCCGGCGGCAGCAGCCAGCACCGCAAGGCTCATGACAACCCGGTGGTCGTTGTGGCCGTGCAGGGGCGCGGCAGGGGCGTGCAGACGCTCGGCACAGCCGTGCACCGTGATGGTGCCGCCGTCGCTTTCCAGCACACCGCCGCAGGCGCGCAGCTCGGCCTCCATAGCCGCGATGCGGTCGCTCTCCTTCAGGCGCAGCCGCTCGGCGTTGCGGATGACGGTGGTGCCCTCGCACAGCAGTCCCAGCACCATCAGCACGGGGCCAAGGTCGGGGCAGTCCGCAAGGTCGATATCCACCCCGTGCAGGGGTGCTTTTGCAAAGGTGACGCTGTCGCCCGTGCGGGTGAACACCGCGCCGCACCGGCGCAGGATGTCCAGAATAGCGGCATCGCCCTGCAAAGTGTCCGGCGCAAGGCCGGTGATGGTCACCCCGCCGCACACTGCGCCCAACACCGCCGGGAAAGCGGCCTGACTGTAATCGCCCTCCACGTTGTAGTCGCAGGGGTGGTACTGCTGCCCGCCCGGCAGCAGCAGGGTGGTTTCGTCCAGCCAGCGGCTGTGCACCCCAAAGGTGGCCTGCACGGCGCGGGTCATGTCGATGTAGCTGCGGCTCTCCACAGGGGGAATAAGGTGCAGCTGGCTGTCCCCGGGCAGCAGCGGCAGCGCGAACAGCAGCCCGCTGATGAACTGACTGGACACGTTGCCCGCCAGCCGGTAGTCCCCGGGGGTCAGCGCACCTTCCACGGTCAGCCCGGCGGGGGACTGCTCAAACCGTAGATTCTGCTCGCGATATAACGCTTCGTATACGGATTGCGGGCGCTCCATCAGCCGTCCGCGTCCGGTAAAGGTGACCGGCTGGCCGGTCAGGCTGGCGATGGGGATCAAAAACCGCAGGGTGCTGCCGCTTTCGCAGCAGTCCACCGGGGCGGTCAGGGACAGAAAATGCCCAAGTCCCTGCACAATGGCATCGTCCGCGCCGGTGTCCACGGCGGCGCACAGCTGTGCGGCAGCGGACAGGGTGGCAGAGATGTCCTTGCTGAATTCCAGATGGGTGATGTGGGAGCGCCCCACAGCCAGCGCGGCGCACAGCACGGCGCGGTGCGCCATGCTTTTGCTGGGCGGCGCGGCGATCACGCCCCCGATGCCGCCGGGGGCAGGTTTGATGGTTACAAGCATAGCGGTGTTATCCTTTTGCAGATTTTCCCCGGGCAGCGCTTCAGGCGCCCCCTTGGGGGAGCTGGCGCGCCAGCGCCTGAGGGGGTAAACGGTTTACATCTCCCGGCCGATGGCCCAAGCCACCTGACGGCACTTTGCCATAGCCTGTGCAAAGGCGTCCGGGGTCAGGCACTGTGCGCCGTCGCTCCACTGATTAGCCCCTCTATTTGTTGAAATAGTAACATTTTCGCCTTTTTCATATTCCGCATTATCCCACAAAGTATTAATTGAACTGAATATATAAGGAGTAAATGCTTTAACATCAGAAGCATATCCTTTTAACTTTTCTTTTCCTGTTCCTAATAATGAAAGATCGGCTTTATCAGTAGGAGGATATTTTACCAAGTGCACTTCTCTACCTCTGGCTTGGCCAGATCCTACGAAGATAAACGGATTGTAAGGTGGCAATATACTTTTCGAAGTAACATCATTTACTTGGATAGTTACAGTGTATTTCCTGGCTTTTTCTTCTTTATTATCAAATATTGCCATATTATCAAATAGCAAGATTGTAGGATGTGATTGACCAGCCTCTGTTTCTCCGGGCATATATTGGGATTTGGGCGCATACGAAGGGCTTTCAATAGTAACTTTGCTAATATCGCTATTAGTAGTGTTATGCAATTGATAACCAAAACCATTCACTAAATAACCTCCACGATGTAATGGAGTGAACTCGTCAACAACCTTATAGATACGATTAGTCAGTATTGATTTATATACTTTACTGGTATATCGTATCATTACGTCATTCATATCGTAATCTCCCTGCTCCGGTTACCTCCAACGTCGTCTTGCTATAGCAATGTCTCGGCCACGGGGAGCTGCTGCA